>Ga0256405_10006407_pt1 | contig 18866 bp, 21 predicted proteins | sample RumenRJG_02DNA_FD_189096 | JGI IMG/M metagenome (GOLD analysis project Ga0256405, IMG submission 189096) | Bovine rumen microbial communities from Lethbridge, Alberta, Canada - RJG_02 | ecosystem: Host-associated > Mammals > Digestive system > Stomach > Rumen | place: Canada: Alberta... | reverse complement strand
CTTTTTGACATAGCGACAGCTCCTTTCGGTTTCTGTCACTATTATACTATATTTTCCGGTTTTTGAGGTCTGTTTATTTGGACAGCATTGTAAATTATCTGTGGTGTGTTAAAGGGATAACCATGTTATATAATGCTAACAGATGCGCTATAGAACTTAAATGCGGACGTAGAGTAGGACAGTTAGTATTTGCAGAAATGGACGATCATGCACTAAATCCATACAATGGAAAGTATCAGGGACAAACGGATGCAACCGGCTCAAGAGTCTTTATGGATTCCGATAAATTCTGATTAATTGGAGCAGGATGATTACACAAAGTCCCGAAGTATTTAAAACGCTTCGGGGCGAAACTTCTATACTATAACCCGTCGTACGGCGGGGTGTCTTTTTTATCTGAAAACATTCAATAACTATAAATCAATTCATAAAAGGTTTTAAATAAAAATTTTCAAAAGGGGTTGACTTTATGAGAGCGTTGTGATATAATAGATACTGTTGTGAGGGACACAACAAAAACAAAATAAAAAATGCAGGTATGGCGGAATAGGCAGACGCGCTAGCTTCAGGTGCTAGTGGGGGCAACCTCGTGGAAGTTCAAGTCTTCTTACCTGCACCATTCAAACCTCGTAAACGATTTGTTTGCGAGGTTTTTTGTTGTCCTGTGATCATATTGTTGAATACGATGATGTTGATATCTCTGTTGAATAAATGATACCGTGTGATATTGGTGCCAAAGAAATATTATATTACCACCCTGAAAACAACATGAAAAATCGGCAGCCCTGGATCGGACTGCCGACTTCTCATCGACCGTGGTCGATTTATAATGGAAGTTGTTTGTAATTACTTGATAGTAACAGTAACAGCTCTCTTGCTGAGGTTGGAAGTATCCCACTTGCCGTTTACCTTAGCAGCTACAACTACCTTGTAGGACTTGCCGGGAGTCAGCTTAGGAGATACAAAAGTGGTGTTTGAAGCAGAAATATTCTGGGTCTGAACCTTCCACCTGCCTGCCAGGTATACAGCGATACCGTAGTTCTGAGCGCCCTGTACAGGTGACCATGTGAGCTGGAACTGATGATACTGAGTGTTGTAGAGAATGTTTGTTACAACAGGATAAGCACTGGAAGAACTATTGTTGTTATAAGTGATAGCAGCACCTGTCAGAGCCTTGTTGTCAGTGCCGACAGAAATAGCAGCCAGCTGAGCCTTTGTGCCGTTGTATTCAACATTTTTCAGAGAAATGCAATTGCCGAATGCCTTGTCGGCAACAGTAGTCAGGCTCTTGGGGAGAGAAACCTTAGCGAGGGATTTGCAGTTGTAGAATGCAACGGGCTCAATGGAAGTAACACCCTCGGGGATAGCTATCTCAGTGATACCTGTGGAAATGAAAGTGCCCTTAGCAATAGTCTGGAGATTCTTGGAAAGTGTGACATCGGTCAGGGCATGGCAGTTTGTAAATGCCATTGTTCCGAGAGTTGTAACACTGTCGGGTATTGTTATTGCGGTGAGGTATTTGCAGTTTGCAAAAGCGTTTGTGCCGATAGTCTTCAGGGTAGAAGGCAGGGTGATGTTCTTTATGCTCTCGCAGTTTATAAATGCAGAATCACCGATAGTTGTCAGACCGTTCTGGAAGTATATCTTGTTCATGGTCGTGCAGTTGCCGAATGCGTATTCGGAAATCTCCTTAACGCCTGCGGGAAGAACGATTCCATGCAGAGTCTCGCACTCATAGAAAGCCTTCTTGCCTATGGAAGTGAGGTTTTTGGGGAAGGTAAATGTTTCAAGATTTGTGCACTCCATGAAAGCTGTATTGCCGATAGATGTTACGGTATCAGGGATAGAAACAGAAGTGAGAGAAGCGCATTTCTGGAATGTGCCCTCGGGGATCTCTGTCAGCTGAGCATTGATGACCAGACCGCTGAGATTGGTGCAGCTTGCGAAAACTCCGCGTCCCAAAGTTGTTACGCTTTCGGGGATCAAAACTTTAGTTAAAGAAGAGCAAGCGCAGAAAGCGAAGTTGCCAATCTCGGTAACAGTGGAAGGTAAATTGATGTTTACGATGTCAGTCTTCTTGATGAAAGCGTTATCGCCGATCCTGGTAACTGTCTTGCCGTTTATTGTACTGGGGATAGTAACAGATGTATCTGTTCCGTTGTATTTGGTGATAGATACTGTACCATTTGAGAGTTCCTCATAAGTATAATCGCCGCTTACTGCCTCAGCACTTGCGGTTATAGCTACAGGTGCGATGGTGGTGCCGATAACGGAACCCGGTACGAATGTTGCAGCGCTGATGATAGCCAGCGCACTTGCAAATGTTTTTTTCATAATTCTGTTGGACATAATTGTCTGCTCCTTTTTTATTTTTATAATTTTATGTTCTTTTATATTGCGGTGGATAGTGTCGCCGTACTTTTACGGATTGGCGCATTGTCATAGTAAAAATGGGGCCGTAAACGTTTACTCTTTTACCTTATACATTATATCACGGTAATTTGGGCATTTCAATAAAAGATATATGATATATTTGCAAATAAACTGTGCAAAACTACACAGAAAAATATGAATAATATAAGAAGATATGAATATAATAAATATTTTACTGTTGAAACTATCTATTTATAACCATGGGTCATTACTAAATATACATATGTACAATTCGGATATTGGCTAAAACCGTTAAAGAAAACGTTTTCAGAACAGAATATCATACTATTCGCAATATATGACTGACCTGCCCACAGCATGGCGTGTCTGTTCATAAAAAACAGGCAGTATCACCAAATTTTATGCAAATCGGACATCGGTGTTTTCGGGGTGTGATGCTTGACAAAACGGCGGTAATATAGTATAATATTAATTTGAAGTATACCCAAAAAACAAATACTATATAGGAGTGTTTTATAATGGAAATCAACAAGACAGTATCAAAAGCCGGCTACGACAAACTGGTTGAAGAAAAGGAATATCTGGTAACAGTCAAGCGTAAAGAAGTCGCACAGAAACTGAAAGAAGCACGTTCTTTCGGCGACCTTTCCGAGAACGCTGAGTATGATGAAGCAAAGAACGAACAGGCTATCCTGGAATCCCGTATTAACGAACTGGAAATACTCATCTCCAACGCTACTGTCGTTGATGATGATGAGATATCCGTTCATGAGATCGGTGTAGGTTCTTACGTAAAGCTGAGAGATGTTGAACTCGATGAGATCGAAACTCTCCAGATCGTTGGTTCTACCGAGTCCGATCCCGACAACGGCAAGATATCCGATGAAAGCCCCATAGGCAAGGCTGCACTTCATATGAAGGTCGGCGATATATTCGAGGTTGAAGCACCTGCAGGCATGATCAAGTTCGAGGTACTGGAGATCACAAGAGAATAATGGACGCCGGTCTTCCTTTTTCCTTTGAGGATATAGACTTCGGCAGCGGCAGGCTCATGTTTTATATGAACTGCTGTGACGAGGATTCTTCACTGCTGGCGCACATAGAATATCCCGATAATTTCGATATCATGGCAGAACACTATGATGCAAGGATATTTACTGTCACGCTTTACTGGGGGATAATGGATCATTGTCCTCCCGTGGCGGTCTTTCGTGCGGGCGATATTTCCATGCTTGAGAAAGCATTGTCAGAGTGCGTCAGGCGTGCCGAAAGGGAAGTGGAAGAAAAGCGGTTCTCATATTACGGTAAACTCTGGGATACCGAATATATCGATGTCAGATAAACCGTGAATGGATCAGAATATATTTGTCAGAGGTGATAAAAGATGCGCAGGACTGCTCTTGCAGCAGTTATATTATCGATGACGATGCTTTGCGGCTGTATGGAGAAAAATATCAGTGCGGTGAACTTCGATAAGTTCAGCAAAACTTTGCTGGAGGAAGGTTACTGTGCCGAGGACAGCATTTCTACCACCGATACCGAGGACGGAACTTCTTCCGTTGTTCTTACTGATAACGGCTGGCTGGCAGGCTTTTATGAGTGTGCCGATGAGGAGATCGCTGAGAGTGAGTTTTACAACGAATGTGATGCGGCAGGCATAGAATATGTCAAGACACTCGGAAAAAACGGTCTTTCAGCCGAGGAAAATACGGATGAAGGATATGTGCTGTACATCAAGGTCGGTAAGACCTGTCTGATGATGAAGGGACCCGAGGATAATTCATCGGAGATGAAGAAGTTCGCAAAAAAGCTCGGTTATTATGAGAATTAGCGGCGATGCTGCTGTACTTCATAAAATCTTAGAAAGGAAGTAAAATATGAGCGAAGAGATAAAGAACAATGCTCCCGAAGAGGAAGAACTTACTCAGGAGCAGGTCAATGAATATAAGAAGATCAGAATGGAAAAGCTCAAGGCTTTGCAGGACGAGGGTGCAGACCCTTTCCAGATCACAAAGTATGATGTGACTGCAAGCTGTGAGGAGGCTAAGGCTCTTTATGAGAAAGCCGAAGCTGAGTGCAAGGCTCAGGCAGGCGAGGACGAAGAAGCTCTGGCTGCAAAGCTGGAGGAGAACCGCGTTCGAGTTTCCATCGCAGGACGTATTATGTCCAAGAGAATGATGGGAAAGGCTAGCTTTATGGATCTCAGGGACAAGAGCGGCAAGATACAGCTCTATGTCCGCCTGAATGAAGTAGGCAAGGAATCTTTCGACAGATACGTTAAGAAGGGTGATATCGGCGATATCGTCGGTGTTGAGGGCTTTGTTTTCAGAACAAGAATGGGCGAGATATCCGTTCATGCTGAAAGCTTTACTCTGCTTTCCAAGAACCTCCAGCCCCTGCCCGAGAAGTGGCACGGTCTGAAAGATCAGGATACAAGATACAGACAGCGTTATACTGACCTCATCTGCAATCCCGAGGTCAAGGATACATTCATCAAGAGATCCAAGATCATCTCCACTATCAGAAGATATCTGGACGAAAGGGGATTCATGGAAGTTGAGACTCCCATGCTGGTAAGCAACGCAGGCGGTGCTGCTGCTAGACCTTTCGAGACACACTACAACGCTCTTGATGAGGACGTTAAGCTGAGAATATCCCTCGAGCTCTACCTCAAGAGACTGATCGTCGGCGGACTTGAAAGAGTTTACGAGATCGGCAGAGTTTTCCGTAACGAGGGTGTTGACGCAAGACATAACCCTGAGTTCACACTGATGGAACTTTACCAGGCTTATACCGACTATCACGGCATGATGGATCTGACAGAGGATATGTTCAGACATCTGGCTGAAACTGTTTGCGGCGGAACAACCATCCCCTACGGTGAACACGAGATCGACCTGGGCAAGCCTTTTGAGAGACTCACTATGATCGATGCTGTCAAGAAGTATGCAGGCGTTGATTTCAATGAGATCAAGACCACTGAGGAAGCTAAGGCACTGGCTAAGGAGCGTCACATCGAGTTCGAGGACAGACACAAGAGAGGCGATATACTCAATCTCTTCTTTGAGGAGTATGTTGAGGAGCACCTGATCCAGCCTACATTCATCATGGATCACCCCATCGAGATCAGCCCCCTGACCAAGAAGAAGCCCGATGCACCTGATTATGTTGAGCGTTTTGAGCTGTTTATCAATGGCTGGGAGATGTGCAACGCCTACAGCGAGCTGAATGACCCCATCGATCAGCGCGAGCGTTTCAAGGCACAGGAAGAAGCTCTCAGCAGCGGCGATGAAGAAGCAAACCGCACCGACGAAGACTTCCTGCGTGCTTTGGAGATAGGTATGCCTCCCACGGGTGGTATCGGCTACGGCATCGACAGACTTGTTATGCTGCTGACAAATTCACCAGCAATTAGAGATGTTCTGCTGTTCCCGACGATGAAGAGCATTGACTAAGAAAAGTGCGTATTTAGGCGGTTTTAGAGGTGCTGAAATCACATTTTTTCGCATCAAAACATCAAATTCGCATCAAATTGAAGATTATAAATAACAGTGTATAAAAAAATCACCGATGTGTTGCAGTGAACACATCGGTGATTTCTTATTCATCCTCATCACCGTCGTCATTAAGAAAACAATCAAATTCCTTGAACTCTCTCTTCTTCAGATCCTTGGTGGCATCTGTATAGATGTTCATCGTGGTATTGAAATCTGCATGACCTAATACGTCCTGAATGACCTTGATGTTAACTCCTGACTCACACAGACGTGTGGCGAAAGTGTGCCTGAGTGAATGACAGCTGAATCTTGGTAGCAGTGTGACATTCGCTTTTCCCCTTGACTTGACTATGATCTCTTCGTTGCAGTCACGGGAGATACGGCGGATAGCCTTATTCAGTGTACCCTGATTATGTACATTTCCGAAACGATTGACGAACACAAAATCTGTGTAACCATCTATCTCTGCAGTACATTTGATCCCGGCTTCATGCTGGAAGTGTTCTTCCTGCATAAAAGCCTCTTTTACGCCATTTAGAATAGGTATCGTTCTTTCCCCTGCCCTAGTCTTTGGTGTATGTATGTTGAAATAGCGTCCGTTCTCCTTATGGTTGTAATACACCAGCGTGTGGTTTACGCTGATGAATCCTTCGTCGAGATCAACGTCTTCCCAGCGTAACCCTGTTATTTCGCCTACCCTCATACCCGTGTTGAGCATTATGTAGAAAATAGGATACCAGTGATGATACTTCCCGTTTCGGGAAAGGTAGTTCAGAAAAATATCCTGTTCCTCACGGGTCAGGGCACGTTTCTTTTCATTTTCAGTATTTCTCGCCTGCTTGATATGTCTTAGCGCATTGGTTGAGGGGTTAGTCCTGAGATAACCGTCCTGCACTGCCAAATCTAACACCTGATGAAGAACAGTATGGATGTTGTCTATGGTGTTCTGTTTCAGACCTCGTTCATCAAGAAGAAGATTGTAGTATGATAGTACATCGGAGTGTTTGATCCCCTTTATCTTGTATTTACCCAGATCGTCACGAACAAAATAGTCATACATATACCTGTAATTCTGACGCGTGTTGTCTTTCAGTCCGTTCTTCAAAGCAAACCACATATCTGCAACATTGTTGAGCAGAACACTGTCTGCATCGGGACGAAGGCCGTATGCGTGACTACTGACGATTTCGTCCTCTTTCTGCCGAAGTGCTTCCAATGTCTTTGCGTACTTGAAACACCGTTTGCCGTTTTTCAGGGTGTAGTCGTAGCGGTAAGTGCCGTTAGCAAGTTCCTGCTCACCCTTTTTCAGCACCCTTCCTTTGCTGTCCCTGCGTCTTTTAGCCATATGAATTCCTCCTTAAAAACATGGCGGACGCCTGATATGCGTCCGCCATGTTGTATGTGTACTAGATCGAATATGCCTTAGCGATATACTCATCGAACAGTTTACGCTTGATGAGCCGCTTGGTGCCTATCCAGATCACAAACGGGCAATGCTCGTCAGATGTCAGTTCTCTGAGCTTGTTCTGACCGATGTTGGAATACTCGGCAGCCTCCTCTATGGTAAGATTGCTCTTTTCCCAGAGAGGCACTGTCTTGTTATCCAGCAGGTAAACATTCTCGTTACGCTGCGCCAGGATTTCCTTAGTTCTCATGTAAAACCCTCCTTTCAATAGTGGTTTATTTTCGGAAGTTCCTCAGTGAATGAGGAACTTCCGGTGCTGATATACTAAAATAATGTATAAGCATGAAAAATAGAAATGCTCTGATTAGAATTTCAAATATTTGCGTTTCTTATTCTTCTTTTTAGGTCCTTTGAGTCTAGAAGATAGATCTAAATCAAAATGGAGCGTCCTTTGGAACTCTTCATCATCTTCATTAAGTACACGATTAAGATCATCGTACATGCTGTCTTCTTCGTCTTCTTCGGCTAATTCGCTATCATCGTATTTATCTTCATTCAAAGGAGAAAAAAGAAAATCATAATTATTCTCATTGATAATTATAGACATAAATCCATCTGAATAGAATTCATCACAATAATTGCTATTTGAGCTGTTTAGACCTTTGAAAAGGTATTGACATCATGAAATATTATGATAAAATAATACAGAAGGGAGCTGATATATTATGACCGATATAAGACCTGTGTCCGACCTGATAAACCATGTTGAAGAAAAACTGGATGAGGCAGATAAACTTGCAGAATTTCCAGACAAAAGGCTCTCTCATGATGAGGTGTTCGGAAAGGTGAGAGCATCACAGCTCCTAAAAGCCAATAAAACACCAGTATTACGGGATAAATAGTCCCTATTTCTTTTGCGTTGATAAAATGTAAAACAGAATTTAGCATAGGTGATATAATGGATAATTGGACACTCCCGACTGACGAAATAACACTCATTTTCAGTTTGTTTTTTGATGATACTTTGATCTCATGTCAGGTGATCAATACAAGCAGAGGCGACAGTGATTTCAGAAAAACTATCATTGCAAAAACAGGATCGGGCAACAAGTGGGTCATAAAGCTCGCTGATAATGATTTTACTTTTTCCGATAAGATAAAGGTATGGCAGAGGACTGTGTCGGAGTATCTCGCACTTGGTTACTATTGCCCTAAGATCATTTGTGATAAAACGGGCGGTTTCCCGGTCGTTGAGTATAACGGGCATAAATGTGTGGCTTATGCCGAAGAGTATTCACTTTATGACTCGATAGAGGACAGAAGAACGGGCGAAAGTGATCGGGTCGAACCTATTTCAGATAGCATAAAAAATGATATCTGGAGCATGACAGCAAAGGTGGCTGCAAAACGCTTTGACTATACAGAGTATCCCTCCGCATACTGTCTGTTTGAAAAGTTCTGCCCGAGTGATAAATACGATGAGGTGCTTGAAAATGCACTGAACTGGAAAGAGTGTGCAGATACACTTCCCAAGGAATTCAGCGGACAGGTGCAAAGAATATGGCGCTTGTGGACAGACAACAGGGATGCATTAGAAAAGGTCTATAAAAAGCTCCCTACATCTGTCTTTCAGGCAGACCTTAATCCAACGAATATACTTGTTGATAAGGACGGAAGATTTGTAGGTATATATGACTTTAATCTCTGCGGTAAAGATGTCTTTCTCAATTATCTCATGCGAGAAAACTACGATGATTTTGAAGCTGAGCTCAAGTCAATATGTAGTGCGCTTAAAATATCCAGCGAATACTATCATTTTTCTGATATTGAAAAGGATACCGCTTTGATGCTGTACCGCTGTCTTAAACCGTTGTGGTATACCAGAGTTGAAAGGTTGAAAAAGCTTAAAGGAAATAATGCCGCAATAGAAGCATTCCTTGATCAGACGGAATACTATCTTACTGCGAATATAGATTTTAAAGCATATATGGAATAATCAGCCAGCTTAACAGCATACGATCTATGTGATCGTACTGCTGTTTTTTTATTTATCTTCTGGAAATAAAGGCAATAACACTGTACTTATATCATTCACCATGGTGTAGCTAAGCTCTTCATTTAGAAAAATAATTTAAATGTAAAAAACAACGCTCTACTGAAAAAAATCAGTAGAGCGTTATCAAGTTGCCTATTTCAATATACTAATTTTATCTTTTATTAAAATCTACAACTGATTTAAGAAAAGACTGCATATACAAAGCATCGATCAGATTTCTTTCACCATCGTGGTTAAAGTCTAAAAATTTGCGGCCGTTTGAATCAAAGGCATAATAATCATAATCACCAGATATGTGATGTCTTAAAAGATAAAGATCATCTTTGTCAAAATTTTTGTCTCCATTAAGATCACCAAAAACGGTATTGCAATTGATAACTCTATAGGAACTTAAATTGTTCCATCTTGAGTCCTGGTAGAAATAAGAAGTATAGTACTTTGAAGGACGGCGAATAACGTATCGTGTATTTCCTGTGAAAACTTCTCTTTCGTCTACATTTGGTATGTAACCATAAAATTCATTTCTATGACACCAAATTGAGTCAGCTTTCAGGAAATGTGTATGGCATTTACCCTCTACATCATAACTTATATCCACATGATAATAATCGCCGTAAACCTTTACGATAACAGTTTCGTGGCAATCATATCTTTCAAGATATGCTTCAAAACCTGCATATTGGAGAAGAAGTGTGTATGCACGTGCAAATCCGTCGCAAACAGCTTCTTTATTAGGATTCATGAAAACACAAAAATCTCCGTATGAATACAGTGTGTCTTTATATGTATGGTTATTGATGATCCAATCGTGAAGAGCTTTAACCTTTTCATAATCATTGCTGCAATATTTTGTTTTCTCCGTTGCAAGGTTACTTATATATTTTAACATAGCGTTTGTAATAGCGGCATTGTCTTCACAACAAAGTGTGGAGAATACTTTTCTTATGCATTTATACTTATAGGAATCGTTTGTTTCCACGCTGTTTATAACATCTTCAATATTCTCGTTATTTATTTTAGTGATATTGGGTATTTTAGGAAGAACACCTCTTACTACATTCATGTATTGCTGTATGCCAATGAATCTCATGTCAATATCGACATTAGTTATTCTTCCAGCTATCTTCAAATTATAGCTGACACCTACAACAGTTTTATTGTCGATAGAGTAAGGGATACTCAGAGAGGAACTAGTAGATGTTGATTCTACTAAATAAATTTCTGTACTATTTTTGCTTCTACTAGCGTATTTCCAAGTTCCACTGGTGAATATTTGCATACCTGAGGTGTTTGTTCTATATCCATAATCAAGGGCATTTGTTACAGGATCAAATGAACCGGCACTGGCGGTTATAGAAACACTATTCATTATAGGTAAGTTGAGTACAGCACCAGATGATGCCATCGAAAAAGCAAGTATGGTTGCTGCAATACGTTTATTCATGTTCATTTTCATTTTTAATTCTCCTACTAAATAAACTTTGTTGAAAACCGTTTTAAGTTGTGTATTACACAAATTTTAACGAATTAAATAGATTGTTTGTTATCACGCGCATGATTTGATAAATAAGTTTATCAATGTTTGTGATTATAACATTTTTTTACAATTGTGTCAATCGTCATTAAGCACAATAATCTATGCTAAATTAGCTTAATTAAGTAACAAACGAAACACAATTAATTGTCGGCGCATAATTTAATCCTCTATCTAACTCGAATATTGAATGCATTCATATACTAATGCCGATTTCAGCATAAAAGTAACGCTTTTTATGAAAAAAATTTTCTATTTGTATAAATGCACAAATTTATGTTGTGTTATTAACGGATATTTTGATACTGTTGCGATATTATCCTAGCGCGTAAATACGCTTGTCTCCTTTTTGTCTATTTAATTTGAATTACATGACATCGCAGTAAAAGCGAGATGCAATTGATCTGCATCTCACTTTTTTATGTTTCTATCTTCTCATAATAAAATCAATAACACTATACTTATATATCCTCCACCTGTTTCCAATTTTGAACCCTTCCAGCTCACCTGAATGAAGATATTTCAGCATGGAATTTTTCCCTATTTTAAGAAGCTGCATACACTCCCTTGGGGTAAGGATATCGGGTACTTTTTCAAACATGATAAAACTCCTTTCGCAAGAAAAATGTAGGTTTAAAACGGTTTGTTATGTGTTATTTAAGTGTTCAATAGATTGTACACTATTAAAACCGCATAACGAGTTTTTACAGCTATACATTATCCTTTTGTAAACCATTGGTTTAATAAACAGACAGGAGGTTTTATTAATGAAAACAAAAGGTATCATGATGCTGGTAAGCTCGGTGCTGCTGAATGTCACAGGCAGGCTGATCCTGAATGCGCTCAAGAAGAAGGTGAGATGAACATGAAAGCAAAAGTATTTGCAGACACATCTTCAATGAGCCGTGAGGAGTGGCTGAAATATCGCACAATGGGTATAGGCGGTTCGGACGTTTCTGTTATCGCAAGGATAAATCCCTATCGCTCGGTTTTTCAGCTGTGGCTAGAAAAGACAGGTCAGACCGAGCCCTGTGAAAACGGTAATGAGTGTACACATTTTGGTACAGTTCTTGAACCCATAGTAAAGCAGGAATTTACCGAAAGAACAGGTATTGAGATCGCTGAACCTAAGTTCATTTATCAGCATCTCGACTATCCCTTCATGTTCGCAAACCTTGACGGTGTAGTGAACGTAGACGGAGAAGACTGTATCTTTGAAGCAAAGACAGCATCAGCCTATAAACAGAACGAGTGGAACACAGGCGTACCGCCCGAGTATATGCTGCAGATACAGCACTATATGGCGGTGACAGGACTGAAGAAGACCTACATAGCCGCTCTTATCGGCGGTAACCGGTGCATTCTTAGATTTTCTTATGTCGATCAAGCTGAAGAGCGCTGAGATCGAGTACAAAAACATGATTAAGTATGTTGATAAAAACCTCAAGTTTAAATGCGAGGAATGATCAAACCCCTGCTCGGAAAAATCACGGGCAGGGGTGAGTTTTTTATGGGACGCGGTTTATTTTACGCTTACGAATATAGGAAAAGAGCAGGCTTTTAACAGCGACTGTGTCGGCTGTGACCTGCTCTTTGTGTTTTATTCTGTACTGTTTGTCAGAGACATTTGCGAAAAGTACATCACTTGTGGTGATATACGCCATAAATCACAGATTTTTCCCTTTTTCAGGTTGACAGTGTGAGGGCAGTGTGCTATAATATAGGTGCATTTTTAATGGCAGGCTTTGTCATTATAAAGATGCTGTTTTCAAAAAAACTTAGTTTGCATGATGCAGACGGGTGATGAAGAAAAAATATGAACGAAATGGAAGTATATAAGGCTTTGGAGAAAAGCTTTATCCGGTTAATGATTGAGGTGAGAAAATGGCAGCTATAACTTTAAGGAAGAGTAAGTTTGATAGTTTTGGTGATATGCTTGATGGTCTTCTTTCAAAACTGGGCAGCTATGATGCAACAGTAAAAGACCTGAAAAACACTGTCGCAAGTGTTGGATGTGAAAACGATAATCAAGTATCGAGTGATCTTGGGAATGCTATCGACGATATAGTGAATTCTGAGGAGAGCAAGGAAGAAAAGAAAGAGAAGATAAATGCTCTGAAACAGAAGATCGAAACTTTTGTCAATAATGCGGTTCAGCATGAAAAAGCTGCTGCTGATAAGATAAAAGAAAAAAAGGAAGATTTCTACAAGAAATATTCGTATCTTAAACCCGAATGCGAAAAGAGCTTCTTTGAGAAAGTAGGAGAGTTTATATCGGAGAATGTCATAGCGTTCGTGGTGGCGGCGGCGATAGTGTTAGCGGCTATAGTGATAGTGATAGTTTGTCCTGCAGCGGTGATTGCTATCATTGGAATAATAGTTGGTGCTTTATCTGCTGCAATGGGCATCGTCGATATGGCATTTATGGCTTTGACGGGTCAGGATCTTGCGGGTTGGCTGGATGAACAAGGTTTCAGTACATTGAGTCAGATAGTTAAGGGAGTTAGCTGGGGCCTTGATATCGCAAGTATAATTTTGCCTGTGGGAGCAGGTATAAAGTCTGCTATGACAGTCGGCAAAAAAACATTTGCTCAGGCTACTAAATCTATGATTAGAGAATCAGGGAGAGGTTTAATCAATAGCATCAAAGGTATCCCGAATGCAGCTAAAGAAGGTTTTGCCGCCTTTAAAACTGCTTGTAAGTCTGATGGCTTTATGAAAACTTTTGGTAAAACAGCATGGGGTGGAATTAAGAGTTTAACAGGAATTGATGATATCGCAGAGCTGAAAAATCTCACTAAGATCGAAGATGGTAATCTTTTATTAGGTAAAGGTATCGTTACCAATTCGAATAAAAAGCACTGGGATATGGATACAGTCAATATGCGTATGACTCCTAAGACCGATGAAGCAAGAAAAGCTCTTAATGAGGCTAACGATATTTTGGGAACCAACCACACATATATTCCGTTAACAAATGAAAATGGTTATATCGATGCGAAGTGGGATGAAGTGAGTATTATTACACTTGGAAAAGACGAAAAATTTAATATGAAAGATCTTGGATTTAGCGGAACAGACGATGATTTTAAAAATAAATTAGATCGTTTCATCTCTAACGGCGATGAAAAGAAGTTTAAAAAAGGCTTGATGGACGAAATATTCAATAACAATAATTCAAAAGGAAGAGTAGCTTTAAACAATTATTTACAAAAATCCGGAACAACAATAAATCTTGACGGAATAACGTTCCATGAGAATTTTGATTTGATTCACGAAAATCTAGTTCCCACTAAGCTGCATAATATGTTAAAACATACCGGTGGAAGAGAACATATAACTAACGAAATAAAAATGGTCAAATATTTCGATAAAGCAATTGGCCGCGGATCATTGTTCGGAGGATTTAACTTAGCAGCTGATGCAGCAAGAGATGATTGATGTAAGGAGTGATTTTTATGTTCGGATTGTTTGGCTCAAAGAAAAAACAGCAGCCTGAACTTGTTAAAGACGAAGTATTAGGAGATTTATATTATGAGGCTCCTACGTGGCACGGCAGGATGGGATTTAAGCTGTTCGGGGAAACATATGAAATAGATATTGATATGATCTCTGAAAATGATACGCCTGTTACCGCTGCACAAAAGGAATCATATAAAAAAATACTCGACAATGAAAAAATTACAGCAGAGATAGAGAAAGTCCTTCTCGCACAATTTCCGGAGGATGAATTTGGGTGTTTAGAGTATGAACCTGTATCTATATGCTTCAGACCAAATGGATACTGCGCACTTATCGTTTATATCGGCGGGGAAGATGAAGAAGCCTTTGGTTATGCTGTGACCATATTCCCAGAAATAAGCTTCTATGGAGATGATGCAGGGTATTGTACGATGGCGTATTTTACATGATGAGTTATGCTGAATTGATATGCAAGACTTGCTTTCTTCACATCAGATCTTGATAAGGCTTCATTTCTTTTCATTATATGCCTATGTAATTAGCACATTGTTTTTTGGAAATAACTGCATATGGCTTTGATAGGCAGAAAAAGCATGGCTCAAACCGAAGCGCATAACCAAAAACTATTCTAACCGAAAAAAGCGTTGCTGTCTTTATCTGGCAGCAGCGCTTTCGATTTTATGTTATAGCCCGTGAAACAGGGGAGTATCCGTTATGACTTATATCTTCTAAGTTTCCGATAATCCTCGTATTTCATATTGGTTTCGGGATCGGCGTTATCAGGGACTAAAAGTTTTGTGACCCCGGAATACTCAAATGCATTGTTGATATCTTTTACACTTTCGTTTTATAGTAACCGTCAAACCATCCGCGCCTAGACCTCCGGTGTCCGAAATGGTATAATAAACTTCAAGCAATATCGACATTTGTGACATCATCATCTATCGGCCATCCTATCTGATGCTTTGCAACAAGATCCAGAACATTCTTGACCGTGTGATGTGAAACTTGCAGCAATCTGTCTCAGACTGTAGCCTTTATTGCTGAGCCTGAGAATTCCTTTGTAGTCTACCATGTGATAGACCTCCTTGGTGTATAGTCACGTCATAGACGTGCCATACAAAGTATATCACTTATTGCCGGGCAGTGCCCGTGGGCAGTCACCGGCGAGGGTGGGCAAAATGCCCGTGCAGCTGTGGCAGTCTGAGCGGCATACACATCTGAAATATGATGGATTCCGGACGGTAGTTAAAGGAAAACTAACAAAAATCAAGGCATTCATCGTTTGATGGATGCCTTATTTGTATAGTGTTACCGCTCCCTTTATTTGTCATCCAGAAGTGAACGGTATCTGTTCTTGACAAGATACGTTCACTTTTGGATGACATTTTGAGAGAGCGGTGACAATTAGACTTTGGTGGAGTAGGTGCGGAGGGTTTGATGCTTACTTTATTCAGATTATAAGCCTTTGTCGGTTATAATTGACAAGGCACAAAAACTACCGCTTTCCGACAGAAACATGCTGGTAACATCAAAGTCTAAAGCAATGTCGGGCAATATATTCCCTAAGTCAATAATAAAGGGGCTGCAACAGCCCCTTTTTATCATTCTTCATAGAAATATTCAATTGAATTGTCATCTAGAAAATCGGTTAATTGTCGATATGCTTTTTGAGAAGCATCATCATCTGTTATTTTCACTTGAGATATAGTAGTATTTAGTATCTCATCTTTTAAATCTTCAAATGTAATAGTTTTATTTTCATAAATATACTCAGTAGAAGATACAGTAACTTCGATATATTCTGTTTCTTCATTTTTCTTTTGCTCAGTTGTTGAATCATCTCCTGGACCTTCTTCACTATCTGAAATGCTTTCAACTGATGAAGATTTGACGGATTCCATACAATTCAGGTGGGAGGTATTTTCTTACGGAAAAATGAAGTACATACCTATTGATTTTCACACTCGACTGTGCTATAATAAATCAAAGACCGATGAAAGGAGCCTTGACGAATGGGTATGCTGCTGAATCCGAGTGCGGAAAGTTACCGAATGGCGGTTAATTCAAAGATATACATTGATAAATCAATGCTGATCTCTGTAATGAATGAGTGCATAAATACATCTCAGCGATTCGTGTGTGTGTGCCGTCCCCGCAGGTTCGGAAAATCTATCACTGCCGATATGCTTTGTGCGTATTATGGTCAGGAGGATACTGACAGTCTGTTCAGGACTCTGAAGATATCGGGTTCTCCCGACTACAAAAAATATCTCAATAAGTTTCAGGTCATACATCTGAATATGATCAATTTTATGGATAAACATGACTCTCTTGCAGGCTCACTTGATTATCTGCAGAAGAGACTTCTCCATGAATTGAAGTCACAGTTCAGCAGCGTTGACTGCTTTGATTGGAACGACTTACCCTCTGTTTTGGAGGATATCTATAATGCTGTTCATGTGAAGTTTGTATTTGTTATTGATGAGTGGGACTGTATTTTCCGAAGGAACAAGAATGATACCGAGAATCAGACTCTTTATCTTGATTTTCTACGCAGTCTTCTGAAAGACAAGGTGTATGTTGCACTTGCATATATGACAGGGATACTGCCAATAAAGAAGTATGGCGAGCATTCAGCACTCAATATGTTCAAGGAGATATCGATTGCCGATGCAGGTGTTTATGCCGAATATACAGGCTTTACCGAAGAGGAAGTCAGGGAGCTTTGCGGCAAGTATGAAATGGACTTCGATGAGGTCAAGCGCTGGTATGATGGATACAATGTCAATGATGTATCGATATACAATCCGAAGTCCGTTGTCGAGGCAATGCTGAGCAAGGAGTTAGGCAACTATTGGACGCAGACAGAGACTTACGAGGCGTTGAAAGAATATATCCAAGCGAATTTTGACGGTTTGCGTGACAAGGTGGTACAGCTTATTGCAGATGAGCCAGTGAAGGTAAATATTCTTAAATTCCAGAACGATATGACAAATTTCAGCTCCGCTGATGATGTGCTGACACTTTTGATACATCTGGGATATCTGACCTACAATAAGGCAGACAGAAGTTGCTATATCCCAAATGAGGAAGTACGGCAGGAATTTATCAACTGCATTGAGGACGGCGGTTGGGAGAATGTCATGTCAGCTATAAGAAGCTCGGAAAGACTGTTGGAAGACACGCTGAAAGGCAATGAAAAGGCTGTCAGTGATGCAATTCGTGAGCTGCATTATCAGAACACTTCGCTGCTGACATACAACAATGAAAATTCTCTGAGCTGTCTTCTGAGCCTTGCATTTTATTCTGCTAAGAAGTATTATACTATTTTCAGAGAGCTGGAAACAGGCGAGGGCTTTGCAGATCTGGTGTTTATCCCATTGAAGCATTCTGACAAACCTGCGATGCTGGTTGAGCTGAAATATGATAAATCCGTCGACACAGCAATCAGTCAGATAAAAGAAAAACGCTACCATGGCGCGTTGACAGAATATCTTGATAAGCTGATCATCGTGGGCATCAACTATGATAAAAATTCTAAAGAGCATACTTGCAGGATAGAACGCTTTAATGCCGAAAAATAGGGGTTATCAACCTATAACATCTCGCATCAAACGCACATCAAATTAGCATCAAATGGTTTCATCCTATGTGAAATAATAAAAGCCTATGATTATGTTCGATGTCACTTAATTTTCCGAAAAACAGGGACATAGAAAAAAATAAAGAGACATGGAATTCGGGCGGATTATTCCCGACGATGAAGTCCATCGACTGATAAAAGTGCGTATTGCTGTGATCCGGAGCTCCAAAGCCATCGAGAAGCCACATGAAATGGATATCTCTTTTGCAGAGCTGTTCAATCTTACGGCTTGAAAAAGAGTCGTTCATGTAGCCGTAGATGAGTATCTTCATCATGATATCCTCGGGTATGGCACCATTCCACTTGCTTACTATCGTGTATTCTTCTTTTTGATAGATCTCATAATTCATGTTAAGACGCACTTGACAATTTCTCATTTTTGTGGTACAATCCTTTCGTTGGTTTAATGGTTTTGGCAATTATATTATACCACAAAAAGAAGAGCTTGGCACTACCCTTTCAGGTCTGTGCCAGGCTCTTCTTTGTTGGGGCTGCAACAGCCTCCGTTGTATTATTAAAGAATGATCTTTATCATCAGCCGGTCTTCATCATAGTCAGCTGTGATAGTACCGCCCATACGATCCACAAGTGTGCGGGCGATGGAAAGTCCCAGTCCCGTTGAGTTGCGTGCGACCTCGACGGTATAGAACCTGTCAAACAGCTGTTCTACCTCCACCGCTGACAGATCCTTTGCGGTATTTGTGAATGTGATCTCGCCCTTATCCGTAAGCGTTATCTCCAGATCGCCGTCGCTGTATTTCAGTGCATTGTTGAGCAGATTGGAAAATACTCTTGCCAGATCTGATCTTCGCATATTACGGACAATGCGGGTATCTGTGATATCTATCTGCGGTATTATGCCCCTCTTTGTC
>Ga0256405_10006406_pt1 | contig 18870 bp, 13 predicted proteins | sample RumenRJG_02DNA_FD_189096 | JGI IMG/M metagenome (GOLD analysis project Ga0256405, IMG submission 189096) | Bovine rumen microbial communities from Lethbridge, Alberta, Canada - RJG_02 | ecosystem: Host-associated > Mammals > Digestive system > Stomach > Rumen | place: Canada: Alberta... | reverse complement strand
ACCCATCGCGCCGTCGATCTCATGCTTTGGAACCAGTGCTGCGACTGAGTCGACAACAATGACATCCAGGGCTCCGCTTCGAACCAGCATCTCAGCGATCTCCAGCGCCTGTTCACCGTAGTCCGGCTGGGAAACGAGCAGTTCATCCACATCGACTCCAAGATTCCGGGCATATTCGGGATCCAGCGCATGCTCCGCATCGATGAAGGCTGCCTTGCCGCCGTTCTTCTGGGCCTCCGCGATCACATGCAGGGTCAATGTCGTTTTACCGGAGGATTCCGGGCCATAGATCTCAACGATCCTGCCCCTGGGAACTCCGCCGATCCCGGTCGCCAGATCAAGGCTCATTGATCCGGTCGAGATCGCGTCTATATTCAGCTGCGCGCTGTCATCTCCAAGTTTCATGACGGCACCCTTGCCGAACTGCTTCTGGATCTGCGCCATCGCGTTCTCCAGAGCTTTGTCTCTCGCCGCCTGATCTACGACCGGAGCTCCGGCCATCTTTTCTGTTCTCGTTGCCATATATATCCCTCCTGATTCGCGAACATTTGTTCTTATCTAATAATACTCGATTCTCTGACCCTTGTCAACACCATATCTCATATTCCATATTTTGTCAACCATTATTTTCCATATCTAAAATATCTTCTCCCAATCTTCACAAAACGCTGTTATACTATGTGAAATATAAATAGTGATCACCAGCTTTTGCATATATAAAAGGAGATATCAAATGCAAACATTCCTGTATAATATCGTCATGCTGATCTCCCGGATCCATACCTATTTTCTGACTTTGAACGACCAGAGTGAGAACAGCCTGACCGACAAGCAGCTGCATTTTTTCATTATCGGCGCTTTCGGTATCGCCATGATCCTGATCCTTCACCCCATTTTCCTCTGGCTCGCGAAGACCGGTCATACAATGGTCATCTCGTTCTTCTACGTCATGACCGTGATACTAGTCATCACGTTTGCTATCGAGATCGGCCAGGGATTCTACGGGACCGGCATCATGGAATTCGACGATGTATATTTCGGCGTCAGCGGATTCCTGGTGTTCTTCTGCGTTTTTATCGCGATACGGGGGATCATCCACCTGATCATCCGCCTGAGTCGCGGCAAAGATCAGGAGCAAAAATACGAAGACCCGGATCTGTTCTGATCCGGGTTTTCTGGGATATCAAAGTTCTTTAGGGTCTGGCTTCTTTCGGGTCAGTCCGTAGGGTTTTTCCAGAGGGTCTGTTCGGTAGGGTTCTTCCGTAGGGTCTGTAAGTGCAATTAAACAGAGGAGGCGATGATTGCCTCCTCTTCGCTTCTTCTTTATCATAGATCTGCAACGATTTACAAAAAAGAAAGGAGCGTATATGAATGATATCACAACATTCCTCGACTTAGAAGATTCCAAAATCATTATCGAGGATATCACCACGAACGATCGCGTCAAAACGATCACCCTCTCCACCCGTCCTGAGGCCCGGTTCTGTCCTCAGTGCGGCTTCCGTATGCATTCCAGAGGAATCAAGACCAGGAAGATCAATCATCCGATACTACAGGACACTTATCAGGTTCGGATCCTCCTGAAGCAGCGTCGATGGCGCTGTACGAATGAACAGTGCGCCCGTGAAGAAAACGAAACGTTCAACTTCATTGGAAAACGCCGTCGTAATACGAGTGCATCTGACTTCCTCATCATCCATGAATTCAGGGATCTGAACATCTCCGCGGCAGACATCGCCCGGAAGTTCGGCACTTCAGATACTCATGTCCTCCGTGTCTTTGACCGCTATGTCAACATGAAAAGACTTCCTTTCAGCGATGTGATCAGTATCGATGAGGTGTATCTGAACATGGACCAGGACTGCAAATATGTTCTGGTCATCCAGGACTTCCGCACCGGCGAACCTATCGATCTGCTCAAAAGCCGCAGACAGAACGTAACAGAGCCATACTTCGCCGCCATTCCGAAAGAAGAACGATTCGCTGTACAGTATCTCATCAGCGACATGAACAACGAATATCTTCGTTATGTTGAAAAGTATTTTCCTAATGCGACAGCTGTGATCGATTCCTTCCATGTGATCCAATGGATCAATATGGAGCTGGATAAACACCTGCGATCTCTGCAGAAAGCTTTCGCCGAACGTGACATCAAACGACAGGAAGAGAAATCTGCTGAAACCGGCCGGCAGGTTCGTCTTCCCATGTCTGATGAGGTGTATCTTCTTAAGAATTACCGGTTCTTTCTCCTCTCCAATGCGGACTCGATCAAATACCACGATGATCCGCACATGGACCGGCATTTCAGATACCTGATGCGAACAGCCGATTACGAAGAGCTGTTTTTTCGTATCGATCCTTCTCTGAAAGAACTTCGTGATCTGAAAGAAAGATACATTCGATTCAATACTGTGAATGCCGGGAAGCCTCAAAAGGCTGCATCGGAGATCGGTCCGCTGATCGATCTGTATGCACACTGCGAACAGGACATTTTCATTCGGTTCTCTAAACTGCTGAAACGGCATCGGGATCCCATCATCAACTCTTTCATTTTAATTGAGCGACTTGACAAAGACGATCATTCCATCGTCTCCAGACTGTCCAATGGTCCCATAGAATCCATGAACAGAAAAGCGAAGGATCTGAAACGTCTGGGCCGTGGATACCGCAATTTTGATCACCTTCGAAATCGATTCCTTTATGCTACCCGGATGGATCCGGAACTGGATGGCCGTGAACGGGCTGCTGACGATGGACCTCATCCGCTCAGATATCGCAGCACAGTACTTAAAAGTCGTCAGCGCGTTTTGAATGCAGAGCTCGAATCGATCCTCGAGAAATATGAATGCACCGATGATGAACTTCTCGCTCTGCGGCATTGGGTCTCTGAAGGCAACAGTCCCTTCAAAAATCCCGATGGCATCTACAATGATGCAGGACTCTCCTGTGACTTCATTGCCGCCAGCAGACTCCTGGATGAAGCTTTTGCTGATTCCGATCCTCAGGGAGGTGATTCATGATGAGTACTGACAAAGAACTGTTCTTGCATCTCTCTGACCTTGAAGATGAACTTGTTCTGTGGAGGAAAGAACTCGAATACCATGAATGTTTTCTTTCCTGGATGGATCTCTGGGATGAATTTATCTATTTTCGAAAAAATGCTCATCTGGAGCAGACTGAAGACGAGCCATTCCCCCGCTACACTCTATGACTTACTGTTAACCACATAGTATCATCGTAATCGTTGCATCATTAAAGCGGAGGACGTCAGATATGCCCTCCGCTTTCCATATATTCATTTTTCTTCAGCCCCTATCAACAGACCCTACGGAATGACCCTACGGAGAAACCCGATTTAAGAACCCTGCCGACAGACCCTATTGAACGGATACTGACCCTATTGAGCTCCCCTACGAAAAGTCGGGAAACCCTACTAAAGTTTGATTATCCTTTTTTCTTGATCTTCATTTCTGTTGTATTCCGTCACTGCGCTTTTCTTTTGAACTTATGCAGCAGGAAGTCTCCGATGATAGGAACGTATTTCAGCAGGTACCCAGCCTTGGTAGGATGCAGAGTATTGTACATGCAGAGCAGCCGGTCATCTGTGGATGTGTATTTCGCTTTCGGGTCATTCCACAGATCGATGATCTGGACCTGATCTTCATACTGACTGTTCCACTTGCTCTGGATCGAATAAAGCGCATTGATCATCTTCTGATATTTGTCCTGATAAGCCCACTTCGATTTTGGTTTCGTGGGGATATAGAAGATGACAGGACAGCTCCACTTGGTCTGGGCGTAGGCAGTGATGTATTCGATGGCGCCGGCCACCGTCTTGTCGTTGAGTTTCGCTATATCAAACTGCCCGGCAGTGATCTGTCCCAGACTGCTGCCCTTTGTAGCATCATTCGTAGACAGCTGGCAAACGAAGTAATCCGGCGCAGCCAGTCCGCCTAGATCTGATTTCAGGCGGGAAACGTAGCTGTTGCTGTCGCGATTAACGAGCGTCGTTCCGTTCACGGCGGATTTTTTTACCTTCAGGCCGTATTTTTTCTGGAGCATCTCCACGAAAGAAATACTGCCGGAGCCGTCTGCTTTGGTATACATCCCCTTGGTCACAGAACTCCCCAGGAAATAGGCAGTCCTTCCCTCCAGGTCGCTTTTCTGGAATTTGATGAAGCTCAGATCGTATTTCGAAGCGTTTCCATCCGGCCGTGATTTCGTTTTGACCGCTTTCACAGCACTGTATTTTCCGTACTTTTTCTTCCCTTTGACTTTTTTATATGCCCTTACCTTGTAGTAATACTTAGTGGACGACTTCAGGCACTTATTGATGAACGTCCTCTTGGTCTTGGAAAGAGTCTTGACGGCTTTATACTTTCCGTCCTTTTTCTTCGCGCGGTAGACCTTATATCCGTCAGCTCCCTTAAGCTTCTTTACGGTGATCTTGATCTCCGTGCTTCCATACTTCTCTACCATGAACGTCGGCCCGGCCAGCTTTTGTGATGATGACGCAAAGGCTGGCTGTGCCGGGATCCCTCCGCACAGCATAAAGAAAGACGTCACGACGGCCAGCAAAACGCAAATGCTTCTCTTCGCTATCCCTCTCTTTCTCATGATCTGCATTACCCCCTCGCTGTATCTCTGCTTATAATTTTCTCGCCTTCTCATAGATCCTGCGGCATCCGTCCCGATCATCGTATGGGAAGAAACGATCGATCTTCGCCAGGATCTCCTGATCGACAGGACATCCGCGTTCCATCATGCGGATCATCTGATCGACCAGGTCCCCCTGCCTGGTGCAGACCGGTCCAAGCTGCATTTCTTCGGCATGCAGGCCTTCTTCATACTGCGGAGGAAGGCTCTCCGGCCGGTAATACAGGATCGGACGACGCATATAGGCAAAGTCATACTGGATCCCGGAATAATCAGTTACCATCAGAGCAGATGTCTTCATCATTTCTTCGTAGTTGACCTCTGCGCCGTTCATGACGGTGACAACATCGCTTTGATCGAAGTCCTGCGCCTGCGCGCCGATATTGGGATGGAGGATCATAACGATCCTGTATCCGTTCCTGCGTGCGCACCGAAGCAGCCTCTCATCCGAGATCAGACTGTTATATATTCGATAATATTCCGATTTTTTGAATATGTCAACATATTGGTATTTCACGCCCTTCCTGTTCGGACCATCGGTCAGGTTCCTTCGCCATGTCGGGGCAATGATGATCTTTTTCTCCGCTTCGCCGTTAAGACCGTCATACCGGGGCACTCCGGTAAGCGCGACCATGTCCCGGTCAAATCCGTAGACCGGCCGGCATATGTTATCGACCTCCATTGGTGATGCGCAGAAATAGTACCGCAGATTATCAAACAGCCGGTTCTGGTACTGAGCGATATTCTGGACCGTCAATCCGTGCTGAAGGCACACGACCTTTGCCCGGTACAGATCTCCGACAGCATTTCTCGCCGCAGCATCGTGCAAGTCAAAGAATGAATCCACTGATGCTCTTGTTGAAAAAATGATATCCGCGTTTAGCGCCGCAAGCTGCATCCTGCGCCGGGCCCGTCCATCCTTTGGATGTGCATAGAGCAGCCCTTTCTGCCCCTTCCAGGCCGGATCGCTCTCTGCCACATCTTCGTTGAGCAGATAGTACATTTTCACATCGCTGCTGTGGTTTTCCCTGACGTACCGGTAAAAGTACTCTCCGTTGTCTCCGCATTTATACAGCTGGTCATACGTGATCCAGACCGGTTTACTGCTCATCCGGACAAAAGGCCTGCGCAGCCAGTACAGGATCCGCAGCTTCCGGTAATAGGGATCCCGGATCCGGCGCAGGAACTTCAGTTCCATCTTACACCGGGTCAAAAAAGCAGCCGGAAGGATCTTTATGAAATTCTTCCCTTGATCCGGTCCGAGTGTAAGAAGATACTTCCCAAAAGTCCAGTATTTGCCGTCAGCCTTTGTATTCAGCCTGGAATGGATCCGCGGAAACAGAAGCTTTGCGCAGGGGATCTTTTTCCCGCCTACAACAGCAAAAAACGCGATCCCTCCCTGCTTCAGATGCTGTTGCTCCAGCACCGCCTGCACCATATATCCTCTCCATATGGCTCTGCCAAACAGATATTCGAAGCGATAGATGCCTGTATACGCAGCCGGGATCCATTCATCTCCGCAGCTCAGCGAGACACCGATGTGATCCTGCTCAGCCCACTGCACATCCGTCAGTTCCCCGTCGATGAGAAGCCGCCCTTCTTCGTAATTGATGGCATCCACCTGAAAACGGATCTGATCCGTATGACCGATGCATACTCTTTCCGCTCCTTCCGGCTGCACATAGATAGAACCGTCCTCATCGATCGCTTCCCGGCAGGTCCCGTTGCCATATTTCAGTTTCAGCATGAACAGACAGAGTACCCGGTAGGATCTGGCTGTCTGATCCAGACAGCCCTGGACGATCATCCGGTCTTCGATCAGCGCGAACAGATCCTTGAGCCTCTGGAAGAAAAAGATCACTTCCATAGGATCCAGGATCTCTTTATGGCTGTTGTTCCGGTTGGCGTAGAGCTTTCGGTCGCACAGGTACAGCAGTCCGCTCTGCCTGATCAAAGAAGAAGGTTCCTTTTTCAGGAACGGTATGTACCGCTTCACCACCTCATCCTCATACCAGTTTTTTTCAAAAGCCGGCCGGTAGCTTTCCGCGTCGGTCATAGGATAGCGGCGGATGGTGCATGGGATCTCTGTCAGGTAATATGAAGAGGCCTTTTCCATGAGCTCTATAAGAAAGAAAAAGTCGGACTCCCGGTCATGGAGAGGATCGAAGCGGACAAGCCCGATCTCATCGCTGCGGATCAGGAAAGCATCCAGTATCGGATTCCAGTAGCGCCTGCTCTGCTGAGGGAGACGGATCCGGCAGTCCCGCTCTTTGAACTGAAGGATCTGCTGGCTCTTGTCCGCTGTCTGCTGGACCGGGTCCATGGAAATGAGCCGGATATCTCCGTGCTCCGGATCTGCGGAAGCTTCCAGCGACTCCAGAGCCTGCAAAAGCTGCTGAGGATCATAGGACGTACCCGCCTGGATGAACTGGATCCACCGGCCCTGACCTGCTGCCTCGAGGGCACTGTTGCAGCAAAAGGACATGCTGCTGCCGGGCGAGCGGTTCAGGCTGACATGAGCCATCTCCGCCAGCTTTTCCAGAAACGGTTCGGCGTTCTTTCTGCGGCAGTCCCGGATGTTCAGAAAGATCTGTCCGGGGTGATCAGCCAGCGAACCCAGGGTCTGCTGCATCTCCTCTGTCAGAGATCCTTCGTCCCTGTCTATGATATAGAAAACCTCCAGCTTGAAGCCATTGAGATCATCAGTGGGATAATAACTCATATCGCAACTCCATCATTATTTTAGTTTTGCTGCCGCTTCCGCTTCTTTCAGCCGCTTTTTCTTTCTGCGCTTCGGATCGATCGGATCCCAGAACAGATGGAATATCCTCGCGAAAATGAAACCTCCGAAATACGCGATGAACGCATAGATCCACGCGCCGATCCATGGAGAGATATTATAGGATTCGTAAAGGAAATTGTGCTCATACATATTATAGATAAACAGCATGTGCACAAGGTAAATGATCAGCGTGGAATCAGAAAGCTTACGCAGGAATTTCTTCCCTATTTCACTGAACTGATGATCCCGGAACACCGTGACGATGAAATAGAACAGCGCAGTATTCTTGAAGAAAACGAGGATGCTGAATTTCTGGGTCGTTGATACAACATCCAGATCGCCCGCATGGGCCCAGTTATACAGATTCAGATAAATGCCCGCGATCGTTGCCGCGATGCCAAGGGTATAGATCAGATACCTGAATCCTTTGACCGGCCGGTATGTATAAGCGATCCATCCGTAGATCATCCAGAAAGGATACTGGCATATCGCGGCCATCGGAGTTTTGGCGATGATCGGATTGATGTACTCTTCACCATAGGTCAGCTGCGGCCAGTTGTAGATCGTGCTCAATACCAGGGCTCCCATGAAAATCAAGACAATATAGCGAAAGAGTTTCCCGTCGCCAGACGCCGTAATGGGACGCAAAACAGGAGCCAGTATGTAGAGCCCTATGATCATAGGGATATACCACAGATGATATGGCTCGATCAGCCATCTCTGAAACAGATACAGCGGTGTGATCTCGGGTACATTATCCATCATATGAAGCCGGTTGATCGCGTACACGAAACTCCAGAACATATACGCGCCGGTCATTTTAATGACATTTTTCTTCCAGATCTTCGACGCGGTGACATTACGGTCCGGAGAAAGGAAGAAAATGCCGCTGACCATTACGAACAGCACTGTAGGTGAACCGAATATCATTCGGTATACAAAATAATCTGTCCACTCTGAAGGTCCGATCGACGTCGGTATGCCGTACCGCTGAGAAAAAATAAACGCATGAAGACCGCACACCATAAAACAGGAGACACATCGGAGCACATCCACCGACCAGTCTCTTCCTCCGCCCGCGAACATGGGGGGTACTTTCTCAACCTTAAAAAAACTATTCATTCCTGTTCTTATGCTCTTCTCCTTTTAGCTCTTGATGTCATTTCCATGTATATGTAGTATTGCCGTCCATGAAGAGCTCATCTATACCTTTATTCGCTGCCTGGATCGCGCTGGAAGCGCCTTTCTTACAATAACATCTGTTGTTCAGCAACATAACTGTGAAGAGATTTCTTCCGCTCTGTGAATATGCTCTGACTGCGTATTTTCCGCCCTTGATAGTGTTATTTGAACATACCAGTGTAGCCCTGTCCGATTTCGCAATCATCAGATAATGCAGTCCGATCGCTTTATCAGAAGAATAATTGGTGTATTCAGATACTATCGTGTTTCCTGTAACTGTCGCATTCTCTGTGTTGACAAGAAACAGGCCTTCCGCGTTCTTTCCGGTTATGGTATTGTTCTGGATCCTGATCCCGGTATGCATTCTCCCCTGGTAGCCGCTGTTATTATAATCGTATCCCGTTGCGATCCCGCGATTGCCCGTGATCCTGCAGTTCTGTATCACAATGTTCTGGCAGGTCGCTCCATTGCCCAGGCCTGTACCTTTGAGTCTGGGATATGTCGCATTTGTCGCAATATCGATCTGCACCATGGTCTCCTGCGATTTCTTTGCTGTGCCGCATGGCTTGATCTTGACATTGCTTATGAGAACGTCTTTACACCCAACCAGTTCGATGGCGTGCCCATTATAATTCGCGCTTTTGATGCCCATATTCAGGAGCTTGATATTGGAAGAGTGGACAAAACTCATAGATGTTCTGTTGTAGCCCTTCTTTGATTTATATTTCCATGTTCCGCCTTTGATCGTGACGTTTTTGAGATTCTCGTAGTTTGCTTTTTTGATCTTAGCTGAGATCAGATCCTTCTTTCCCACGATCACTGCTCCCGTCGCATCCAGCGTCCGATTGCTCCTCAAAGTGATCGGGGACGTCAGATAATACTTTTTTCCTTTTTTCAGCTTTACTGTACCGTATTTTTTCAAAGCCTTGTTGATCCTTTTTACATCGGTATTGTCTTTCTTCCCAGAAGGCTTTACCACCTTTTTTGATGCTGCTCCAACATCTGTAGTCGCGATATTCATACAGCACACGCTAAGCACCAGCACAGCTGTAATTATCATGGATAGATGTTTTTTTGATTTCATGGTCATTTCTCCTCATCCAGTCTTTTCTTTAATTCCTTGAGCTCGGCTTTGACCTTTTCATACTGAGTGAACTGCTGGTTGTACGTGTCATATGTGCGTCTGAATTTTCTTCTCAGTTTCTTTTCAGCCTCTTTTTTTGACGTCTTCTTGTATTTCGGAAGATTAGCCAATAATTCTTCGAAGGAATAGACCTCATCGTCTCTTTTGTCGAATCCAAAGGAATCTCTTAATCCGCTGTATATGTTTTTATATACGCTCATCAGGAAATCTTCATCCTGATGGACTCCTTCTTCGATGATCCGATCGATCATCTGAGGTATTTCCGCCGGTTTGATCTGATCCGGCCTCAATGTCCGGTCAACTTGTCCGATACTCTCATAAAAACCGGTGACTTTAGAGTTCCAGATGATACCGATCGACGGGATCTCCATAGAAAACGCGATAATACTCGGATGCAGTCTGCATGAGATCACCGCATCATATTCCGACATATGCCCGAAAAGATCCTCCGGAGTATTGATGTTAAAAACGCATTTCCCCCCGGGAACGCGATATTCACGGATCAATCTGTCCACAAAAGCTTCATCGCCAAAGTGACCGCTAGTGATAAACTCGTAATCATATCCCGCTTTCTCCAGTTCATTGGCGACATCCACCCACATCTGCGCGGATTCCTGCCATGGAAAATCGATTCCGTTATCTACGAAAGCGTTGGCTCTGATGATGAATAATCCTACTTTTTTGGGTCTGTCCTGTTTTTGGGTGATGAAATCCCTGAAGATCCATTTGCAAAAGACCGCCGGATCCGCGACTTTGTCGATGAAAAGATCCGGATTCTCTTTGTATTTCTGAAGTGATTCAAAATCATCTCTTGTCGTGATCCGCTTGACGCAGTCAAAATTCAGTGTTTCCTTCAGTCTCTGACATTTTGCGTTGTCTTCGTCATACCCTTCCACTCCTATCGCTGAGAAGAGCACCGGGGTATTATATTCTTTTGCCAGTTCAATGGTTCTCGCAGTCCTCTCATAAAAGATCTGATACCGGTAATTGAACATCGGCGCCCCGCCGAAAAAGACAAGGTCTGACTGACTGATGTTTCTCCTCGCGCTCTCCAGTCTGGACTCATCCTTGCTCTTAACATAGTCTTTTGGAATGATGGACGCCGCTTTGCTTACGACCTTGAATGAATTCTCCGGCTGACCCAGATTTTTCATGGCTGCTTTGATCAGACTGATGTCGCTGGCCTCGATCACCTGATCCCCGACATTGTCTGAATCCCGATTTGTTAACAGCAATATTTTTCTGGCATCCGGCGCTTCTTTGGTCACGGTCTCATTCTTAGATGATTGCTGCAAAGAACGCTTGATTTTCTTTTTCAGCCTGGTGGCAAAACTACTCATCTCAACCTCTCCTCTCCATCTCAATAGCCTGTACTGTCCTGATAATGCCTTCCCGGAGTGATGTTCCGGGCTTCCATCCCAACTGCCTGATCTTCCTGCTTGACAGGATCCCCCTGGTAAACGGGGCCGTTCCGGTATTCGTTTCATTCAGCGGCTTCTCAAACTTCAGTGACAGGTTCCTTTCGGGAAAAGCATCGACCATTTCCTGGGCCAGTTCACGAATACTGACTGTTGCTTCTTCACTGCTGATATTAAATGCGATCTCATCTTCTGACGCGTTCAGCAGCACGAAGAAAATTCCTGCGACCGCGTCTCTGACATAGGTATAGGTCCGCACAGCAGAGCCGTCACTCTTCAGAACGATATCCCTGTTGTTCACTACATCCCGCAAAAAGTCAGCCTGCACTCTTCCGTCATCTATGCTCATACCAGGGCCGAATGTATGTGCCAGCCGTATGGATTTCGTGTTCAGCCCAAACTGCTGGTGAAAACTGGCGCACATCGTTTCCGCTGCTTTCTTCCCTTCCGGATAACAGGATCTGGGATCCAGAGGATCGACGAATCCGTACGTTTCTTCTGTAAACTCAGACTGATCCTCGAACGGCTGCCCGTAGATCTCACGGCTTGACAGAAACAGATACCCTTCTGCTCCGGATTTTCTGGCAAGTTCCAGTGTATTCCATGCTCCCAGAACATTTGCCGCGATCGTCCCCACCGGATCATCCTTCATGATACGCGGACTGGCTGGGCTGGCTGTATGGAGCACGTAATCAAATTCTGTTTCACTGATGATCGGCTCTGTAACACTCTGTTTGATGATATGGATCTGCTTTCTGACCTCTTCATCCAGCTTTTCCGGATGACGAACAAGTCCGTAAAGATCCATTCCGAACCCTAAGCGGTTCAATTCCACCAGTGTATACATGATGTAGCTGCCCAGCATTCCGCTGGCTCCTGTCAGAAGGACCGTCCGTCCGCGCAGCTTTTCCCATTGAATGTCTTCGTCCAGTATTGTCCTGATATCCTCTTTTATGATCTGATTCATGGCATTGTCTCTTTCTGTTTCGTGATCAGCTGTTTCCGAGAAGGATCGTATCGATGATCCGGTCTGCCGCGTGCCCGTCGTAGTCACCGTAATTTTCCTCAGCAAAGGCCAGCAGCTTTTCTAATTCATAGTCTTTGTTCTTAAGAGCCTCTATCAGTTCTTCAAACGAGTCACACACTTTTCCCGGAGCGCTTTCTTTGACCGGTTTATGGACGCCCCGCATGAGTTCATATTGCACTCTGTCATATGTGAAGAACAGTACCGGTTTCCGCATAAGAGCATATTCGTAGAAATTCGAGGAGTAATCCGTGATCAGCACCTCTGTTACGTAATACAGATCATTGATATTCTGCCAGGATGACAGATCTATGATCCGATCTCTATATTTCTCCGGAATATCGGGCGGCTCCTTTATAAACGGGTGCATCTTGAATGCCCATACGTATTCCTCTCCGCAAAACTCATATATCTGACCCAGGTCCAGTTTATCGTAATCGTAATAAGCAAACTTCTGTCCCCGGCCGCGGAAGGTCGGCGCAAACAGGACCAGTTTTTTTTGTCTCAACTGCGGATACTGTTCATAAAATTCATTCTTCGTCTTTTCTATCGTATCCGGATCCAGATAACCGTCAAGTCTTGCCATACCCAAAGGCAGGAACACACTTCGATCCAGTCCGAACACTTCCTCATAGGTATTGATCAGCCGGTCTGAGCCTGTAACAACGTAATCGTATTTCTTATGGCAGTTATTGATCGGATATGGGGATCCGATCTTGCCAAAACGGCTGTAACCTACTGATTTGAACCCCTCTCCGGCATGCCATACCTGGATCAGCTTCGTTCTTGGATCCAGATCCAGCCATCCGAAAACAGGGACATAGTCATCCACAAAAATGAAGTCCTGACGGGCGATCTTGTGGATCAGGCGGAACCAGCTGAGGATACTGGATCTTCCTCCGACCTGAACGCGATAATTATAACTGAGCTTGAACTGTTCGTCTAAATGACGTTCCCTGATCCGCTGGTCAATGTATTTCAGATTGCCCCACAGGAAGCCCTTCGTCTCTGTCATCATCAATATGTGATCGCCAGTCTTTGGAAGAAACTTTGTGATGATAGCATAGTATGCCTTCATCAAATGGATATTGAATCTTCTCCGGATCGTCCATGAGTATTTGCCGCCGGCATTTTTATCTTCTCTCAGGAATCTGCGTTTCTTCCAGTTATCATTTTCCTGAACGAAATGAGACCGCATCATGAAATAGAAGTTCTCCGGATCATCATCTCTCACCGCATAAGCGAAAGCGACCGTATACATATAAAGGCCCGTGCCATATCGGAACAGCCGCGTGAAATCAGCTATCCGGTAAGCGAGTTCATAACTGGCTGAACAGATGATACCATCGGTCATGTCGATCGTATCACCTTCCTGATAGGCAACTACGTTCCAGTTGCCATTCTCCAGGAACTGCCTTCCGTTAGCCGCAGACATATTGACCGTTAACTCGTATGTATTCTCGCCGGTCTTCTCGGCATCCACAGGCGGTGTGTTGATCTTCCTTCTGCCGCTGCGCAGACGAAATTCTTTGATCGGCTTTGAGATGTGGGTCTCAAGTGTCAGATGCAGGAAGATCCGTTCCCACCTGATATCTGTCACAAATATCATATCGTTCATAGTGACTTTCCTCTGTTTCTCTATCCCTTTTTCATACGGGAATCCAGGTCCCGGACCCCGAAACCAAAGACGTTCTGGGTCTCACGGTATTCCAGCATTGCCTTGAAAACGAACATATCCTCCGGAGTTGTGACTTTGATGTTTCCCCTGGGACCTTCCACGATATGGATATCATAGCCGGCCTGCTTCATCAGTGTGCAGGAATCTACGATACCGGTATAGTCGGGGTTTTCTTTCCTCACTGCTTCATGGACGCCAAGGATCTCTCCCAGATGGAAACACTGGGGTGCCTGAGCTGTATAGAAACTGCTTCTCGCAGGCAATGTCTCAACATCTTCACCGGACTCGCTCTGCACCGGTGTTTCATACATCGGGGTGCAGATAACTGCGTTGCCGTATTCTCTCACTGATGCCAGAGCGTCATCAATGGTCTCAGCAGTAATACACGGCCTTACTCCGTCGTGGATCAGCGCTGTTGAATCGTCCGGATAGTCTGCGCTTGCCGCCTTCAGAGCATTATAAATAGAGTCCTGCCCTGTCGATCCTCCCGGAACGATACCTCGAACCTTCGTGATCATGAACAACTTGGTGAATCTGTTAAGGCGATCGATATATTCCTCTTTGCAGGCAACATAGATCCCGTCGATCTCCGGATGGTCCTCGAAGATCTCCAGCGTATGGATAATGATCGGTTTTCCGTTTACCTCAAGAAACTGTTTCGGGAGCCCGCTTCCCATTCTGACGCCGCTGCCTCCGGCAAATATGATTGCGATATTACTCATAGTCCCCCCTAAAAGCAATAGATCTTGGTAGATGTTAACTTTATATAACACTTTGTAATGTGCTTACACATGATACGTCCAATCCGAAAGATTCCTTCATGCCTTTTGATATCTCCTCAGAATAAGTATACATCCCCTCTCCATGATTAGAGAAGAATTTTACAGCTTTTATTATTTCTTCATTACCAGAAGATATCATATCGAACAACCGATCTGTAATAAACAAATAAACCGGTTCATGAAATCTTGAAAACGCTCTGATCCGTTTCGGATTTGACGGATCTATTAACAATACCTTTTTGATTAATATATCATTATACAGTCTCTTTCTTTCAGACCGTTCGTCCAGAGGTTTTCCCTTTAAAGCATAGATCGGTACTTTTCGTAACAGTGTCTCCACCTGATCGATCGTAGCGTCCGTATCCTTTTCATAAAACGAGAGATAGACATCATCAGTCCATTGTCCTGAATCATAGAAATCAAATAATTGCTTCGTTGACTCAGCATCTCCAAAACCATCTGAAACAACAAAAGTCGTTTCCTTTATCCCATCGTTGATCGATTCCACTTCTTCGCTATCTTCTTTCCCGTCGAGAACCACTTCACATAAACGTTTCGCATTATCAATACTATCATACGGATTGTAGGTATCCTGGAACTCTTTGTATTCAATGTGGCCCTGCGTGTTGATCACGTCTATCAATTCATCCGTATTATGAGTTACTGGAAAAGGAAACTCCGTGATATCCAGATAAAGACCTCTCTGTTTCATATATGAATCTATATCCGGACAGTGCAAAATGATTCTTCTTCCTGTTGCGGCATAATCAAAGAATACACTGGAATAGTCGGTGATCAGAATATCGGTTATGGCCAGTATTTCATAAGTATCATAGTTATCAGGGAACGCTTCTATGTGCTTGAAGTTCTCATAGGATCCTATATTGATACCCGCCGACTTATGATGCAGTTTAACGAATAACTTTTGATTATCAGACAGCCTGGCATCTACTTCCCACAGGAAACGTTCGATTTCTTCTTCTTTCATCTCATCATTCCAAGTAGGCATCCAGACGATCACTTCATTGTTACCTATTTTCAAACGATTTCGCAGTTCATGGGCAAATGCATCATCAAGTAATATACCGGTACGTGGATACCCCAGATTGATCCCTTTTGTGCGTGTCAGCGGTTCAACGTCGGAATCTGTGAGAATATGTATGCGCGCATATTCACTGGGGAACAGCATAAAATCCGCCATGGTGAAATTTCTGGCAGCACTCGCATCTTGATGGATGATGCCTTCTTTCTTTTTCCCCAATTTTTTCAAAGGCGTCCCATGCCAGATGTTTACGTATATCTGTCCGGGCTTCTTGATCCACCAATTTGGAAAGTCTACTTCATTAAACAGATATTTTGCCGAAAACAAACGCTTGATGTAGTCATCAGAACTTATATTTACCAATTCAATGTGAGATAAGTGATTAAACTCGAGTATTTTTTCCGTTTCCTCGATTGTATCATCGTTCACAATAAAGAATACTTTGAAGCGCCGATATTTAGCATCAGATAATGCCCGCAATACATAAAGAGAATTCCCTTTCGGAATTTTACCGAGCCCGGATATCAAGACGGTATTGTCGTCGATCTCTAAATTATAATAAGCCGACATACGCTTCTTTTGCAGGGGCGAAGTATTCTTTTTCTTTTTTGGTTTTGATTCTTGATTTTTCTTTTTATCAGCTTTTGTTATTTTATGTTTCAGCTGTCTTTTTATTGTCCTGAGTTTTCTTTTTCTCTTTATATTCCTGTATTCCGCCGACACAGCGTCGGGGGCGCCGGCAATGATTTCCTCTTCAGATCTGCAATCTATTATGCAGGGCTTGTTTAGAATCGAGCAATTCTCTTCACTATAACGGTTTTGCTGATTGCTCATGATCTTAAAGGCTATATCCTTCCGGTAGAGCTTATTAGCGTGGGCATAGTCAAATTCATACAGACCTTTTTCATAGACTAATTTTCCGATTTCATTGAATTGGACACTCCCATCATTATATGTAAATAATTTCAGGCCAACTGAATCGATCTCCGGGTTCTTCTCCAATTGTTTTCCCATGCAGTATAATGCTCTATAATCATATACAACATCGCAATCAATGATGGCAATGTACCTGCTTTCTGACTTACGGATAATGTCTGCCGCACTTCCCTGTGGATAAAAATAGAAGTTCTCTCTATTTACAAAGAAAGGATCAACATAATCCTTGTACTCCTCACTTGCTTCAACCCTGAAATGGACCATCATCTGGTCATACAGCTCCAGAAGAAAATCATTCACGAAATCCCGGCTGATTCCGTCTAGAATAATCGTGACATTAGGGTGGTTTTTCATGTCTTCCACAGTACAAAGTTTCCCGTCAGAAAACAGATCCGGAAAACGTTCGCAGACCAGAGTTTGCTGTTCTTTATCCATTATACCGAAGTACTCTCTGATGAGCAGATAGACCTGATCCTGAAAATCACTTTTCAAACTCCAAATCCTTCTGTAGTAATCACCGATCAATGATGAGATATACCTGCGATTCAGTTCACTTTGAAACGTCTCGCCAAAAGACTTTGTTATCTCCTGGATCCTAAAAAAGGCTTTGTTCGAATCTTCTAATAAAGTCTGACTGACCTCCTGTGTCGTCGTCCGTCCAATGTTTGCTAATGGTTTACGGTAAGTGTAAACCAGGTGTGGACAGGAATATATTTTGTCTGTGTGGATCAAATAGGAATATAAAAAAACAGCATCTTCAAAGTGGGAGTAATTTTCAAACCGTAAGTGGTATTCATCAATAATCGATTTCCTGAACCACTTGTTGCACAGGGACCATGAAAATAACAACTCAATATCTTCCTTGTCGATTTTCGCGGTTTTTTTACTAAGATGCTTTGCCATTCCGTTGGTGTAAGGGGTAACTCCATCTACTCTCTCATATATACCTGAAATAACATCACAGTCATCTACAATGGAGATCTGATTCAAATGCATCAGACTGTCTTTAGGCAAAAGGTCATCACCATCAACAAAATGAACAAACTCTCCCTGTGCTATCGCAAGGCCACTGTTTCTGGCTGAAGAGACACCTTGATTCTCCTGATTAATACAAACGATTCTCTGGTCTTGAGTAGCAAATCTTTCAATAATATCCCGGCTATGATCTGATGATCCATCGTTAACAAGGATAATCTCAAAATCACGAAAAGACTGTTTTAATACTGATTCAATCGTTTTTGCAATGAAGTCCTCATTATTATAAACAGGAATTATAACAGATAATTTCATATAATGTTTCTCCTCTCATCCATTTACCCACTAATATCCATAGCTGTACTCACTTCATTGAGGATTATTCACTTTACTCTTCGTCATTAATAATACTTTCAACCTCCACCTTGAGTTTTGACTCAATTCCTTTTGCAGCATCTCTGTTATCTGCAAGTATACTTATATATACCTTTAACTTAGGTTCAGTCCCACTCGGTCTGATAACTAAAGATGAGCCATTTTCAAAAGAATATTTTATCACATTTGCTTTTGGAAGCATTTGGAATCCTTCACTATAGTCTATCACCTCTGTAATCTTTTGATGTCCAAAACTGTTTCTATTTAGACGAAAACTATTCATAGTCTTTTGTATTTTCTCTGCACCATAAAGCCCTGATAGTTTATAACTGTATAGTGAATTCATGGAATACCCATACTTAAGATACAGTTCTTCCAACCTATCCACTAAAGTGATTCCATGTTTTTTATAATATGCAGCCATTTCACATATTAGAATAACTGCGTTGATCGCATCCTTATCTCTAACATAAGTTCCAGATAAAAACCCGCATGATTCCTCAAATCCAAAAATGTAATCATTTTCACGCCCTTCATGTTCGAGAAATCCTATCATTTCTCCTATAAACTTAAATCCGGTTAAGACATTAATTGTTTCTACTCCATAATGAGCCGCTATTTTTTCTGCCAAATCCGTCGTGACAATAGTTTTTATGAAAACTGGTTTCTTTGGCATCTTGCCATGCTTGGTCCGTTGTGAGCAAATGAAATCCAGCAAAAGAATTCCAACTTCATTTCCTGTCAATAGCTTGTATTGATTGTCGGAAACCCGTACTGCAACTCCACACCTGTCGGCATCCGGATCCGTAGCCAAAAGCAACTCTGCTCCAAGTTTCTTACAATAGTTTAATCCCAGTTCCATTGCCTCATGTTCTT
>Ga0256405_10006405_pt1 | contig 18876 bp, 20 predicted proteins | sample RumenRJG_02DNA_FD_189096 | JGI IMG/M metagenome (GOLD analysis project Ga0256405, IMG submission 189096) | Bovine rumen microbial communities from Lethbridge, Alberta, Canada - RJG_02 | ecosystem: Host-associated > Mammals > Digestive system > Stomach > Rumen | place: Canada: Alberta... | reverse complement strand
AAGGGCTTTTTTACAAGAAGCACGCGTAGTTTAGTGGTAGAACTTTAGCTTCCCAAGCTAATCGTGCGGGTTCGATTCCCGTCGCGTGCTCCATTTGTATAAATATATGAAATACGAAAAGTCCTGTGGTGTAGTCACCTATATACTTATTAATAACGAAATACATTATCTATTGGTTAAACAAACCAATGGTTTTGTGTCATTTCCTAAAGGACATGTTGAAAATAACGAAACAGAAGAAGAAACCGCTTTACGTGAATGCTTAGAAGAAACAGGACTTAAAGTAAATATTAAAAAAGGTTTCAGAGAAGTAGTGAATTACTACATCCCTGAAATTGATGTTAATAAAGATGTTGTCCTCTTCGTCGGTGAAATTGATAATCTAGATTATCATAGACAAGAAAAAGAGATTGATGACATCAAGGTCTATACATACCAAGAAGCATACAATCTCTTAGAATTTGATAACTGGAAGAATGTCCTTAAAAAGGCTAACGACTTCTTAAAAACTATAATCTAGCAAGCACGAGATCCATGATTTCCTTAAAGGTTCCGTGCTTATATTTATTTATATCTTCATTATCTAGATTTAATAAACAATCAGTAATGAGATAGGAATCAATTCCTAATTTATTAACAATCATATCTTCTCTCACATCATTACCAATCATAATAACTTCTTCAGGTTTTAGATTATTTCTTTCTAAAATCATTTCGTAGTATTTAAGATTTGGCTTAGCAAATGAAGAATTCTCATAAGAAGTGATATCAATAAAGTCATCAGGGTTAAGACCCGCCCAAACCATACGTGCTTTAGTGGCCACAATAGGGAAGATAGGATTAGAAGCAATAATGACTTCATAGCCTCTATTTTTAAGCTCTTTAATAAAAGGTGCGGCTAATGGTTGAATAGGCATAGCGCAAGCAAAAGCTAATTTAGGAAAATCGTTATGATAGAAATCATTGAATTCTTTCTCATCTCTTTTTCTACTATCTGGATAAATAGTGGAGAACGCTTCCCAAAATCTTTCTTCATTAGGCATACTGCCATCGTTTTTAACCATCGCTTTAGTGCCAAACCAAATAGCGTTCACTAAATCCTCAGGTTTATAACCAAAATGTTTAACTTTTTGATAGACTGCACCAAAATATACTTTCTTAAATTCTTCTTCGTTCATTGGTAACAACGTACCATCTAAATCAAATAAAACTGCTTTTATCATGTGAAGATTATTTCATTATTCTTATCGTTTGTCATTACAAAATTTAATTTTGTGTTACAATAGTTACCCGTATGACTTGGGAATTATTCTTGGACATCTTATTAGACGCATTAAAAGACAGTGGAATTGTCTTCGCTTTTGTGTTCTTGTTTCATGTCATTCTCTCTTTTATAGAAACACCAGTTTCTAACTTTTTAATTAAAAGAAAGAAGACTTCCCCAATCTTTGGTGCTTTATTTGGTTTAGTTCCACAGTGTGGTACATCCGTCATTGCTGCGGACTTATATATTAAAAAATTCATTACCATCGGTACAGTTATTGCTGTTTTCTTAAGTTGTTCTGATGAAGCCTTATTAGTGCTTTTAGGAGCCTGGAATGACAAGACTTTAATGATCTTCCCATTATTAGGCTTAAAACTCGCTAGTGGTATCCTAGTAGGTCTTCTTATTGATTTATTTGTTAGAAAACAAAAGATTATTGATGTTGACCATGTTGAAGAAGAACATGAATGTCATACTCATCATCATGAAAATACGCCTGCTCATGCACATTTAGTGCATCCATTAATTCACTCCGCGAAGATCTTTGCTTATGTCTTTGTTATTAATCTAGCAATGGGCGCTCTTATTGGTTTTGTTGGTGAAGAAAACTTCTCAAACTTCATGATGACAAACCGCTATTTAGCGCCTTTATTTGCCTCTATTATTGGTCTTATTCCTAACTGTGCTTCATCTATTTTAATTACCGAATTATTCATTTCAGGTAACTTATCATTCGGTGCTTTGTTTGCGGGTTTATTAGTTAACTCTGGCTTAGGCTTAATGGTCTTATTAAAAGATAAAAAGACGATTGGAAAAGCATTCATTATCTTAGCAATTTGTTTTGTTATCGCTAATATATTTGGTTATTTGACTTGTTTAGTAGCCGGTTTTTAGCCGTTGGCTAATTATCAACTATATGAACAGTCATTCATTTTTTAATTGCAAATATGAACAAACATTCATATAATAATCACGGTGATGAAATATGAAAGGTGTTCAAAACTCAACAATTAAGAAAATGGAAAGCTTGCTCGAAACAGCTTCCGACGCAACAAGATTAAAGATCATGTTAGCGTTACTCGATGACGATAGATGTGTCTGTGAAGGGGACTGCAACTGCGGTACCTGTTTAAATATGGACTGCATGATTGAAAAATGTGTCAACGATATCGCTGATGAAATAGGGGCTTCTCAATCTTTAGTGAGCCATCAATTAAGAGTACTTAAAGATGCTGACTTAGTGAGAACCCGTAAAGAAAAGACAAAAGTGTATTACTCATTATCTGATAAACATGTGCGCTTATTATTAGGCGTTGCTTATGAACACGTAATGGAGGAGGAAGAAGAAAATGATTAAGAAAACTTATCACATCTCTGGTTTTGATTGCCCAAACTGCGCGCATAAATCAGAAGCTCATCTTGCAAAGCAAGAAGGTATTGAAGATGCGCATATTGATTTCTCCACTAATAAGATGTATATCACATACACCAATAAGGCTTTCAGTATTGAACAAATCAAAAAGATTATTGCTCAGGTTGAAAGTGATCCATTAGATATTAGTGAAATTGAAGGTAAAGTTGAACATAAAGAAAGACTCTTTACCCCAAGTATGTGGTTCTTATTAGCAAGAATCCTTATCGCTGTTATCGTCTTAATTATTAACCTTGTTGTTTTAGAAAGATTCGATAATAGTGGTTGGATTAGATTTGCTATTTATACCGCGACAACAGTCTTATTAGCATATGATGTTACTTGGCGTGTTATTAAGCACATTAAGAATCTTAGAAATATCATTGACCATAACTTATTAATTACTATCGCTGTCTTAGGGGCAACCGCTCTAGCGGTTATCCACCTCTTAAGAGAGGGCCAAGCTGAACATGGTGTCCATTTCGCGATGGAAGCGATGATGGTTGTTGGTTTATTCCAAGTTGGTCAAGTAGTAGAAAAGGTTGCCACTAATAGAAGTAAATTAGCAGTTATGAACGCCATTCAATTAAGAGTGGAATACGCTAACTTATTAAAAGATGGGGAAATCAGAAAAGTTGATCCAGAAGAATTAGAAATCGGTGATAACGTTGTTATCAGTGCTGGTGAAATGATCCCAGTTGATGGTGAAGTTGTTTCTGGCTCTGCTTATGTTGATAAATCATCTTTAACTGGTGAATTTGTCCCAGTCTTAACTGATGAAAATAATAAAGAAGTATTTGCTGGCTGCTTAGTTAAAACAGGTTCTATTACCATTAAGGTAAATAAGAAATATGAAGATAGTGCAGTTGCTAAGATTATTGAATTAATCTCTAATAGTGGCGAAAAGAAATCCAAAGCGGATGAATTCATCGCTAAGTTTGCTAAATGGTATACTCCTGCTATTGTTATTGTCTCCGCTTTAGTGTTACTTATCGGTGGTTTAATTACTAAAGACTGGTCTGAATTTGTGGTCAGAGGATTAGAAATCCTCGTTACAGGTTGCCCATGCGCGATCGTTATTTCTGTCCCACTTGCTTACTTCGCTAGTGTTGGTTTAGCCAGTAAAAGAGGCATTGTCATTAAAGGTACTAACTATTTAGATCAATTAAATAACGTTGATAAGATTGTCACCGATAAAACAGGTACTTTAACTCATGGTGTGTTTACCATCACAAAAATCGCTAATGAAGATGGTGTTAGTGAAGAAGAATTATTAAATGCTTTATATGCAGCCGAATGCTTATCCACTCACCCAATTGCTAAAGCAATTACCCATGATGTTGATGTTAAAGCTCTAGCGGCTAAACAAGTTGATTATCAAGAAATCGCTGGCTTTGGTGTTAAAACCACTTATGAAGGTGAAACCATCTATGCTGGTAACGCTCAATTTATGAGAAATAATGGTGTAGAACATCTCAACGAAGAAGCAATTGGCACAATCGTTCACTGTAAGAAAGGTGACAAATACTTAGGTTACATCGTTTTATATGATGAAGTGAAAAAAGAAGCTTATGAAATGGTCAAACTCTTGCATAAAGAAAAGAAAGGTGTTGTCCTTTTAACTGGTGATAAGAAAGAGAATGCTGATTACATCAAAGATGAATTAGGCCTCGACCGTGTCTATAGTGAATTAACTCCAGACCAAAAAACTGAAATTCTCGAAAGAGAAATGCTAGCCACTAATAAAGCTGTTGCTTTTGTTGGTGATGGCATTAACGATGCCCCAAGTATCATGCGAGCGGATGTTGGTATTGCTATGGGCGCTATCGGTAGTGATATCGCTGTTGAAAACGCTGATGTTGTTATCATGAACGATGATCCTGCTAAGGTCTATGAAGCCGTGAAGATTGCTCGAATTGCTAGACATACCGCTATCTTTAATATCGTCTTCGCCTTATTCGTGAAGTTCGTTGTCGCTATCCTAGTATTAATCCTTGGCAGTCAATATATCCCAATGATTGTTCCAGTCCTTGCGGATACTGGCTTGACTGTTGTATTAGTTATTAATTCCTTATTAATCTTATATAGAAAATTAAGAAAATAAGCGACACGTGCATATAAAAAGCACGCATCCCCTCTAGCAAAAGGATGCGTACCATTGAGATTAATCTTGTTAACTTATTTAGCGAATTTCTCAGCGGTTTCAACGCCAATTTCAATCATTCTTAATAAGCCATTTTGTCTTTGTTCTGGTGTGAGTTCTTCTTTGATTAAGAAAGAGTCACTGACAGTTAAGAGGCAAAGGGCTTTTTTCTTTAACTTCGCAGCGTTGCAGTATAAGGAGAAAGCTTCCATTTCAACTGCTAAGACGTTCATATCAGCCCATTTCTTCCAGCCTTCCTTATCGGAATTATAGAAGACATCACTTGATAAGACGTTACCGACGTGAACAGGAATACCTTTCTTTCTAGCAGCGCTAACTGCGGCTTCCATAACATCGAAGTCCGCACTCGCGGAGTAATGACCGTTTAAGTTATATTGGTGTGCCCAGTTACTATCTGTACTAGCAGCGCTACCGACGATGATATCAAATAAATTGATATTTTCTTGATAGGCACCACATGTACCGACACGGATAATCACATCAACGTTATAACGTGAATATAATTCGTAGGAGTAAATACCAATGGATGGCATACCCATACCTGAAGCCATAACGCTAATCTTTTTGCCGTTTTTGGTGTAACCAGTATAGCCATAGATGTTACGAACGCTAGTCACTAGTTTGACATCATGTAGATATGTATCGGCAATCAATTTAGCTCTTAATGGATCACCAGGCATTAAAACAACGTTAGCAAAATCGCCAGGATTTGCACTGTTATGAGGTGTAGACATATTATAAATTCTCCATTTCCCGAAAACTATTCTACAAAACTTAGCAATGTTTCTCAATAGAGAATAATGTTTTGACCTTCTACTTATAAATCGTTAGAATATCACCATGAAAGAAGTTAAGCTCAATCAAACTTACTACAAAGTTCTTATTACTATCAAAGCTCTAAACGACTTGCATTACTACCCACTTAACGAAGGTATCTACAAGATTCTTGTTGGTGTAGTGGATGAAGATACCAAGCCATTTGTTAATTTAGATTGTTTTGGCACACTCATATCTTTTACGAGTAAAAAGGTTTGTCGCTTGACAATGATGTTATATCGTTATGGCTATATTGGAAGAATCTTTGACACACAAACTAAAAAGTTATATTTCTCTTTAACCGACAAAGGTATTGAAGCCACTGAAGCCTTCCTAAAAACTCATAAAAAGCCTTTCGCAAGAAGAAACAAAAACGTCACACCGACAATTGTTAAAATTGACTAAATAACCTATTTTTTTAGCTATTTTTACTATCTTTTGTTGAAAATATATTCTCGAATATATTATGATATTTTTGCACACTTGAGGGGGTAAACATCATGCATTTTGCTTGGGATACACAACAATATATCGGCAATTTTATTGCAACTTTAATTTGTATTGTTTTAGTTTTTGGTGCTTTATTTTTTGTTCTTGTTAAAGTCGCAAAACGTAAATCCAGTTTCATCTTCCTTGGTTCATGTGCATTTTTATTCCTTCTTGCCTACTTATTCGACTTACCTGTCGTGTGTTCTTTAGTTGCCGCAGTTACCGCTGCTGGTTTAGCTGCTTGCTTCTTCGCTAATCTCGGCGATTTAAGAAAGTTCATTGCTAATCCATTCTCCAGAGTTACCGCTAAAGTGGCTAACTTCGGTATTGAAAGAATCTATGATACTCAACAATTATATAAAAACATCGAATCAGCAGTTATCTCATTAAGTAACGCTCGTATCGGTGCCATTATGACATTTGAAAAGAACACAAGTTTGAAAGACATTATGAAGAACGGTGTCCCAATTAATGCACCAGTTACACCAGAAATCCTTTTGACAATCTTCTACCCAGGTACACGTTTACACGATGGTGCGGTGGTCATCCATGGTAATGAAATCGTGGCGGCTAGTGTCTTTTTCACACCAACTACAAAACCATTCGCTGGTAAATATGGTTCAAGACATAGAGCGGCCATTGGTATTTCTGAAGTATCAGATGCCGTGACAGTTGTTGTTTCTGAAGAAACAGGACGTATCTCTTTTGCGGTTAATGGTGATTTAGAAGCCGTTACACAACAAAACTTCCTCCGTGTTTTTGAAAACTATATGGCGGATCAATCCTCCTCTGAAGAATAATGGACAGTAAAGAACTTTACGACTATATATTGAAAATCCAATCCATCGCCAAAATAGGATTGGTTTTTTCTAAAGACCCTTACGCTATTACTAACTATCAACAGATTAATGATCTCACTTTAGAGATGCTAGAAAAGCTCATGGAAATGGAGTTCCATAGACCTAATTATTTCTCTAGGGATATTTATCCTACACCAAGTGTATCTGTCCGTGCGGTTATTTTAAATGAAAATCGCAGCAAAGTATTGATGGTAAGAGAAGCCAATAGTGGGACTTATTCTTTCCCTGGTGGTTGGGCGGATCTCTATGATTCCGCTGGTCAAACAGCGATTAATGAATCAAGTCAAGAAGCAGGCGCGGACATTGAACTCGTACGCCTTGTGGGTGTGCTCAATCGTACGCCATTTAAGACAAGCGTTTCCACTCCAGAATATCTCGTGGTTTTTGAAGCTAAACTTAAAGGTGAACTTCATGAGCATGAATATGAAACCGATGATGTTGCTTGGTTTGATTTAGATAATCTCCCTCCATTATCTAGGAAAGTGATGAAGGAAGAAATTGACCGCATTATAAATGCGATAAAGACAAACAAAACTATCTTCGACTAAATAGATTATGCAAAATGTCCTTAATAAATAAGGCCATTTTTGTTATGATATTTTATATGGTCGAGTTTAAAGCCTTAACATCGTTAACAACCGTGCAATTAGCATTCGTCATTATTGTCCCAATAGTGGTGATTTTATTCTTTGCAATTGTCTTATATTTTCCAATCTCTGCGGCCTATCGTCGTAAGAGATTTCAAGTTATCTTTTATAAACGTGTTTATAAAGTGGCTTTAGAAAATGACTATTATTTAATCAATCAATTCTATTTCAAGGTTGATTCAAATAAACTCGCAAAAGTGGATCACATCCTCTTTGGTGAGAAATACATCTATGTCATCTTAACCAAATACTATGAAGGTGATTTAGTGGGTAAGTCCACTGATAAATCTTTGATTTTTATCTCTCACAAAGGTAAAAAGTGCTATACCGATAACCCAATTATTCAAGCTAAGAGTTTAGCGAGTAAATTATCATCTTCAACAGGTTTAGATACATCCATGTTAATTGGTATCACTTTAATTAACGATGACTGCAAAGTCGAAGTTCAAAGTGATTCCAAACAGTTCTACATTATCCAAAGAAAGAAATTCGCCGCTTTAATTAAAGCGATTGAATCTCGTCCAGTGGAAAACATCAATGATGCACAGCTTGCAAAAGCGGTGCAATCAATTGCTAAGGAAAACAAGAAGAAAAAGTAATGAAAGACTCACTCAGAAGCATTTCTTTTAACAAATTCAAAGCCAATCCAACTTCCTATATTGCTGTAGGAATTATGTGTGGTTTGTTTTTACTTTTAGTAACAATCCTTGCTTTTATTGGTCCATCGTTACTAATAATTGCAGTACCGCTTTTAGCGTTACCTTTCTTATTTGCTTCTCATGTCGCTTGCTATTATCTACAGATAAATCAACAAATTTCCTTATCTGCTTACGCGAGATATTTCATGGGTTTCTTCCGTTCACAGTTTAGAGGAAGCTTTAGAGGTTTAATCTCTTTCTTAAAGTCTTTAGGCTTCTATTTTGCCACTGTGATAGTCGCTGGAATTATCTTCTATTTGATCTTCAAAGCGCAGTATGGTGAAACCTTCGTTAATTCATTTAATACCTTAGCATTCCAATATGTTAATAATGTCGAATTTACATACGAAGAATTAACAGCGTTACTAGAGGATAACAACAATATGTTATTAACCTTCATTGTTTATATCTCCGCGGTCGGAATTCCTCTATCAATGCTCGCTTTTATTTACTATATTTCCTTCTCATCTTTATCCATCTATTACCGCACTAATGTGGCATTTGGTGCGGCATCGTTATTAAAGATGAGTGTCAGTAACACTTATGCTCGTCACCGCAATGAAATGCGTAAAGACTGGTTCTCTTTAAACTGGCCAATGTTAGTTTTATCCTTTGTGGGTATGTTAGCCTTTGGTGCCCTTGATTTCTTCTTAATTAAGAGAATCGATTTATTACCAACTTTCGTATTAGTCGGTGGTGTGGCCTTATTAATGTTTTATCTTCCATTCTATTTTGCCAACATGGAAACGATATATAAGAAATATGAAATGAATTTCAAAGAAGGTAATCAAGAAGCTATCGAGACTATCTTAAGAAGAATTCAAAATAGTATTGACCTAAGTGAAGAAGAAAAGAAGAACTTAGAAGCATCGTTACGTGGTCAAGATCATCAAGATGATGAGGATGGAGATAAATAAAAAACCCAGATTTTGCATCTGGGTATTAAGCTGTCTGGAGCAAGTGACGGGAATCGAACCCGCATATTAACCTTGGCAAGGTTACGTTCTACCACTGAACTACACCTGCATTTGGGATTTCCAAATCGCGCTTAATCATTATAAGTAAAACAAAAATATCTTGCAACAACATTTAGAAAAAATTTAAAAGAGGCAGAAAACATGATTACAAACAAGCAATTAGCAGACCTAATTTTCCCAGATATTACTGAGACAGTTGAAGACTTAGAAAAAAGATATCCAGTCAGAAATTTACCAGAAGGCGCTCAAGTCACAAGATTCGCTCCTTCTCCAACAGGCTTCTTACATACTGGTTCTTTATTCACATCTTTAGTGTGTCGTAAAGTCGCTAGCCAATCTAAAGGTGTCTTCTATGTGAGATTAGAAGATACAGATACCAAAAGAGAAATCGCCGGCAGTGGTGAACAACTCTTAGAACAATTACATACCTTTGGTATTGATCCAGATGAAGGCTATTTAGGCGACCATGAAGAAGGCAACTATGGTCCATGTGTGCAATCCAAGCGTGCGCGCATATACTGCATTGTTATTAAACATTTATTAGAGGAAGGTAAAGCCTATCCATGTTTCTGCACCGCTCAAGACTTAGAAGAACTTCGTAAAGAACAAGAAGCTAAGAAATTAAATCCTGGCTATTATGGCGAATTCGCTAAATGTAGAAATCTTTCTAACGAAGAAAAATATGAAAAGATTAAAAACGGTGAACACTTCGTCATCCGTTTCAGAAGTGAGGGAAATCACGAAAATAAGATTAAAGTGTCTGATTTAGTGAGAGGCGAATTCGAAATCGCGGAAAACGATCAAGATATCGTTATTTATAAGAGTGATGGTTTACCAACATATCACTTCGCTCACGCAGTTGATGACCACTTCATGAGAACAACCACCGTTATCCGTGGTGAAGAATGGGTGGCATCTTTACCAATCCACGTCCAACTCTTTAGAGCGTTAGGCTGGAAAGCCCCTAAATACGCTCACTTACCAGTCATCATGAAAGTGGATGAAGAAACAGGTAATAAACGTAAACTTTCTAAAAGAAAAGATCGTGAAGCTGCTTGTTCATACTTCATTGAAGATGGCTATTTACCACAATCTCTCATTATGTATTTAATGACCATTGCTAACTCTAACTTTGAAGAATGGATTTTAGCAAATAAATTCGAAGGCATGGAAAACTTCCAATTCTCCTTCAAGAAGATGTCTTTAGAAGGCGCTTTGTTCGATATGGGTAAATTAAACTTCTTTGCCCGTGAATTACTTGTTAAATATAACAAAGACCAATTCACCGAACTTGCTTATGAATACGCGAAGAAATATAATCCAGAACTTAAAAAGGCTATTGAATATGATAGAGAACTATTCGCTAATATCATGAACATTGATAGAGAAAAAGCCAACCCAAGAAAAGACTATGAAAAGTTTGGTAATATCTTAGATATTATTGGCTTCTTCTATCAAGATAGATATAACGAAGTCTTAAAGGAACCATTACCATTTAATGAAAAGTTCTCTAAAGAAGATTTAATCGAAGCTTTAGAGGCTATTAAAGCTAACTTAAAGACCAACACTGATGAACAAGCTTGGTTCAATGATTTAAAAGAAATCGGTACAAGTTTGAACTACGCTGCGAACAATAAAGACTATAAAGCTAATCCAGATGCCTATAAAGGTAACATCGGTGATCTCGCGGAAATTCTTCGTATCACCTTAACAGGTAGAAAGAACGCTCCTAACTTATGCGTTGTCATGTACCTCTTAGGATTAGAAGAAACACATAGACGTATCGACGCTGTTATTTCTTTACTTAAATAAAAACACGGGAGTATAATTACTCCTGCTGGTCCTATGGAGAAGTGGCTTAACTCATCGCCCTCTCAAGGCGACATTCACGGGTTCGAATCCCGTTGGGATCACCAAGCGGAACTCTATACGAACACCCCAATTTATTGTGATGGTAGACTATTTGGAATTACATTAGATCTAAAGCCATACTTTGAAAGAAGGAATGCTCGATTAGTCAAAGAAAAGAATCACTAAAAGTAGTGGTCCTTTTTTAGTTCAAATCAATTATGGTCCACCAAATTGCTCGTATACTGAACCTAGTTTTAATAAAGACGAAGAGATGAATACCTCTTAGTAAATGTCCTTTTGCCATTGAAAAGCGGTAGGAAAACAGAAATTGATGCACTAATTGTTTCTAGGAAAGGCATTTTTTGCATTGAAACCTTCAAGAATTGGGTAGGTCATATATCTGGAAATGACGAAGATGAATACTGGCTACAAGAAATATGACGATCCATATTTGAATGATAGAAGACATAAAAATCCAGTTAAACAAAATGAAGCGCATTGTCGAATACTTGAAAGAATTCTTAATGATAGATTTCCTGTAGATGGTGCCTTTATCTTTGCTGAACTGGAAAATGGATGGGGAATTGATTCAGCGTTCACATATACAATTAATTCTTTTAAGAATTATTATCGTGAATTATCAGAAGATCAAATTTTCGACGACGAGTTAAAACAAATTTACCAAAAACTACAAAGATATGTAGCTACTGATGAAGAATTAGAAAAGCACAGAATTGAAGTTAAAAAAAGATTCAATTAAAAGAAGAGTAATATTGACGTATTATAATATTGGATAAAGATGAATAATATCTTCACACCCAGAATTAGTTTACAAATATATGCAAAACATTAAAAAAATACCATTCCTGTTTCTTATTACTTTAATAGGGCTTCTATCTTGTTCAACAACAGAAGAGTCATCCAGCATTCCATACTCATTTTCTATTGGCATAGATCCAGTAAGACACAAAGGAACTAAAATAGTTGAATATGGCTACTATCCTCAAAACCATGTATCAGACGAAACATTAATTGAAGCATTAAATAAAGCAAGCAACGAAAACAATAATAGCGAAGAAGTTTTTTATAATGGGTTTTATTATACGAAAGTATTAGCAACACTCTGGAGCAAAGAAGGGACTTTTTTTGACGATGGGACGCGAATAGAAGAAGGAAAAGAATATTGGTTTAAAAACGAAACAATAAAATGGAGATTACTTTTTTCTCCAACTGGAAAGCATCTACTTCTAAGTGAATTCGCAATCGAACGTAAAAGATACAATGAAACATATGAAGAATATAGGAATGGAATAACAGCAAATAATTATCGACACTCAGAAATAAGAGAATGGCTTAATAACGTGTTTTACAAAAAAGCCTTTGGTAGGAGTAAAGACTATATTGTCCAGTCATATATTGATAATTCAGCCTCAACAACTAGTTCGGAATATAACTATTACGCGGAAAACGTTGGAACAAATGATAATGTTTTTCTTCTTAGTTATGAAGATTATACTACTAAATTCTATGGTTTTGATGAGAATCAAGGAAGTTGGAATTTTAGTACGAAAACAAGACAATGTGTTGCTACGGAGTATACAAGAGTTAAAAGAGCTATAGTATATGAGGATAATTGTTGTAACTACTGGACTCGTTCACCGAACCCAGTTTTTTACCAAAGTTTCAGAGTAGATTGCGTTAGTCAATATGGCTCTTTTACTGACTATGGTGCAGGAAGCGATTTGGTCGCTGTTAGACCAGCTATCTATGTAAATAACCTGTTCATAAATAACTAATGATGGCGAATGCTGCAAAAGTGTTCGGTTGGAGTCTCGTTCGGGTCACCAAACTGATATCAAAGACTGCTAGAAATAGTGGCCTTTTATTTTTATTAGTAAATGTGCCTATTTATGTCCTACTTTGTATGATATTCTATTTGTGACGGAGGTCTCATATGTCCAAAATAAGTCAAGAACTAAAGATTCTTCTTTATCTCAACCAAAGATATATAAGAAGCAAATGGGTTACTATCAAAGAAATAGCAGCGTATCTAGAAATAAGCGATCGCCAAGCTAGGAGATATCTTGAGGATTTAAATTCCATAATGGATATCAAAATTGAAACTAAACTAGGCCGTGATGGTGGATATCGTTTAAAAACGCCATTAGATAAAGGCTTTGCGATGCCGGAAAACATAGTTTTAGCGATGTCAATAGCGATGAAAAGAAACAAAAGAATAGAAGAAGTGATGTCAACATTACCAAATTATGTAGTGACAGATTCTGTTGAAGGAGACAATGCATTAGACAATGCCCTTCTTGATAAATTAGAAGTAGTTCTAGAAGCAGTGCAATATCAAAAACAATTATTCTTCTCCTATGGAGAAAAAGCTAATAAGTATCTAGTTAATCCTTACAAAATTCTTTTTACTAATCACACTTACTACTTAGTAGCGATTAGTGACAATGTTATTAAGTATTTTGACATTAGCCAAACAAAAGAGGATTTAAAACGACTTGGTGCTTTTAAACCAGATTCCAAAGCGTTAAGTGAAATTGAACGTCGTTTAAAGAATTATGGTTTAGGAACAAAAGATGAAAACGAAACAGTTCTTGCTGTAAAATGTAAAGATAGGAAAACGCTCGCAGCGTTCCATAAATACTTTGAAGGAAAAGGAACGATAAACGAGAAAGAGTTAACATATACAGTCGTAGGAAATAGTGAGCATGAACTCTATTATCCTTTGTTTAGGATAAGCACTAAATCATATGAATTTATCGATAAAAATTTTAAAAACAGATATATCAAATACTTAGAAAAACAGATAAGGAGCATTAATCATGAATAGAGAAGAGATTGCTTTAAAAATGAATGAGACTAATTGTGTTGATGAGATACTGAAACAAGAATACTTGAGAAGACTAAAACTACCTTATGTTAAGAAAGGAATTAGTAAAACCTTTTATAAACAGTACGATAATGGCAGTGGCAGCGAACTAGTAGAAAAGTTTTGGTCGCCAATTTCATCATCCAGACTCGCTTTCGAAATGTATTCATGGTTGGCTTTGAAAGAAGAAATCATTGATATAGAGTTTGAATTAAAACTAGTCGGTGTTACTACGCGAGGCGTACCTAATATGGATGTATTTATTGAGAAAAATGAAGAAGCTATTTTTATAGAAAGCAAATTCACAGAGCAGTATAAACAGGCGATAGAATGCGACTCTTTGCCTGGTGCTTATTGGAAAGAGCTTGGTGATAAAGAAGCTTTAACAACTAAAGGTAAACCAATCGGAACAACTCTTTTGAGAAGATACCACAAAGATAATGTTGCGCTTGATGAATTTTTACAATTCATTGATTTTAATCGTAAAAACCTTTCAAAAATGAGTGAAAGCGAAAAACCTTATTGCTGGATGGAGTATTCACAAGAAATAAAACATCTATATGGAATATATTTTTATGTTAAAAAGCATAAAGAATTGCATAATAAAACAATTAGTTTTTACAACATCTATTACTATTTAGAAGATCCTGAAAATATGGCTATTTCAATGTTTTTTGAAGAAGGCGAAAAGATGATGAATAGATTGTTAAATAAATATGGCATTAAATTTAATTATTCACGTTCGACAGCTCAAAAGGTCGCAAACACTTTTCCTGAAAACGCGATTGCTTTTGGAAAAAATGACAGAGTAAAAGAAGTGCTAAATAGACAATATTTAATTTAAAGTAACAACAAGCCATTTTGTGTCCTACTTTGCATGTTATTTATATTATGCAGAGAAAAAATAAGAGGATATCAAAATGGCTTTTTGTGAGGAAATAAAAACTAAAGAAGAACTCTACGAAGTATTAACTTTGATCTATGATATTGATGAAAAAACAGCAGAGATTATCAAAGATAACCTAACTAATAGACATAGATTATCTGAATCAGAAGAAATTCTATTAGAATCACATGGAATAGAAAAAGACTTTATAGAGTCTATCCAAAATAATAAAAACCTTACCGGATATGATATAGAAGAACCAAACATCTCTTCAGTGGGTCCTTTCTTTTACATCAACAACAAACTCTATACTCACAGTGTAGCGGTTAAAGACTTTAAAAATGATGAAAGATTCTGCAATGACCCTATCTCTCATTTTGATTATTTCAATAGTCTTGGAATACCTGGTGACTATGGCAATTACCCAAGAGGTAGGGTCATCTACGATACATTAAGAGATGAATATATTGTCTATATGGATAAATCCATAATGACAGAAGATATCATAGAATCAGTGATGCTAGCGTATTGTCTAGAAGAAAGGAAAACCGTGTTTAGAACTGACGCTCATTATAAGCACGATAATCTTTAATTATGCTTGAAACATTAATGTATATAGCGTTAGGTGCTGCCTATATCGCCGCAGTGGATGCTGAAAAGAAAGAAGAACAACAAGCCAAGAAAGAAGCCGAAGATCTTCAAAAAGAATTAGACGAAATTGATCGCAAGACTAATTTAGATATCATGTTCTTTTATTATTCGTGGTATAACAATATCCCTTATGAAAAAGTAGTGGAGCTCTATAAAAATGGACAAATTACACTAGAACAATTAAAGAAATGCTTAAATGATCATCAATAGAATAATCTTTAATTAAAGTTAAAATATCATTAAAATGAAGCCATGAATGAAGAAGTGTTGCCAGAAAATAAAAAGCATTTAACTCGTTCTGAAAAAAGGGAAATTCGAAAGCAAAAACTTAAAAACAGGTTGATTCGTCCTGACGATATCAAATACCAAGGTCCGATCTCTTATCGTGTTTTAAGAATTATCGCCTGGGTTCTTATCGCTATTGGACAACTCGCATTTCTTAATGGTGTTTCAGATTCTTTAATCCAATGGAATCCATTAGGAGATACTTTAGAGGGCGTGTTTAGTTTCCTAGCTTCAATTGCCACACCTTTATTTATCGTGGCCTCTTTTGGATTGGTACTTAATCGTAAACGTAGCTACTCCGCTTTTATAACTATCTATGGAGCGGGTTTCTTTGCTATAGGCCTAGGCGTATGTCTTTTCTACCTAAGATATATAAATGGCTTATTTGTTCAACTTGGTATTAATGAAACTCAGATGTCTGAGCTTACTACAGATTTATTAGCAAAACGTGTCCAAGTTAACGTTTTTGCTGATTTATTTGCCTTCTCTTTATTTAATTTCTTCCTCAATTATTCACCAACTAAAGTGTTTACTGGTAAGAAATTAATTATCTTTCGTTTATTCATGATATTCCCACTCGCCTTTGTTGCGACTTCGTATGTCTTAAAAGTTATGGCAAGCTTTGGTCATCTCACATTACCTTTCTATTTCTATCCATTCTTTGCCACACGTAATCCAATTATCTTCTTAGTGTTTGCGTTAGCCTCATTATGGATTAAAAACCGTGAAAGATTATTCTTAAAGTTAGGTGCTAGTAAGGAAGAATATCAAAAGTATTTATTAACTAAACGTAATTCATTATCTTTTTCAATCAATCTTTCGTTATTTGTGATATTAGCCGCAGTATTAGAAGCAATAATCATCTTAGTAGTGGGCTTCATCTATATTGCTGAATTCGATAATATCGTCCCAATTCTTGATAACTATCAACTAGGACAAGCCATATCTATGATCGTGGCTATTCCTATCTTATTCTTATATTCATATACACGTGAACATAAGAACACATTACTTGATATCTTTATTCCTATTGGTGGTATTGCCTTATGTGGTTTCGTCTACCTTGAATATGTTTTCCAACTCATCCTTAAGCTTTCTGCTAAATAGAGTTTTAGTTAAATATTCAACTCACGGCCTCAAAAGCCGTGTTTTTCTTTATAGAAAAGTGTATAATGTTATATACAATCATTTATGTTTGAAAGGGAGACATATATGAAAAATAAAAAACTATTGCCAATTTTAATAATTCTTTCGGCGTTCACTATTAGTGGTTGTGGAAGCTCTAAACCATCTTCCTCACCAATTTCTTCTAGTGAAGAGCCATCCACTAGTGAACCAGCAAGTTCATCTTCTGAAGAATCAAAACCAGCAAGTTCAAGTAGTAGTGCTAAACCATCTTCAAGTAGTAGCAGTGCTAAACCATCTTCTAGTAGTGCTCAACCTTCTAGTAGTAGCAGTTCATCCAGTTCTTCTTCTAGACCTGAATCACAATACTTTGTGAAAGATATTACTGTGCAACTAGATCCAGGTATTAAGAAAGCTGAAGAAGGTCAAACATTAGAACCATATAACTTATCATTCACATTTGATGATGAATTATTCTTAGGCAATCCAAAGGAATATAACAATGATTTATCAATGTTATCTTTAGGCGCTTCTTTAGCGACGATGAATAAGACAAAAGGTACTGCATTCTTCACTGAAGCAGAATTTGAAGATATCGCTTCTCATGATTATGATGGTGACCCAACTAAGGACACAATGGCTTACTTTATGGCGCATAAAACCATCGGTGATTATGAATTAGTGACAGTTTCATTCCGTGGCTTTGATTATGGCTTAGAATGGGCTAATAACTTCACCATCGGTAAGACTGGTGACCACGAAGGTTTTGCGGCTAGAGGCGCAGAGACTTATGAAGCCTTAAAGACATACCTAAATACATACGCAAAAGATAAGTCATTAAAGGTCTGGATTAATGGTTATTCACGTGCTGGTGCATTGTCAAATATGCTCGCAAGTTTAATCTTAATAAATAACGAATTAGCTATCACTCAAGATAACTTATTCGTCTACACATTTGAAGCTCCTGCTTCCTTAACTGATGAGCACGCAATTGCGTATCCAAACGTCCATAACATCATCAATGATGCTGACTTAATTACCTTTATTCCACCAGCTCAATATGAACTTTATAGATGTGGTAAAGATTTTCAAATTTATGATCCAGAAGTCGCTTCATTAATGAATGCTTTTGATCCAGATATTGCTTTCCCTGAATTCCAAGAAGCTGGTGATAGTAAAAACGATACCCAATACCGTGATTTTATTTTAAATTCAGTTTTTAACCATGAAATTACTGACGAATCAGATGAAGAGAAATACGCTAATAACAGAGAACAATATGTCAATAATTACCAAACAGGTTTAAGCAATGGTATCGGTTATATCTTTGCTTTAAGCAGCGAAACACGCTCGAGGCTTATGAAAGACATTCAACCTTCTGCTGGAGATCTTATTGGTGACCAAACTGGGGCAGCATTAGCGAATTTCTTAAAACCATATTTAATTGAAGATAACGTCCCATTTACTGAAGAAGGATTAATAGCTGATTGTGCCATTGTAGTTAAAGGTGTTGGCAATCTCTTTGGAGCAATTCTTCTTTATTTCGTCTTAGTTGAAGCATATAAAAACGATTTATCAAGATTAATTGATATGCATTATCCAGAAACAACCTATGTGTTATTACAAAATGCCCACGCAAAAGCGGAAGCTAATCCAAAATAAGAAAAACTAATTAAAAAGCAAAAGTCTGCAATTCGGAAGAAAAACAAACAAAAAAATGCCGTTTTGCAGGCTTTTTAATACTTTTCTATTGCGGTGCGTAGCGTGTGCGCTATATAGTAAAGTAGAACTGACAGGTAAGGAGAAGCCTATGTACAGAACAGAAAAAGAAACCTCAAAAGGGCTAAAAATCCTTTTAGTTATAT
>Ga0256405_10006404_pt1 | contig 18882 bp, 10 predicted proteins | sample RumenRJG_02DNA_FD_189096 | JGI IMG/M metagenome (GOLD analysis project Ga0256405, IMG submission 189096) | Bovine rumen microbial communities from Lethbridge, Alberta, Canada - RJG_02 | ecosystem: Host-associated > Mammals > Digestive system > Stomach > Rumen | place: Canada: Alberta... | reverse complement strand
ACGCATCGGCCGCCCTCGTGAACGCGATGCCGCTGCGGCCGTCGAGCGTGAAGTCCGCGCCGAACGTATCGTTGGAATGGCCCGCGATGTCGTAGGCCGTCGTCTCTTCGCCCGCCGTGAAACTCTGCACGAGCACGCCGCGCGAATCGACGCGCGCCGCGCCGTTCAGACCGCCGACGGCAAAGAGGACGGGGTCTTCGCCCGTCGTCTCCAGCCACGCATCGGCCGCGACGGCGACGCGCCCGGCACCGCGCACCTGCGCGACCCGCCGCGCCGCCGTGATGTTGCACGCCGCCAGCTCCAGCGACCCGTCGCGCACGTAAAAGCCGCAGTCTGCGCACGCGATTCGTCCGTTCGCGACCGTGAGCGACCGGTCGCCCACGTTGACCGCCCACGTCGACGCAAACGACAGCGCGTGCCCGCCCAGGTCCAGTTCGAGATCCGCGTCGAGATCGGCGCGCACGGACTCGGCGACATCCCGCAGCAGCTCCACGCGCCCGCCGTCGCCCGCCGCCGCGCGCGCCGCGCGGAACGTGGCGTAATCGCCGCCCGCCGCGCGAAAGGCGTCGGCCGCGAGGACGTAGAGACCGTTCGTTTCCGAGCAGAGCGCATAGCCGGCAACGGCCGTGCCGCCCACCGTGAGCGTCAGCGGCGCTTCCCAGATGTCGCCGTCGCGCAGCGTCAGGATCTTTCCGTCCGCCGGGAGATGCGCGAGCGCCACGTGCGCCGCGCCCGCGAACGAAACGCTCCACGCCGTCGCGAGGCCGTTCGTGAGAACGAGCGTCTGGCCGTCTTCGACCGTCACGTCGCCCACGTCCGCGCTGTCCGCGCCCAGCGTCACCGCGTCGCCGTCCGCCTCGCCGTAATCGTCGTCGAGAAAGGCCGCCATCCGCGCGCCAAGCGGCACCGCGCCGAGCGGGAGCGCCAGGCACGCACCAACCAGCACACAGGACAGGACCTTGTTCATCGTCGCATTCTCCGGCTACTCGGCGATGACCGCCAGTTTCTGGCGCGAGACGAGGAACGTCTCGTCCGCAAGGCGCGTCAGCGTCAGCAGGTTGAGCGACTGCGCGGGGAGCGTGAGCGGCTTCTTGCCCGCGGCCACCACGTAGCGGTAGCCGTCGGGCAGCGTGAGCGTCACGGCGGTCGCCGCCGTGTTCTCGATGTAGACGAGCGCATCGTACACCTTGCCGTCGCGCAGCACGAACCGGTCGAGCGCCGCGTCGCCGTCCACCGTCACGTGCGCGATCTTCTTGTCGGCGATTTCGTCCGACAGGTCGTACGCCGTATCGGCGAGCGTCCGGTACCACTTCGCCCAGAGCCGGTCGCACCCGGCAAACGTCGCCGCGTTCAGCCCCGTGACATCCGGCGGAATCGTCAGATCCTCTAGCGCCGTCAGCTCCGCAAACGCCCCCTCCTCGATCGTCGTCACCGTCTCGGGAATCGCAAGACGGCGGAGGTTGACGCAGCCCTCGAACGTGTGCGCAGTGATGCTGGTGACGCCCGGGGAAAGCGTGACGTCAACAAGGGATGCGGCCGCCGAGCGGAACACATTGGTGATCCCCCTGTCGACGACAAGCTGCGGAACCGTCACGTGCGCCAGCTTTCGACATCCGTCGAACGCCGGCGCGCTGATGGAGCTCACGCTGTCGGGAATCGTCACCTGCGTCAAGGCTGTACACTCGGAAAACGCTCCCGTACCGTCGGCACCGATGCTCGTGACATTGGAATGCAAAACAAGATTTGTCAGTGAATAACTCCTTGAAAAGACGCCGTATTCCAACGATGTCACCTTCGGCGGTATGACAAGGTCGGTGATTGCATTCCCCCTGAAGGCGGCAGCTCTTATGCGGGACAGGCTTTGCGGGAACGTGACCTTTTTCAGGCTGGAACAAAAGCGGAAGGCGTAACGGCCGATGATCTTGACACCTTCTTCGATCACAACCTCTTCAAGTGCGTTGCAGCTCTCAAAACAAGAGTCCACGTCAAGCGTCTCGATGCTGCCCGGGATGACGACACGTGTCAGCCCGGAATTTTGGAACGCCGAGGTGCCGATCGACATCACGGAATTCGGGATTGAGACGCCCTTCAGGTTCTTGCAATTCTGGAACGCAGATGCGCTGATGGCCGTGACGCGGTAGTTCACGCCGCCCACGGCGAACGTCGCGGGGATGTCAAGCGTCAACTCCGTTTCGGTGCCGATGGCGGGCACGCCGGACACGCCGGTGCCGACCGCGACCGTGACGGGCGCGCGCACCGCATCGGTGACCGTATACGTCACGCCCGCGTACACGACCGTCTCGGCCGCTGCGCGACCGGCCGCGCAGAAGAGAATCGCCACCGCCAGCCATCGCGCGGCCGCTGTTCCTGCCTCGGTTTTCATCGCTCGATCTTCCTTTCTTCCGCCGTCGCGGAAACTGCCGCCGGGTGCCGTGATCGCGCGTTCGATCGTCGGGCGTCTGGCGTGTAGTTTATCAATTTATCCTTGCCGCGCACAAGGAGAAACTGCGCGCCGCGCGCGTCAGTCGAAAATCCGGCGGAAGTCGATGTCTTCGCCCGCGAGCACGAAGACCGGCTGCGGCACGCCGGCGAGCGCGCCGCGCAGGTGCGCGAAATACGCGCCGTAATCCGCCGCCGATTCGTCCGCCGCCGGGGCGCGCAGCCCGATGAACGACAGCCGCGCGTCCACCGACCGCGCACGGATGATGTCGGCGAACGGCTGCCCGCCCGCCTCCAAAACGCGCGTCTCCGCGTCGATGCGCACGCCCTTGAGATACCGGGCCAGCTCCTCTTCGGCCTCTGCGTGCGTACGGCCGCTGACGATCATGTTGACGCGCAGGCGCGCGGCCGTGTAGCCGTTCCGGCGCAGGAGCAGCGCCATCGCGAGCATCAGTCCGCCGTTCGCGCCGCCGCCGCGCCACCAGATGTCGACACAGCCGCCGCCGTCCGCCGGCGATTCGGCCCCGGCCGCGCCGACGATGAGCGCGTTGCGGCGCACGCGCGCGATCAGCTGCATCAGTTCGGCGAAGCGCCCTTCCGTCTCGTCCACCGGCGCGCCGAGCAGGATGGTGTTGGGGACGATCGGACCGAAGCCGTACGCGCGCACGAGCTCCGCGAGCCCCGTCCAGTCGTCGCGCGCGCCGAGCAGCTTCACGCTCGCCGAAAGCCCGAGGCGTTCCGCGAGGCGCAGGACCGCGCCGCGGACCTCCTGCTCGTGGTCGGCGTCGCCGAAGCCCGCCGGCAGCACGGAGGCGAGCGTCACGAGGCAGCGGCCGCCGGAAATCCCCTGCGCCAGCGCGGGCAGACGCGGATCCTGGACGGGCAGCGGCAGGAGGACCAGGAGGTTCGGCCGCCAGTTGCGCTCGGCGTACCGCGTGTTGGTGAGGTGCGGTAGCGCGTGGCGCACGAGCTCGGCGAAGAGGCCCGTGCGCATGTCGCCCCACTGCGCGCGCAGCGCCCGGCGCTTCACGAGCCAGTAGATCGCCGCCTCGCAGAAGAGCGCGACGAACGTCCAGCCGGGGCTGATCATGAACATGGCCGTCAGGCACCCCGCGAAGCCGAGGAACGAGAAGAACGGCTTGACGCGGAACGTCGGCCGCCAGGAGGGCGTCGCCATCGCCTCCTCCACCGCCGCGCAGAAGTTGAGCAGGCCATACGTCGACAGGTTGAAGAGCGTCAGGACCGGCGCGAGGACGTTGATGTCGCCGAGCCACACGCACGCCGCCGCGAGGCCGAAGCAGACGGCCGCCGCGAGGCGCGGGTCGTCCGCCCGCCCGAAGCCGCGCGCGAAAAGGCCCGGCAGGAGGCGGTCGCGCGCGAGCGCCTGGAGGACGCGCGGGGCGACGAGGAAGCTGCCGATGGCGCTCGACAGCGTCGCGGCCCAGACGCCGACGAGGATCGGCAGCTGCCAGCGCGCGCATTTCTGGAGGATCATCGTGTCGGTGAGAAGGATCGTGTCGTCCGCGACCATCAGCCTGAGCGCGATCGGCACGGCCATGTAGATCGCGTAGCCGACGAGCACCGCCGCAATCGTTCCCGTCGGGATGGAGCGGCCGGGATCCTTCAGGTCGCCGGACATGCCGAGCCCCGAGAGGATGCCGGTCACGGCCGGGAAGAAGACGGCGAAGACCGCCCAGAAGTCGAGACGCGGCGGAACCGCCGCGGCGGCGGGCGGCGCGAGGTCGGCCGGCGCGCCGCCGAGGAAGAACGCGACGAGCGAGAACGCGATCGCCGCCATGATGAAATACTGCGACTTGAGCGCGAGATCCGCCGAAAGCGTCGCGACGAGCGCGAGGACGGCGAGCGTCGCGAGACCGACGAGGCGCGGGTCCCAGCCCGAGACGACGGGGAGTCCCGACTGGACAAGCGCCTCCGCGAAACCGGCGATGTAGAACGACACGCAGATCGTCTGCGCGAGCGCGAGCGGAAGGCCCAGCGCCGCGCCCGCCTCGAGCCCGAGCGAACGCGAGAGGATGAAGTACGCGCCGCCGCCCTTCACGCGCATGTTCGTCGCGAGCGCCGCGATCGACAGGCCCGTCAGGAGCGTGATCGCGCTGCCCATCGTGACGATGAGAAGCGACGTCGGCAGCCCCACGTTGCCGAGCATCCAGCCGAAGCGCAGGTACATGACGACGCCGATGATCGTCAGAATGCTCGGCGTGAACACGCCCTGGAAGGTGCCGAATCCGTAGCCGCCCGCCGTCTCGCTCTTTTTCGTTCTCATCGCGCGAAGGTGTAGCCCGCCTGCGCCGCCAGGTGGCGGTCGTCGGCGTAGTCCGAGCCGGGTGTCGTCAGCAAGGGCCCCTGGATGCCCGCCGACATGCCGACGTAGATGCACTTCGCGGCGTCCGCGTCGCTGAGCCGCCGCCGCCCGCCCGCGAACCGGAGCGCCGTGCGCGGATTGACGAGGCGCAGAACCGCGATCGCGTCGAGGATGCGCGGCAGGTCGAGGAACGCCGACCGGCCGAGCGGCGTGCCTTCGATCGGATCGAGGATGTTGACGGGGATCGAATCGGGCGCGATCTCCCGGAGCGCGAACGCGAACTCCACCAGCTGCTCGTCCGTCTCGCCCATGCCGATGATGCCGCCCGAGCAGACCTGCAGGCCGAGCTTCTTCGCCGCGCGGATCGTCGCGAGCTTCTCCGCCGTCGTGTGCGTCGTGCAGAGATCCGCGAAGTGCGACGGTGCCGTCTCAAGGTTGCAGTGGAGCCGTTCCAGCCCCGCCGCCTTCAGCTTCTTCAGATCCTCTTCGCTCACGAGCCCGAGCGAGGCGCAGAGGTGGATGGTGCTCGCCTTCCGCATCGCGCGCAGCGCCGCGCAGATTTCGTCGATCTGCCGCGGGGTCTGTCCCCGTCCGGACGTGACGATGCCGAGGCGGTTGACGCCGTTCGCCGCCGCGTCCTGCGCCGCCTTGACGCACGCGTCCGTCCCGACCCAGCCGTGCACGGCGCACGACGTCTTCCAATGGGCCGACTGCGCGCACCACTTGCAGTTCTCGCTGCATGTGCCGCTGCGCGCGTTGATGATGGCGCAGAAGTCGAAGCACGCCGGCTTGAACGCGGCCGTGAGGCGGTGCGCGCATTCCCACAGCTCCTCGCGCGGACCGCGCAGCGCGGCCAGCACCTCGGCGGGCGTCGCCGCGCCGCCCGACAGGATCTTCTTCTCCACTTCCGACACGGACATGATGTGAGCCTCCCTTTTGCGCGCCGCGTTCACCCGAGATACGCTGCCGCCTCCAGCGCGGCGAGCGCGCCGTCGCCCGCCGCGATGACGGCCTGCTTGTGGCGCGGCCGCGCGCAGTCGCCCGCCGCGAACACGCCGGCAACACTTGTCTTGACCTGATCCGTCACGACGAGGTGGCCCGTCTCATCCTTCGCGAGCGCGTCGCCCAGGAACTGCGTCTGCGGCGTGCGCGCCGTCACGAGGAAGACGCCGTCCGCCGCGATGTCGGCGCCGTCCGCCGGCCGCACCGCGCGCAGGGCGGTGTCGCCCTCGAACGACGCGATCGCGCCGGGCGCGAGAACCGCCGCCACCGTCGCGCCGAGGCGCGTCAGGTAGTTGACGGCGCCCTTCGCCGCCGCGCCGTCGCCGACCACGACGACCGTCCTGTCCTTGTAGAACGCGCCGTCGCACGTGAGGCACGCCGAGATGCCGTGGCCGAAGAACTTCGCCTCGCCGGGCAGCCCCGTCTTCGTCACGCCCGCGCCGGTCGCGACGATGACCGCGCGCGCTTCGAGCGTGTCGCCCATCATCGTGAAGAGCTGTTTCGTTTCGCCCGTGAAATCGACCTTTTCGACGACGTCCATCTTGAAGCGCACGCCCGCCGCCTCCGCCTGCGCGCGGATGGCCGCGATGATCTCCGCGCCGCCGACCGTCGCCGCGAAGCCGGGATAGTTCGCGACGTGGCGCGTCTGCATCAGCTGACCGCCCGATTCGAGCCCTTCGAGGACGAGCGGCTTCAGCCCCGCGCGCGCGGCGTAGATGCCGGCGGTCAGCCCCGCCGGACCCGATCCGATGATGACGAGATTTTCCATGACGGGTAGTATATCATTTCGCCGCCCCGCCCGCACAGCGGAAATGCCGTCCTCCGCCAAAGGAAATTCCGATGAGCGACGGGCGGGGTCAGTCGCCGGTTCCGCCGAGCGTGTCGCAGAGGGAGAGGACCGTGACGTCCGCCGCCGCGCCGCGTTCGCAGATCACGGTCCGCGGTTCGCCGGGTAGAAGCGTGAAGGCGTTGTCCGAGAAGATCGCCTGTCCGCCGTCCGCCTGCAGCCACACGTAAAAGGCGGGCCGGTCCGTCGACAGCGTCAGGCGCGCGCCGTCGCGGGCGATCGCGATCTTCGCCGGAACGGGCGGCTTCTCGCTGAAGAGACGCGCCTGCCAGTCGGTCCGCGCGACGCCCTGCGGCGTCGTGAGCGAAATCGCGGCGAAATCGCCGAGGGGCGCCGATCCGTCCGCCGCGACGAGCGTGCCGAGCGCGGTGGCCGTTCCCGGCGCCAGCGTGACGGTGCGCACGCGACGGCGGAGCGGCGCCGTGCCGTCCAGGCTCCATTCCTCGACCGCGAGCTCGCCCGTCACCGGCGCCGCCGTGTCGTTGATGCCCGCCAGCGTGCCGTCGAGACGCGCGACGACCGTCACCGGCGCGTAGATGCGCTTCGCCACGTACTGGAGCGGCTTCCACGCGCCGCCGTACTCGATCGACGACCAGCTGGAGACGGGCCAGTTGTCGTTCAGCTGCCAGAAGAGCGTGCCCATGCAGCGCGGCATGTCCGCCCGCCACGACTCCATCCCCGTCTTCAGCGCGAGCGCCTGCTGGAACTGCGACAGGACGAGCTCGCTGTCGAAATCCTTCGCGCGCCCGAAGTAGTGCGCCAGCATGTCGCGGATGCGGGTGTTGCCGTTGCCGTTCTTCTGGTGCCACTCGAACGCTGCGCCGGGGCCGTCGCAGAACGTGCGCGCGACCGTCGGCGACGGGAAGGACTGGAAGCCGAACTCCGAGCAGAAGCGCGGATGGTACTTGCAGTAGCGCGAGAAGAGGTGCTTGCCGCCCCAGACGTCCCACTGGTGCATGTCGCCCTTCGCGTCGACGCGCCACGCGTTATCGAAGTCGCCGGGGCCGCAGCACGGCGAGGTCGGCCAGTAGGCGCGCGCGCCGTCGTAGCGCGCGACCATCTCGCCCTGCGCCGTCGCGCGCCGGACCCACGCCGCGCGGTAGAACGCCGGGTCGTCCTCGCGCGTCTCCTTGAACCAGCGCAGCGCGCCGAGGCACTCGTTGCCGCCGCACCACAGCGCGAGCGACGCGTGGCCCCGCAGCCGCCGCAGCTGGTGGGCGAGCTCGCCGCGCACGTCGTCCAGGAACGCCGCGTCGGCCGGATAGGCCGCGCACGCGAACATCATGTCCTGCCAGACGAGCAGCCCCAGCTCGTCGCAGATGTCGTAGAACACGTCCTTTTCGTACTGCCCGCCGCCCCAGACGCGGATCATGTTCATGTTCGCCCGCACGGCGCTGTCGAGCAGGTTCCGGTAGCGCGCCGGCGTCTGGCGGCGCTCCAGCGCGTCGCACGGAATCCAGTTCGCCCCCTTCATGAAGAGCCGCCGGTTGTTGACGCTGATCGTGAACGACAGCTCGTCCGAGCCGTCGGCCGCGCGCGTCCGTTCGTTGATGAGTTCGAGCTTCCGCAGTCCGACGCGCCGCGTGACCGTCTCGCCGTTCACGTCCACCGTGAAGGTGTAGAAGTTCTGCTCGCCCGCGCCGTTCGGCCACCAGAGCGGCGGGTCGTCGATCTCGATGACGTTGGTGACGCACGCGCCGTCCGACAGGTCGGCGAACACCGTGAGCGTGCAGTGCGTCAGGTCGTCATTGAAGGCCGCGTCCGTGTAGATGTACTCGATGCGCGGCGCGTCGTTCGCGAGGATCTTGACCGTGCCGCAGAAGCCGATGGATTCGATCTCCGGGCCCCAGTCCCATCCGGCGTGGCAGGCCGGCTTGCGGATGAGCGCCTGGTTCACGGCCCGCGCGACGTTCGACATGGGGTAGGCCCGGCCGGCGGCAGCGCGCCGTTCGTCCGCCGTCCGGATCGGGCTCGCGAACACGCCCTCGATCGTGTTTTCGCCGGGCCGCAGCAGGCTCTTGACGTCGAAGGTGTAGCGCCGGAAGCGGTTTGCCGTCGTCCCGGCCACCGTGCCGTTCACCTTGACCGTGCAGAACGTGTCGCAGTCCTCCAGCCGCAGCACGACCTCCCGGTGCGCGAGAAACGAGTCGTCCACGGTGAACGTACGCGCGATCGACCACTCCTGCATCGGCACCCAGAAGGCGTTCGTCTCGTTCGCGCCCCAGTATGGATCGTCGATCACCCCGGCGGCGAGCAGCGCATCGTGCACGCCGCCCGGAATGATGATCGGGACGTCCACGCCGTCGCTCGTCGCGCGCCAGACGCCCGCCAGATCGAGCTCCTGCACCGCACCGGCGGCCGCCGCGGAGCCGAGGGCCGCCCAAACAAGGAATCCTCCAATGAACCGTTTCGTCATGCTGTCCTTTCTTGGCCGGAAGTCGCCCGGCGTCAATCGGCGAAGAACGCCGTCTTCTCGACCGTCACGCGCGCACGGCAACGGATGTCGGCCGAGGACGCGCCGATCAGGATGTCGTAATCGCCCGCGTCGGTGCGGAACCTGTTTGAAAAATCATCCCAGTACGCCAGATCGCGCACCGTCAGCGGCAGCACGACCATCCGCGTCTCGCCCGGGGCCAGCGCCACTTTCGCGAACGCCTTCAGCTCCTTCGCGCACCGTTCGACCGTGGCGCCGGGATAGGCCGCGTACAGCTGCACGACCTCCTTGCCCGCGACCTTGCCCGTGTTGGTGACGGGCACCCTCACTCTCCACTCTCCATTCTCAACTTTCAACTCTCCATTCTTAACTCTCAACTCTCCATTCTCAACTCTCAACTCGCCAAATTCAAACGTCGTGTAGCTCAGCCCGTGGCCGAACGGGAAGAGCGGGCGGATGCCCGCGTGGTCGTGCCAGCGGTAGCCCGTGTAGAAGCGCTCGTTGTAGATGACGTTCGTCGCGTTGTAGGTGCCGCACTGCGCCACGGCGGTATCGGCGTAGCGGACCGGCCAGGTCTGGGCGAGCCGTCCGCACGGGTTCACGTCGCCGAAGAGGACGTCGCAGATCGCGTTCCCCTCCTCCATGCCGAGATACGACGTCTGGATCAGCGTGTCCGCCTTGTCCGTCCACGTGTAGCCGACGGGCGTGCCGCTGCGCGAGATGACGACCGTGCGCGGCCGCTTCCAGTCGAGGATCGTGTGCATCGCCTGCTGGAGCGGCGCGGGCAGGTCGAACGCGACGCGGTCGCGCCCTTCGCCCTCCATGTTCTCCTGCACGCCCAGCTCCGTGCCGACAAAGACAAAGACGGTGTCGGCCGCCTCCGCCGCCGCGCGCAGCTCCGCCTCGTCGCAGAACGCCTCCTCCGTCTTCATCTCGACGTGCGCGCCCGCCTCGGTCGCGTTCGTCGCGTCCGTCTCGGCCAGCTCCGTCCGGGCGCAGAACGGCAGGAGCGTGATTTCGGCGGCGGGGAGGCGATTGGTCAGCGCCGCGAAGAACGTGACTTCATACGGCACGTTCCCTTCGGCCGAGCCGCCTTTGCGGCACTGCGGTTCGTCGGCGAGCGAGCCGATCACCAGCACCTTCTTCAGCGACCTTTCGTTCAGCGGCAGCACGGCGCGGTCGTTCTTGAGAAGGACGATCGATTCGGCGCCTTCCTGCCGGGCGACGCGCTGGTGCTCGGGCGTGTTGCGCGCGCCGCGCCTGCGCGCGGCACCGGTCAGGAAGCCGGTCTTCGCCATGACGAACAGCGTGCGCAGCGCCATGTCATCGACCGTCGCCGCCGGCACGTCGCCGCGTTCCACGGCCTCGGCGAGCGGAAACGCCCCCGTCCGGGGATTGCAGATGCGCCGGATCCGCTCCCCGCAGTGCATCTCGATGCCGCCGCCGTTGGTCGCCGCGAACGCCGTCGAATGCTGGCCGCCCCAGTCCGTCACGAGAAGGCCCTTGAATCCCCACCGGTCGCGCAAGAGCCCCTTCTGCGTATACCGGTTCTCGCTCGCCCAGATGCCGTCGATCCGGTTGTAGCTCGTCATGACGGCGAGGACGCCCGCCTCCTTGACGGCGGCGCGGAAGGCGGGTAGATAGATTTCGTTCAGCGTGCGGTCGTCCACATGCGTGTCGACCGTGCCGCGCGCCAGCTCCTGGTCGTTCAGGCAGAAGTGCTTCACCGTGGCGGCGACATCGAAACTCTGCACGCCCTTGATCAGCGGCACGCACAGCTTCGCCGCGAGGACGGGATCCTCGCCGAGATACTCCCAGTTCCGTCCGCACAGCGGCGTGCGCAGGATGTTGACGCCCGGACCGAGCAGCTGGTCGACGCCCCGGTCGCGGCACTCCGCACCCAGCACTTCGCCGTGGCGACGCGCCCAGTTGACGTCCCACGTCTGCGCGAGCGCCGAGAGCGACGGCAGACGCGTGTTCTCCGTCTGCGGTTCGACATAGTCCCAGCCCCACCGGTCGAGCGACGCGCGGACGGTCGAGCTCGAATCGCTCATCGTCCATTCGCGCGCCGTGGCCGCGCCCGGCACCGCCGGGAGCGTCATCGTCCCCGAGCCCGCGAGGAGGCGCGTCTTTTCGCGCAGCGTCAGTTTCGCGAGCGTCGCGCGGGCGGCCGCGAGCGCCGCGTCGTCGTCGAGCATCGCGTCGGCGGCCAGCGCCGCCGCCAGCACCGCACAGAAGATCACAGTCCGTTTCATGTCGTTTGATTTGAAAAGATAAAACAGTGTCAACGCCCGGAACGGGCGCGTCAGGCCAGCTTATCGAACGGGAACGTGAGCCGCCGGCCGTGACGCTCCTTCACGAGCCGGTCCCAGAGCGGCAGCCGCTCCGCCTTCGGCACCTGAACGGGGAAGTAGTAGTCGCGCGCCACCTGGGCGAGCTCCAGCCGGTCGTCGAACGCGCGCACCACGCCGAAGCCGATGTCGCGGTCCATGCCCATGGAGGGAATGCCGACCATCCGGATCATCGTCTTGCGGGCGTAGCTGCTGAACAGGATGTTCTCCTGCCAGCTGTGGTTGTGCCCGTGCAGGAAGCCGCAGACCTTCGGCGACTTGACCATCTGCTTGTTGATTCCGATCGACCAGGCCGGATGGTGGGCGCAGACGAGCGCGGGGCGCGCCGTGTCCGCCAGGAACGCATCGAGCCACTTCGCCTGCTCCGCGCCCAGTTCGCATTTGCCGCGCCCGACGCTGTTGTCGTCCGCCGCCGGATCCGGCTCGACAAGCGAATCGAGCAGGATCATGTCGAACGTCGGCAGGCGGGTGACGGAGACGAACCGCCCCGCGACCGGCGACGGCGCGATCCAGTCGCCCAGCACCTTCGCCATCGGCGCGCGCCGGTCGTGGTTGCCGGCCGTCACGACGAGCCGGATGCCGGCGGCGGCGAGCGGGCTCAGAATCTCCTGCGCGATCTCGTAGTCGCGCGCTTCGCCGAAGCAGACGGATATGTCGCCCAGCACGAAGACGTGCGCCGGGAGCATTTTCATCCCCAGAATCTCGGCGACGAGACGGCGCACCGTGTCGTTGATGTAGTCGTAGCTGCGGTCCGTCTTGAACGTCTGCTCCGCCCACGGCTGACCGACATGCAGGTCGCTCATCACGACGCAGAGATTCGGATCGAGGATCGGGCGCGCCGGCTCCGGCGCGACGTCGTCGGACGGGCGCGCGGCTCCCCGCGCGCCGCCCGCGACCATTGCGCCGAATCCGGCGGCGGCGACCTCCCGGAGGAACGTCCGCCGCGTGAGAGTGATCGATTCCGCCATATTATCTGAGTATCACTTTCATCCCCTTGCGATTGTCGGGCGGATACACGCCGCCGATCTCCCAGCGCACGTAGTTCACGTTGAACGAGCCGTCGTTAAATTCGCCGGCCTTGCCGAAACGGACGATACCGAGAGCATTGCCGCTGAATTTGTAGTAGTTGGTGCAATCCACAAGATACTCGCCGATTACGATGCCGTCGCGCCATACGGTAAAGCCGTGGCGGGTTGCGCCATCGTAGGCGATGCGAAATGTGTGAAACTTGTCGGTGTTATCGGATGTATCGAGCGTAACAAACGTTTCTTTGTACTTGGTCATATTAGGGCTCCACTGAACCGAATTCGCACCCACAAAAAGATTGCCCACGGCGCCGGCGCTACCTGTCGTCAGATTGATTGCGCGATCTGCGCCATTGGCAGAGTTCACCTTTATCTTGAACTCGACCGTGTAGGGCGTATTTGCGCCAACCAGGTTTTTCCATGCAGTATCGGTGGTAGCCCAGTATGCGGGATAGCCGGCGGTCGTCACCGACAAGATTCCATCGGCCATCGACACGCCGCCGTTCGTGAAAAGTCGATTGTCTATAGTCGTCTTCCAATCGGATGCCGTTCCCGCCGTGGGAGACAGGCGCGAGTCGCTCGCATCCATTTCGTATTTCACATTGAACTTGTCGGACTGGAGACGGTTTTGCTTGATGAAAGCCTTTTCGTCCACAGGCGCATAAGCCCCTTTTGTGAAACGGAGCCATGCGATTTGCCCCTTGCCTTTGTAAGCACCGCCAGTCGATCCCAAGATGATTCGGTTCACGCTGGCCGAAATTCCATTGGGCAAATCGTCGGCGACAAGAACACCATCGACATATACTGAATGATATAGCGAGCCCGGCTCTCGCACAATGCGGTAGGTATGCCAAGCCGTGGCATCGATATCCACAATCTTCCTGTCTGTTCCGTTCCCCCAATACAGCGAGTCGGTTCTGAACACAAGCCAGGAGTTTATCGTGGAATCGCCGGTTGAAGCGTTCAACAGAAACGCACCGATCGAGCCGGTCGATTCAGTCACCTTCACCCGTACTTCCACAGTATAGCCAGTGCCGCCTGCGCCCGCCGTTGCGTTCATAACGCGCCACACATCTCCGGTAGCGCCGTTACTGTTCGCATCGGCCTTGAGGTATTGGCCTCCGCTCATGTCCATTGAACACGTCCCGACATTGGTTCCGGTGCCGAGAGTGAACCAAGAGCCGCCGCCAGCGAAGTCGGGTTTCCCGCTGTTGTCAACATCCTCCACCGTGGGCAAGGCTACCATCTCGTACTTGTAGGCGAACTTGGCGGAGTCAAGCTGCGGCAAGTCGGCGAATGCCGTGATTGTTGTGCCGGCCGCGAGGGCCGCAGTCAGGATTGGGATGAGTCTTGTTTTCATCTTGATGTTCCTTTCTGGTTATGTCTTGTTGTTGTATCTTGAGAAGTGTTTTTGTCACGGGTTGGTTGGCGATGACCGCCGGGCGCGGTCGCGTGCAAATCGGTTGGACTTCATGACAAGTTCGCAAACTCGCTTGGCGCTCTCGCGGATGCGCGTGAGCGACAGATAGCAGCGGTTATAGGCGAAGAGCGCCTCGTCGACGGCGTCGCCGCGCTTGAGCATGTTGCGGTTCGTGTCCTCGATGTCCTTGGGCATCTTCACGTCGTTGCCGGCGCCGATCTCGCGCCACATGGGAATCGTCGTGAGCCAGTCGGTGATCGCGAGGCCCCTGTAGCCCCACTCGTCGCGCAGGATGCCGATGACGAGCCCGTAGTTCTCGCCCGCGTTGTAGCCGTTGACGCCGTTGTAGCTCGTCATGACGGCCCAGGGCGCCGCGTCCTTGACGGCCCGCTCGAAGCCGCGCAGGTAGATTTCGCGGAAGGCGCGCTCCGAGACGACGTCCTTCTGGATGCGCCGCGTCGTTTCGCGTCCGTTCCCGGCGAAATGCTTGAGCGTCGCGCCAACGCCCCGGCTTTGCACGCCGCGGACATACGCCGCCGCCGCGACGCCGGAGACGAGCGGATCTTCGCTGAAATACTCGAAGTTGCGCCCGCACAGCGGATGGCGGTGGATGCACATGCCGGGCGCGAGCAGCAGGTCGAATCCGGCCTCCGCCGCCTCGTCGCCAATCGCCGCGCCGATGTCGCGCACGAGCGGCGCGTCGAACGTGCAGGCGAGCAGCGCCGCGCACGGGAAGAAGGTGGACGGCGCCTCGCGGCGGACGCCCGCCGGACCGTCGCACGTCTGCACGGCGGAGATGCCGAACTTCTCCAGCGCGCCGATGGAGCCGGTCCCGGCCGGATCCTCGCGCAGATGGCCGAAGAGGAGATGCAGCATCTCCTGAAGCGACATGCCGTCCAGCAGGTCGTCGAGCGTCGCGCGGCCGTCGGCCACATCGAAGAGCGTCACCGCGACCGTGTCGAGGGCGTTCGTCCGCACCGGCACGAGCTGCGGCTCTTCCACGTGGCCGGGGTAGATCGTGTGGAGCGTCTGGAAGGTGCCGTCGGCCTTGAGCCGCCGCGCCAGACGGTCGGCCTGCAGCTTGAGCCCGGGCGCGGCCAGCACCTTCTCCTGCGGCACGTCGAACGAACCGACTTCCGCCGCGTCGCGGACGGAGCCGCCGACAAAGACGGAATAGCGCCCCTTGTCCAGAATCCACGCGCCGACGGTCGGGGACGTCTCGTCATCGTCGAAGAACGCGAGGTCGCTCTGCGGGAACGCGAGCGTCACCGTTTCGCTTTCGCCGGGCTGCAGCAGACGCGTTTTCGCGTAGGCCCTGAGTTCGCGCGCGGGATGCTCCGCCCTTCCGCCCGCCGCGGACGTGTAGCACAGGACGCTCCGCTTCCCCGCGACCGTGCCCGTATTCGTCACGCGCACCGCCACGCTCACCTTTCCATTCTCAACGCCCTTCCCCTCATTCTCCACTCTCAACTCTCCACTCTCAACTCCCCACGTCGTGTAGCTCAGCCCGTGCCCGAACGGATAGACCACCTTGTCCGCCGCGCCGGGAATCGTCTCGAAATAGCGGTAGCCGACGAAGATGCCTTCTTCATACGGCACGTACCAGCGCGACTCCCGCCAGCCGCGATGCGTCGGATAGTCGTCGACCCGTTCGGCAATCGTCTCCGCCAGACGGCCCGACGGGTTGACCTTGCCCGAAAGGACGTCGCCAATCGCCGCGCCGCCCTCGCCGCCGGGGTACCACGCCCAGAGGATGGCGTCCACGGCCGCGTCGTCCGCCAGCGGTTTCAGATTGAAGACGTGACCGCCGCCGCAGAGCGCGATGATGCGCTTGAAGCCGGCGGCCTTGATCTCCGCGAGCGCGGCGCGCTCGGCGTCCGTGAACGCATAGGCGTCGTCCGGGGAATCTTCTCCCTCCAGCGCGTCGCGGACAACGACGAACACGGCCGTTTCGCGGCAGGCGGGGTCGATCGTGAAACCGGCTTCGGCGAGCCCGTCCGTCAGCGTGACGCGGCGGACGGCGTTGACGCCGGACGAGCCACCTCCGCCCGGCTTCAGGCCGTCCGTCGCGCCGAACAGCGCAAGGGTCGAACCGGGCGCGAGCGGCAGCGCGCCGTTGTTCTTGAGCAGCACGAGGCCCTCGGCGGCGGCGCGGCGCGACAGCGCGGAATGGCCGTAGAACCAGTCGAGCGGAATCTTGACGAGACGCGCGTGCGCGAGCATGTCGTAGGCGCAGTAGCCGAGCAGCACCGTTCCGTCGTCCAGCGGCTGGATCGCCGTGTAGCAGAACCAGCCGTTCGGATCGTCCTCGACCATCTTGACGCCGTGCCAGGTGCGCCCGTCGTCGGAGGAGAGCGCGGCGGCGAGCGGCGAGCGCCAGCCGTTCGCCCACACGTGTTCCGTCGGACGGTGCGTCTTCATCTCGGGGCGCGCGCCGTGATCGTTCCAGAGCGCCAGCAGGTCGCCCGTCGGCAGACGCTTGATGCTCGCCGGGGACAGCGGCGAGACGAGCGGCGAGGGCGCAGGCTCGCTCCACGTGTCGCCGCGGTCGGTCGAACGGCTGAAATACTGGCAGCCGGCGTTCGTGCGGATCCAGAGGAGCACGCTCCCGTCCGTGCATTCCACGACGCCCGGCTCCTGGGCGGCAAAGGTGCGGCCGTCCGCGCCGCGGACGGTGAGAACGGCGCCGCCGCGTCGCCATGTCGCGCCGTTGTCGTCGGACGAATACGTCAGGACGGTGCCGGTGTTGTCGAACTGGCCGTCCGGGAACGTGTGCTTCGACACGGCGAAGAGGAGCCGTCCGTCGCGCAGCTGGATGACGCGGTCGTTGTTGAGGACGTAGTAGGCGATCTCGTCGGTGATGCACGCGACCGGCGCACTCCAGGTGCGCCCTTCGTCGAACGAGCGGCGCAGGACGGGACGGCAGTCGGCGAGCGAATTCTTGACGAGATAGAAAAGCGCGATCTCGCCGCTCTTGAGCCGCAGGAGGCTGACGCTCATCACGTTCATCCCGCCCGGATTGCGGACGATGATCTCGTCCGTGTCGGACCAGGTGGCGCCGTTGTCGGACGAATACCGCGCGGCGATCTCGGCGGCGGCGTGGTCCGACTTGGATTCGCCGCAGTAGCGCGAGTACGCGAACAGGATCCGCCCGTCCTTGAGCGGCAGGAACGCGCCTTCGCTGTTGCGCGGGTTGCCGGGGCCGGGCGGCAGGTCGAGCGTCCGGACGACACCGGCCGCGGGACTGGCCAGCACTTTCAGCACGACCTTGCGGATCGTGCGCGGCGCGCCGTCGGTCAGGCCGGGCGCGTGACCGCCGTCCGGCGGGAAGAAGGCCGCGAATTCGCCTGGGCGGACGTCGAGGCGCTCGCCGGCGGCGCGCCACAGGACGATGTCGCGGTCCGGCAGGAAGCGCTGCGCCGTTTCCCGCGGCGGAACCATCGACCCCAGCGCCTCCGGCCCGGACAGCGGCACATGCACGTCGATGTACGCATGGTGCGCCTCGAAGAGATTGTCGTCGGTCCACGGCCGGAGCGTGGCGTCGAACACGTTCGCCCAGCAGTTCGAGCCGTCGATTTCGTAGCGGCCCGGCGCAAGGGTGTTCAGATCGGGACGGTCCAGAAACGCAAACGCCTTTTCAAGGTGCGGATTGAGCGCGAAGAGCCGCGCCGCCTCGGCCACGGGCGCGACGACGACGGAAGGACACGCGTCCGTCGCGGCGACCGGCCGTGCGGGAAGTCCCGCGAACGCAAGCGCGAGCGCGAGCGCGAATCCGCATCTAGGCATTGTCTCTCCTTTCGATAAAGCCGAGCGCGTCGATCTTCGCGGCGTACGCCTGATAGTCCGCCTCGCTCAGGGGCTGGCCGGCGGGCGCGCGCGCGGGCCCGCAGTCAAGCCCGATGTAGCGCATGACGCTCTTCCAGTAGGAGGCGTTCGGCGCGGAGACGACCAGATCGACGAACCGCACGACGTCGTCCATCAGCGGCTGCGCCTCGGCGAAGCACCCTTCGGCGGCGAGCGCGCAGATGCGCGCGTGGTGCGCGGGGATCATGTTGTCCGTCGTGCCGATGCAGCCGCTGAACGTGTCGCCGTACGCGAATGCGCACAGCTCCTGCTCGTCGGCGCCGGCGAAGAAGATCGCAGGCTTGGGCAGACGCCGCCGGAGCTCCTTGACGGTCCAGTAGGCGTAGCCGGTGTACTTCATGCCCTTGACGTTCGGAATCTCGAAGAACCGCACGTCGCGGTCCGGCACGACCTGCGCGCCGACGGAGTAGATCATGAACGGCAGGTCCGTCGCGCCGGCGATCGCCCGGTAGTGCGCGAAGGCGGCGTCGAAGTTCTGCCCGAAGTAGACGGGCGCCACGGACGAGACCCAGTCCACGCCCGCCTTCGCCGCGCGGCGCGCGAGGCTCACGGCCTCGTCCGTCGACACGCAGCCGACGTGCGCGATCAGCTTGGCGCGGCCGCGGGCGGCCTTCACCGCGCGCTCGTACACGCGCACGCGCTCGTCCGCCGACAGCAGAAACCCTTCGCCCGTCGAACCCGTCAGGTAGAAGCCCCTGAGCCCGTTCGCCAGGCCGAACTCGACCAGCCGCTCGATCATCTCCTCGTTGAGCGATCCGTCTTGCCGATAGGGCGTCACCAGCGCGGCGTACGCGCCCGCCATGCCTTCAAACTCCCTGCCCTCCGGCACGCGCAGCGACGGCGCGGCGGCGTTCGGCCGCAGACTCTCCAGCTCTTCGGCCAGGCCGCCCGCGACGGCGGCGCTCGCGCCCATGGCCAGAAACTCTCTTCTGTTTAAGTTCATACTCCCCTCCGTTGTCGAACATTGTAGCACAACGGCGAGAGAAAAAGGTACATAATCTTACAATCATCAGAAAACGAACACGCCCGGCCGCGCCGCCGCGCGGCGGCGTCAGGCGTGCGCCTTTCTCCATTCGTACGGCGCCTGGCCGGTCTCGCGGCGGAACTGCGTCGCGAAATGCTGCGCCGACGAATAGCCCAGCTCGCGGGCGATTGACCCGATGCTCCGGTCCGTGCC
>Ga0256405_10006403_pt1 | contig 18884 bp, 25 predicted proteins | sample RumenRJG_02DNA_FD_189096 | JGI IMG/M metagenome (GOLD analysis project Ga0256405, IMG submission 189096) | Bovine rumen microbial communities from Lethbridge, Alberta, Canada - RJG_02 | ecosystem: Host-associated > Mammals > Digestive system > Stomach > Rumen | place: Canada: Alberta... | reverse complement strand
GAGACCGATGTCCTCAAATATCTCATCCTCCGTCCTGACTGCCACCTGTACTCCCAGTGGGACACCCCGGCGAGCAGGGTGAACTGAGACGCGGCAGACGATTTCCGGGCGACGTGCAGGATTCGCCGCCGGGCAGAAAAAACACACACAAATCAACAAGAAAGGAACGAACACAACATGGCTACAGACACACACGGCGTCGATGGCGAGGGCTGGTACGCCTTCGATCTCGACGGCACGCTGGCTACCTACGACACATGGAAGGGCATCGACCACATCGGCGAGCCTGTCCAGCCCATGGTCGAGCTCGTCAAGAAGATGCACAGCGAGGGCAGGCGCGTCAAAATCCTGACGGCCAGGGTCGCCCCGCGTCTCTGCGGAGAAACCCACGCCCACGGGTGCAGGTGTGGACACTGCGAGGCGGAGGCCGCCAAGCCGCCAATCCTTCAGGAGCAGTACCTGTCCGAACTCGACGAAAACGGAATCAGCGTCAAACGGACTGCATCGGACTACATCCGCGAGTGGTGCCGGAAAAACCTCGGCTTCACCCCGGATATTGTCCACCAGAAGGATCATCTGATGCTGGAACTTTACGACGACCGCGTTAAGCAGGTCGTACCCAACAAGGGTCTGCTTGTTGAGGATATTGCGCGGGAGAACAACAGATTCGCGAACGATGTCGTGCGCGAGAACGCGATCCTGACCTTGAGGCTGAACCGGAAGTTCAACGGATTTCATGCCGGTTTTGCGCTCGCGATGCTGCTTATGATGCTCGCGGTGCTTGGCTGTGCGATCTACGACCGGTACTTCGCGGAGCATACGCCGGTCGAGCGGAAGATCGAGGCGCTTCACAAGGCGGTTTGCGACTTCTACGAGGACATCGACAGGCTGGAAATCAGGGCAAAGTAGCCGTATCGAGTCCCTTAAGTACGCATTTCGGCCGGGCCGCACACCTGTTTGCGGTCCGGCCGCTTTGTCGATTGCGCGCTTTGGGTGTTGACCGCGCGGCATTTATCGCGAACTATGGAGAAAGCTATGAAACATAAAAAAGTCGTTCTGGCGACACTCGCCGCCAGCACATGTCTTCTTGTCGCCTTCGGGGAGCCCATGGCTCCCATGCAGTGGGTGAGGGACCTTATCGCCCGGAAGGTCGATATTCCCGAAGCCCACACGAACGGGAACCTTGTCGCTTTCGACGAAAGCGGCAACATCAAGGATTCCGGCCTTCGGTTCGAGCGCGAGACAGTGACCACGAACGCAACCACGGGCGTAATCTCGACCAATACCGTCAAAATCGTCTATGAAGACAAGTTTGCCGGACAGGTATTCGACATGTCGAACGAGGACGCCATGTTCGATTCAATGACAAACATCATCATTCAGCTTGGAGGTACGTACCATGAGTAAGCGTGTTTTCATGGCCCTTGCGGCCGCAATGTCCATCTTCGCCGTTTCTGCGGCAAGGGTGCCGGATTCGGTAGGGTTCCTGCGCTCGCAGAGGATCATTGGCTCGGACAGGCAGTTTTATCCGGTCGAAGAGGCCGTTGGGGACATGCTTCGAGCCCCGGAGCCCCCGAACGCGAGACTCGATCTGCTCGCCATATCGGTTACTGGCCTTACGCAGGAGATTGACGGCGCGACCTACCGAGAAGTGATCCTCTACTACTACTTCAACTGGGATGCGACTGGCTACCACCCGTATGTGCGGTTCAGTGACGTGGTGACGGGGCCGTTCGTACGCCTTGCGAAGCAGGATGACGCCGAGAACGTGGGTTCGACGACGCTGGAGAACGTTACCTATCCGTACACGTGGCGGTCGAGGTGCTGGGTCCCAATCGAGAAGACGACCGGCTTCTTCGACATCTACTGCCCGACAGACCAGTACGACGGCGACGATCCGGTCGTGAGCGAATATTCCTTCATGACGAACGGGGTTCATTACGTCCGCAAGGGCCAGCTCTCCCGCAGCGCGATGGTCGTGACGAACTTCAACCCGGCGGCCTTTACAGTTTTCACCCGCAAGACGACGCTTACGCCTCTCGACGGCGGAGAGCCGCTTTCCGTCACGAGGCGCGCCGGTAAGACCCTTGCGGATGCAACGCCGATTATGCAGGACACGTCGGACTATACCTTTGACGCGCCCATACTCTTCCGTGACCACGTATATTTCGTCAGCTGGGACAACCTGCGTGTCGGCACAAACGGCCTCCCCGCCTACGTTGCCGCCGAAATCGGCAGGCACGAACCAGACGTGACGGGCACCGTCACCACGGAATACATTCGCGAGCGGTTGGGCGTCTACCTCTACATGGGGGCGGACGGCCACTGCTATGTACACACACCAGAAGAAGGAAACTAACACATGAAGAAACTGCTGTTCGCGCTGGCGGCATCCGCCGTCGCGCTCGCCGGCAAGGCGGATTTCGCCCTTGCCGAATACGACCAGGTTGCTGGCGTATCGAATCAGGTCAAGGCCGTGGACGCCAGGCTCTCGTCCGTCGCCCTCGACGTCGAGGCGATTAAGGGCATTGTCGTCGGCGGCGAGTCCGCCTCGCCCTATCTCGGTGGAATACGCGTAACGTTCAACACGGGCGAGAACGCTTCCGTCCCGGAGGGGGAGGAGTACGTCAAGGCGCTCGCCGGCGCCCATCTGACGATCCAGGCTCCGAACGAGCGCTACACCGTGCCGGTCACGGACATCACCGCCGGAGCGGTCAAGCAGGTGTTCATTCCGTGTGACAACTTCGTGGATGTTGGCATCTCGCTCTCTACCGGACCGGCAAAGTACTTGTATTCCAGCGGTTCCCAGATCGTGCACGTCCGGCAGGGGCAGATTGTCGATGTCGGCATAGACACCCTCCCGCCTCTTTCGCCCCCCTCCGAAAAGGTCGAAGAGCTGCGGCAGTTTGGCCGTGCGCAGTACTATGACCCGGAAAATACGCACGGGAAGCGCGATTCAGGCGTCTCGTTCCCTATTCAGCGCGTCTGGGATGTGGCGAAAGAGGAATGGGTGACGCAGCTCGGGTACTATTCCAACAACGTCTGGGTCACTGAATGCGACGTCTACAACGAGATTCCGCAGCTCGACTCGACCGGCGGCTTTGTCAATGAGCCAGAGCTGACTTCTGGCGACGGGCTCTTCAAGCATGCCTACGAGGTCAGGGCCTTTCCGTGGAACGAGGCGGAAAGGGTTGCCGTCACGGTCGATTCCTCGATGCTGAATAGCAACGGACAGGCCAACCCGGCCACCAATCTGTTCTACTTCACCCGCGTACCAATCTACGTCTACAAGGAATCCATCGAAACCTTGACGATTACCAACTATGCGGCAAACGGCACGGTCTCGTCCGCCACGGAATATCCGATGCAGATACACTGGGTCGCTAAGCCAGAAATCACGAATGGATATGACCTTGCCTACCATATCCCGTCATGGGAGAAGGTTTATGTCCGCGACTGCACGACAAATGCAAACGACGAGGTTGAGTGGTCAACTCGCTGCCTTGGTGTGAAGGAGGCCAACTACTACGCTTGTTACAAGTCTGCGCCATGTCCGGGCAATCCGTCAAGTGGCAACTCGGTTAGGTGGCGTATGGCAGGTTCCGACAACTACGTAATCCAGTCTTATCCGTGGGGTTATCGCGATTCGTCCAACTATGGTGTTGCACAAATGTCGCGTGCGACGATGAACTCCTATGCGCACAAGCTGAACCCGTACGCCATCACCATGAGTCACCTTAGGAACGGAACAGAGGTAGGCGAGGCGTTTGCCGCCTATGCCGATCCGACCGGGACGGAGATGGAGAAGCGCCGCTGGGCAGGAAATACATGGCACGATTACCAGGCGTTCCGCGAACTTGCCTATATCCAGTTCGGAGCCAATGCCCAATCGACCGGCAACGAGATCGCGAACGGCCTTGCCCGCTGCATTGGCATCATGGGCAACAACACGACTTCGGTCGCCGAAGCGCGCCAGGACGACCTGGAGTTGTATTTTGCCGCACAGACCAATCTGCTGACGTTCACGATTGCACCGCGCGCGGCGAACGGCTACTCGTTTGCGTGGCTCGGCGTTCTCAATTTCTGGGGGTCGGAAGGCGATCAGATGGCCGACGCGACTGTTGTCGCGCAGACCGATGCAGACGGAACGAAATCAATATGGTATCTCGCCAACCTTGACCGAGCACTGTTCATTCCAGACTCAAGCGGAACCGCGACCAGCTATGCAAACTTCATCGACAAATATGGGTACGAGAAGCTGTCTTACTACTGGGCCTACACTGGTCTCCCCGTGGGTACGTTTTACAGAGGAAAGGACACAAAAGCCGACTATGCGGCGTTCAACCTCGTAAGAACTACGCCGCAGTCCTCTACGGATCTCTTTGCAGTAAATCTCAGCTCGTCTCCGTATGATGCTGTGTATGCGCCATCAAGCTACCCGGCAGTTCCGGCGAGCGGCAGCGCTTACAGCTACTGGATGTGCTCGCTCTCCTACTACCGCAACGGCGCGATTGGCCCGTGGTGCGTCTACGCGGCCACCGCGCCGTCGCGCGCGAACGGCACCAACTGGGGGGCGCGTCCGTCTCTCAACATCCTCGCCGCGGAGGGCGGAGCCCAGAGCGGCGGAGAATAAGAATTTCCACGCGACGCGGACACCTCAAGAGGATAACATTCGGATATTGCATTATGCCCACTCGCTCTCCAACAACCGCAACAACGCGATTGGCCCGTGGTACGTCTACGCGAACAACGCGCCGTCGAACGCGAACGGCAACAACTGGGGGGCGCGTCCATTCCGCATGGCGGACTTCGCGTGGAAGGCGGCATAGTGCTGAATCTAACAGACCCATTCAGAACGCCCGAACGCGCCAGTGGTACCATGGCGCGACCCCGCAAGGGGTGGTGTGGGACAATCCCGCCGTAGTCGGCCTAGTAGTCACGTCGAAAGACGGTATCAAACGGACGCAAGCGGAAGAGACGGACTGGAGGGCCGCGTCGTGAAAAGGGCGAGGCGAGTATTCGAGCGAATTACGATGGAGGCGTGCCGCGTGGCCGTCCACAACATTTCGCACACGAAGCGCGTCCTTCGCCACGGCAGGGGCTTGGAGATGCGCGAGAACTGCGACAAGTACGCCAAGGAAGCCTACGAGAAGCTGTGGGACGGCTTCCAGCTCTCGCCGTTTACCGTGTTCACGCTCGACGAGGGCGGCAAGAACAGGTATATCGAAGCGCCCACTACCGAAGATGCGATAGCGATCCGCGTCGTCACGAACATCTGCGAACCGATCATCTATGCGCGTCAGGTGGAGAACTCCTACTGCCCGATACCGGGAAGGGGCTCGCTTCTTATGGCGCGCCGCATTCAGGATGACCTCCGCCAGGTGGTCAAGCTGTGCAGGAAACACAACGAGTCAAAGCCCCGCAAGACTGCGTGGCACTGCTGGTGCGAAAAGACCGATATACGGAAGTATTTTCAGAGCGTCACGTTCAACCTCGCGATGGAGTCGATGGAGGACATCTTCGACGATGGACGGCTCCTGGGGCTATTGGCCTCATTCCTTCGCTTTCGGGACGGATTGCCGATTGGCGCGGGGTTTTCCGCGATGATAGCAAACGCGATCCATGCGCCTCTCGACAGGATTGTCGCCTCGATGAAGGACAGCTACGGGGCGCATCGGTACATGGACGATACCTGTGGCGTGTATCGGTCGAAAAAGGCTGCACACGCCGCGCACGAGGAAAAGGAGGACTGGTACAACCGTCATGGCCTTACTTCGGGCAAGAAGTGGTCCGTGTTCCGCATTGAGGACAAGCCGCTCGTGATGGGTGGCTGGCGCGTCCGCCCGTCGGGCATCATACCGTCCCAGCGCATCATGCGGCACATTCTCCGCCTGCTGCGCGGCGATCCGGCGACATTATCCATGAACGGAAAACTCGCACTCGCGTCGCTCTATGGATGGGTTAAGAACGGCGACTCCCAGACTGTGAAGAATCTGTGGCAGAAGAAGCACGCGGACGTCATCTTCAAGCAGATTGCTGGCGCCACCAAGGAACGCCCGGAGAACGTGGCGAAGTGGCTTGGCCAGGAGGGTTTCTCAGACTATACCCTTACCCAGGAGGAGTTTGACTTTTCGTAAACCAACAAAGCAAGAAAGGAAAATGGAGGTACAAAACATGAAGAAGCTACTTGCCGTTCTGTCCGTCGCGCTCCTGTCGGGGTGTATTTCGACGGTCGCCCGTGTCGAGGGGTGCTGGGGCGAGCCGTATATCGGCACGCAACTCGCGCTCGGTTATTCTGGGGAGCTCCCGATTCTATGGGCAGACCTCCCGTTCGACGCGGTTCTCGATACCGCGCTGCTGCCGGTAGACCTCATTTGTATGCCATTCGTCAGGAACGGCTACAGTCACTAAAACAAAACAACGAAAGGAAAGACAAAAAATGAAAAAGCTGATAACCGTCATTGCGTTCGCGCTCTCCGCTGTGTTTGCGAATGCCGCAATCGAAGTCAGGGACGTTACGTTCTCTGCGGACGAGGTTCCCGCCACAAACCCCCGCATTGAGCGCAAGGCGGACGTCGTGACTCACATCGAGGTGTTTGGCCCGCTGGTCGAGCAGGAGGACGGCTCCTTCAAGACCAAGGTCGCAGACACCGCGGTGGACATGGATTCTGTCGCTGCGGCTGCATGGGTGAAGGAGGCGAGGAAGGCCCTTGGGCTTGCTACTCCCCGCCAGTTCTCGAAAATCCACCTCAAGATCGCCATCGCGAGGCTCGGCAAGCTTCAGGCGCTCGAGGACTGGCTCGCGTCTTTCGAGGTCGCCCCTGGCTACACCGCCCTTGCGGCCTGGAATGATGCAAATGTGATTGCCGACGACTTCGACGGCTTTGAGCGCTTCTACGAGGAGTCTCTGAGCGTCCTTGGCATCACAAAGGAGCTTGGCGACACAATCCTGTCGCAGTGCATTTCCACGTCTAATTGAATCGGTGGCGGCGTGGCGGGACTGCCGCCCGCCGCCTCCCAGACCACACACGGCCAGAGGAGTTGAAAATGAGGAATCTTGCGATAATGCTTATTGCCGCCACATGCCTTTGTGGTCGCGCCATGCCCGCAGAGGGCGAGGGCTACGTGGTTGACAGCTACGACTTCTACATGCGCCTCAAAATCCCGGCAATCAAGAACAACCTTGACTCCCTTGGCTCGCGAGAGCTGAAGTGGCAGCGCATTTACGGCACGGTGCACATCGGATATGTTTCACCGCAGTCGGAGCCGGTTGTATGGCTTGACGGCCTGTACAACAGGGACTACAAGATTGGCGGAAAGAACGTAACCTATCAACCGGCAGTGACGAAAGCCTCGCTTCACGCGATCGGTTCCAACCTCACCCAGAAGTTCAAGGTCGTCATGCCGAGCATGGAGATGACGCTGAATCCATCGTACAACATAGGCGACGACGAACCCGACAACACGCTGATCCTCAAGCTTGCGGGCGACGGCTCGGCGAAGAAGATGACGGGCTATGTAACTGGCGACGTTGGGTGCGGGTGTTACGCCTATGGCCATACCAGCCCGACCCGCATCGTCTACTGGCCATGGGTATCGTCGAGATACGTGAGCTGCTACGGCAGGTGGTTCTACCCGTGCGTAGTGGACATCGCTCCGACATACGGACGCTTCGTCATGAAGTTCCGCGAGCGAGGCTGCGGGCCTGTCGAGCTGACGGACGAGGACCTTGACGAGGATGATGGTCTCTGATTGGAACCCCTGCCGCCATGTGTTTCCGTTGACCGCGCGGCATTCCTTAGAGTGTCATTCAGTAAAAAAGGAGGCATTATGGCATACGTAGCGGCAGCATGGGCGTTTATAAAGGGTCTTTTCACCAAAAAGGCCGTTGGGGTAATCTTCAGGATAATCTTCAACGCTACCGCATCCGCCACTGCGCAGGCACTGTGCGACCCGGCAGTCCAGGACAAAGCACTCGAAATCGCAAAGATGCTTCAGGAACAGGGGCTTGACGCGGCCGAAAAGGCGCGTCTGTTCAATCAGATGATGGCCCAGTGGTTCGAGCGGGCCGGGCGCAAGATCGGAACGTCGCTGCTGAACGCGATTCGCGAGCTTGCCGTGGCGGCACTTAAGACAAGTCGCGAGATTGGCGGGTAATTGCGTGGGTTAATGAGATTTGGCGGAGGACGGAAGATGGGCGTCGAGACGAAAGCGGTTGAAAACCAGATACTTGTGACAAAGCTCCTGAACGGGACGGCCTCCCAGCAAGAGCGTGACACGGCGCTTGCTACGGTTCTCCTCTCGCTCTGGGGTCAGCAGGAGCTGCGGGATCTGATTAAGCTCGTCCACAACGAAGAGTGCAAGAAGTGTCCTCTCCGCGTCGCCCAGGAGAAGTGCGAGGAGGGCATTTCGCACAATCCGTGGATGAAGGTGGCGATGGTGCTTCTGCGATATCTTGGATGGGTTATTCTGATTGTGGCCGGCGTCTTGAAGATTTCCCTGAACCAGTAGGACGGCACACAATACAAAAGACGCGCTCGGAGCCCTTGGCCCCGCGCTCTTTTTTTGTTCAAATTTCCCCCTTGTATGATTACCACAAAATATGATACAATATGTGCGTAACCCGGAGCAGGCATCGCGGACGCGCGCCGAAAACAATGCTCCGAAACCATGTAACAATGTAGGGCGGACGCCCGAAGGAGGTAGGCTATGGCACACAAGCCAAAGGAGAAGGCACTGTGGACCGTGACTGTCGGAAGCGAAAAGCACGAGAGTTACGCGACATCGGAGGGCAAGGCGATATCCAATGTTCGCTTTCGCGAATACAAGGGGTATTTCCCGAGGAGGGCCTGCGTCTATGCAGAGCGTCGCTCGTAGGGCGGATTCCGCACAGTTCACGCAGCAATGCAAACGAAGATCAGAAGAGAAGGAAACGAAAGATGAAACTGAAACCAATAATCACCAGCCTGCTTGAAACCGACCAGTACAAGGTCAACATGCAGCAGGTCGTCTTGCACCAGTTCAACAAGGATCGCGTCGTCTGGACGTTCAAGTGCCGCAACGAGCATGTGAAGTTTACGCCTGAAATGGTCGCGGAAATCCGCGAGCAGGTCGATCATTTCTGCACGCTCCGCTTCAGGGAAGACGAACTCGAGTGGCTGGGCAAGAGCCTCCCGTGGCTCTCCGCCGACTACATAGACTTCCTGAGCGACTGGTGTCCGCACCGCAAGGACATCTTCGTCAACGAAGGCAATATTCAGCCGTACAACGACTGCGGGCTCGCGATCGAGGCGCATGGCACGTGGCTTCGCACCATGATGTACGAAATCCCCCTCCTTGCAATTGTGAACGAAGTGTATTTCGCGTTCAAGCACGGCGCGGGGGCCTTGGATGTTGACTACCAGACGTGCACAATGGAGAAGTTCGCCGACCTTGCGGCTGGCAAGTACGACATCGGGGCGTTTTCAGAGTTCGGTCTGCGCCGCCGCTATTCGCGCGACATGCAGGACTGGCTTATCAAGTTCATCGCCGCGAAGAATGTGCCGGGGTTTGTCGGTACGTCAAACCTGTATCTTGCGCGCAAGTACGGCGTCAAGGCCGTCGGAACGATGGCGCACGAGTACATCATGGCCGTCGGGCAGGGGCACCACGAGCACGACGCGGCGTACTCAAACCTGTTCGCGCTGAAGGCGTGGAACCGTGAGTACGGCGTACAGAACGGCATCGCCCTTACCGACACTCTGGGCACAAAGGTGTTTCTTCGCGACTTCGACCAGAACTTCGCGACGCTCTTCAGTGGCGTTCGCCACGACTCCGGCGATCCGATTGAGTGGGGCGAGGGTCTGATTGCGCACTATGCCAAGCTAGGGATTGACCCGAGGACGAAAACGCTGCTTTTCAGCGACAGTCTCGACTTCGAGCGCGCGACACGCATCAAGCGCCACTTCGACGGCAGGGCGAAGGTGGCCTTTGGCATCGGCACCTACCTAAGCTCCGTTCCGGCGCAGTACGAGCCGCTTAACATCGTGATGAAGCTGACGTCGGTGAACGGCTCGCCGGTTGCGAAGATAAGCGACACCCCCGGAAAGGGCATGTGCCGCGATGACAGCTACGTCGATTACCTCAACAGGGGCCTTGCGTGGCGTCTTGCCCACGAGTAGGAGGGAGGCCTGACATGACGGAAAGCCAGATCAAGGCAAGCAAGACGCTTTCCTACGCGCTTCGCCACAGGCCCGACGAGTTCGGGCTTGTGCTTGACGCGGAAGGCTGGGTCGATATTGAAAAGGTCATCTCGGCCCTTGCCGCCAGTAGGCCGCCCGTCCGCTTGACGAAGGGCGACATCGAGGCGATTATCGCCGCGTCCGACAAGCGGCGCTTTGAGATTTGCGGCGACAGGATCCGTGCGACATACGGCCATTCTACGGCCGACAGGATAAAGTTCACGCCGACTCCGCCGCCGGACGTCCTATACCACGGAACGGCGCGGAGGTTCCTGGATGCGATAACGCGCGAAGGCCTGCGCCCGATGGCGCGGCAGTATGTCCACCTTTCGTCCGATGTCGCTACCGCCGTGAAGGTTGGCCGACGGCATGACGCGAAACCGGTGGTCCTTGCGGTGGACGCCGCCAGGATGGCTGCGGACGGCGTTAAGTTCTACCATTCGGGGAACGACGGCACGTGGATGTGCGAGGCTGTCGCCCCCAAGTACATTCGGTTTCCCGACAATGATTGAAACTTCACCTGTGATATTCGGCTGCACAGCAGACCCGTTCACCCCGGCCCATTTCGAGATGGTGCGCGGGTTCATAGAGCTGCATGTGAAGGTTTTCATCATTCCCACGGTCGTGACGTACCATCGGGAGGGCAAGACCCCGTGGCTTTGCGACTCGGACCGCACGTATGTCATCAAGTCTCTGCTCGGAACGCTTGGAGACGATTTGCGTCCATACTGGGAAGTGTGGGACAGGGAGCTTAAGATGAAGCAGATGTGCGAGGGTGCAGAAGACGAAGGACTCTTCGCCGAGGTCGTCGGTGCGCGCCGGTTCGTCCATACGCTAATCGACTTCTGCGTATCGACAGGATTTCGCCACCCGAGCATCCTGCTTGGGACTGATTCGTTCACGCACTTCAGGACGTGGCACAGGTGGCGGGAGATTCTGAAGCTGGCTGGCCGTATCTGCATCGTACCTGGCAGAGACGGCGTTAAGCTTCCCGAGGACATCTCCGCCGACGATAACCTGGTGTCTCATACTCTGATGCTGCCGGCACTCAAGAAGCCGTTCTGCGACATGTCGGCAACCAGAATACGCGAGCTGTACCGATCATGGGGAGGCTGCCAGCAGGACTATGTTGATGATTTCGTCAACTGGCGAAACGGCCACATCTCCCTGGAGAGCCTTGGCTGGATTTGAAACAACAAAAGGAGAAATCGCAATGAAGCAGGGAAACACATATCAATTTGACGCCGCCAAGGTGCACGACTCCCTCGTGAAGCAGTGCAGAAGCTGGTTTGACGGATTCGGACGCCCGAAGTGGGTTGTCGGCATATCGGGCGGAAAGGACAGCACCTTCATAGCCGGACTCGGCGCGGAGGTTGCCGGCCCGAAGAACGTCATAGGCGTCATGATGCCATGCGGCGAGCAGGCGGACATTGGGGATTCCGTCCGCGTATGCGAGACATTCGGCATAGAGGGCGTCACCGTCAACATCGGCAGATCCTACGAGGAGCTGATCGACGAGGTTGTCTTTGGCGCACTTCGCCGCATCGGCGTAATGAAAACGTCTAAGGACACCTTGATCAATCTCCCGGCGCGTCTCAGGATGGCGACGCTGTACGCCGTCGCGCAGAGCGTTGGCGGCATGGTGCTCAATACGTCGAACCTGACCGAGAACGTGCTTGGGTACTCGACGCTGTACGGCGACCACGCGGGGTCGTTTGCGCCAATCGGCAATCTGACCGTAACCGAGGTGCTGGCGCTTGGCGACAGCATGGGAATGCCCAACGACCTCATCCACAAGACGCCGATGGACGGGCTTCAGCCGCTCCCGGACGAAGCGAGGCTCGGCTTTCGCTATGCGGACGTGGACCGGTATATTCGGTGCGACGAGGGCGACGATGCGTTCAAGGAGAATATCGCCGTCCGATATCTCAACAATCGGTTCAAGACCGATATCGTGCGCATTCCCGCGCCCGTCTTCGACTTTCCGAATTTCGTGCAGAGCGGCCACCGTGGCTGATCCGCGCGGCAACAAAAAAACACAACACAAGGAGACCACAGAAAATGAAAGCAGTAGTGTTCATTGACGTTCAGAAAGACTTCGTGAAGGGCGGTGCGCTCGCCTACGGATACCCGTATGACGACATAGTGCCGAACATCGTGAAGTTCGCCAGGAAGTGCCGTGCCGAGGGCTGCGCGCTCTTCGCGACGGCAGATACGCACGAGAAGACAGTGTTCGCCGAAGGTTCGGACGTTCCGGCCGAAGGGTATCTGGCGACCCTTGAAGGCAAGCGCCTACCTGTCGAGCACTGCATCAAGGGCACCGAGGGGCACAAGATCGTCGATGGCCTTCTGCGGGATGGCGACACCACGCTCATTCCGCGCGGGCATATCGTGCAGAAGAACACGTTCGGTTCGCGCAATCTGACCGGGGCGATCACGTTTGCCATCATGCGTGACATGGAGGAGCCGATCGACAAGATCGTTCTCTGCGGGTTCTGCACCTCGATCTGCGTCGTGTCGAACGCGCTGTACCTGCGCGCCCAGTTCCCGGATACGCCTATCGAGGTTGTTGAGAACCTCTGCGGCGATATTGACGAGGCTTCGCACAAGGCGGCTCTTGCCGTTATGCGCAACTGCCAGATTGACGTCGTTACGGAGAGCGTGGAGTAGCCATGTTCGACCCCGACAGGGACAGGTACGGCCGTACGTACGGCATCAAACTGAAGATGCCGTTGCTGTACAGGCTCGTGGTGAACGCGCCGTTGCTGAATCTGATTCTGCCGACGGTGCGCGTCACCGCCCAGGCGATCGCCTTCAACGATCGCGGAGAGCCGATGCTTGGCGTGCGTGGCGGCTTCCGCGTATTCAGTTTTGAGCACACGGTGGAGCTTCGTTTCGCTGTTACGTGCGAGGCGAGGCGCATTCTTGTCATTGGCAGGGACCGCAAGGGCCGTGAACTGTTCTCGTACGAACATGCGGCGAGGACGCCGGCTCGCCGGTGGATGCTTGCCGCGGTCGTCATCAGGAGGGATAAACAATGAAGATCATATACGAACCTAAGGGTCGTGCCAAGGAGTACGCCGATCTCGCGTGCAACGACTACACGGGATGCGAGAATGCCTGCGCATACTGCTTTGCGCCGAGCGTTATGCGAAGCGACCGCAAGGAGTATCACGCGACTGTCAAGCCGCGTCGCGACGCGGTGATGAAATGGTTTGAGCATGATTGCGAGGAGCTGCAGCGCAAAGGCGACACCCGACGCGTACACATGAACTTCGTGTCGGATCCGTACCCGGACATGGAGGCCGAAATCCACTTGACGCGCCACTGCATCGAGGCGGCGGAGCGCCATGGCGTCGGAATCAACATTCTGACAAAGGGCAAGTACGATGTGGTTCGCCCGGATTTCGACCTGTTCAGGCGCGCCGGCGTCCATTTCGGCGTCACATGCTGCTTCATGGACGACACGCTCCGCCGCGAGTGGGAGCCGAACGCGTCCTCCGTGCCCGAGCGCATAAGCCTACTGAAGCAGGCGCACGCCATGGGCATATTTACATGGGTCAGCATGGAGCCCGTGATAGACCCGAAGAACGCGCTCGACTTCTTTCGGTTCATGCAGGATGCGCGCGTCGTCGATCTTTGGAAGGTCGGCAGGCTGAACTACCATCCGCATGCCAAGACTATCGACTGGGTGAAGTTTCGCGACGACTTCAGGGAGATTGCGGACCGCAACGGGGCCAACTACATCATCAAGAAGGATCTTCTGTGCGCCGACAGCGCAGAACGGCGGGAGGGCGTCTGATGTTTCTTGAAGAGTATGCGGCGCGTATTGCGCCGCTCGACAATTATCATAAGCCGGACGCGCTTATGTTCTACGCGCTTGGAATGTGCGGAGAGGCCGCAGAGCTGTTCCGTGCATGCACGCACGGCAATTCAGATGCGGTTATTGCGGAGTGCGGCGACGTCTGCTGGTATGCGATGCGCCTATTTTCGCGGATCAAGACGTTGGCGGGAATCGACGAACGCGCTCTTGAGCGTGAATCCACGCTCTATCCGTCGCCTTATGACTACGGTGGTCTGGTCGAGGCTGTGATTTATGCTGCCGGAGATGTCGCGGAAGCCGTAAAGAAGACGTACCGCGACTGCGACGGCAGGCTTTCCGGGGAGGGCGTTTCACGGATGCTGGCAGGTGTCAAGTCCGTCCTTTCCGCCGTCAACCGCATGGGCGGATGCCATCTCGCGCCTCTTTACACGATTCTCGACAGGAACATCGAGAAGCTTGAGTCGCGTCGGCGGCGCGGGTGTCTCGCCGGAGGCGGAACCATACTGAATGGAGACGATAGATGAGCGACGATGTACGCAGAATTGTCATGGGGCGGATTCCGATAGACGAGAACCGCCAGAACCTCGTAACCGCCATCTGTACGAGATACGCAGCGCTGTTCCATACTGCGAGTGGCAGGCAGATGAGCGAGATGATGATCGCTCGGGCGATGGCCACCCTCTATTTTGCCAAGGACGGCGGGACGGACGATCTGATTGACCTGGAGGCAATGTTTGCGGAGTCGGATGTCGATCTGATGTTCGATTTCACAGGTTCTGTTGCGTACTTCAATCCGAAGTCGCGTACATTCACACACAAGTTTGTCCCGAGGTGCGGCTTCAAGAAATCCAAGCAGGCTCCCGCGGGGTGAGCCAAAAAAGGAGGTCGCAATGTCTTTTCTGTCGATGTTCTTCAACAAGAGGGCGCAGCAAGGCGAACGTGTAAAGCCGAAGGGCGGTCAGAATCCGTCTGGCAGGTGCATAAACCCAGGTTCGTTCAGGCGCAAGGAGGGTGTCGGCAGGACTAAGAACGGGCGCGTGGTCGTTAATGGGCTGGATCTTCCGGCCAGTCTGTACGAGGCCATTAGGCGCGTGGCGTCACGCGAAGGCGCCTCTGAGTATTTTGTGATACGCCGAATCCTTGCAAAGGTATTCGCCAATGATATCGTACGAGACGTTCAGCAGGCTCATAAGCCGTGACAGGGACGAGAACGACGCCCTTATAGAGCAATACTGCCGCGGCGACAGGTCCTCGCTCTCTGCGGACGAGCTCGAGTACATGCGCATTCTGGCCGGCGAAATACCGGAGCCGCCGGATCCGTCGAAGATTCTGTCCCAGTTTGACATAGACGGCATATTGTTTGTCGAGCTGCCGAGTGAAATGTCGCTTCAGGAGTCGCGGAAGTGGCTCAGCATCCGCATGGTTGACTATGCGATGGACCAGGCGAAGATGGTGGGCCCTGTCTACGCGAAGTCAACTGCCGCAGAGTGCATGTATCTGACCGAGAGAAACGTCAACGAGGCAATATCTCTTTACAGGCACAAGCAGTGGGTTAAGAAGCTCGGCCACGAGACGCCAAAGGAAAGAGCGGAGCGAGACGGACGCATAAGGGCGTTCATAGAGGAGCGCAGGAAGCGGAGCGGAGCGAAGGATGTCAAGGCAGTACAGGCGCCTCCTGTCGCACCGCCCGCCCCGGCGGCAGCGCCGTCGCCTGTGCAGAAGCCGGCAGACGAGCCCGAACAGACTTTTGCGCCGCCCGCTCCGCCGCGGCATACGGCGGCCATAGTCGAAGAGCACTATCTGCCCGAAGTCGGGCCAAGCGTTGCACCAGGCCCGAAGGAGGATTTGTCCTTTCTTTGCTGATGTTGACCTCACGGCATTTTGCAAGAAGGGATAAGCGATCATGCTCAAGATCAACAAGTACGGTTTTCTGTCGTATTCAACCGACTCCGAAGAAGGGCCTAAGAACGAAACCCTCGCGGAGCACCGGGAGCACTGCCGCGCGCAGCCCGGGAACTGCCCGTTCGAGAAGGCCGCCGCCCGCTCCGCCGAAAACGAGGACACGGTGCAGAAAGAGGCCGCGGCAACCGCGAGCCTTCCGCCCAAGCCCCCCGTCGATAAGAAGATGGAACTTGTAAAGACGGCCAAGCTGCTTTGTGCGGCGCTCGTCTCGGCGGCCAAGTCGATAGGCGAGAAGTTCGTGGATCCAGAGGCGTTTTCCGTAAAGCCGAGCATGGAGTGGGATGCGGTGAACGAAACGGAGAAGCCTACCGGGGGATTCCAGGTCGTCGCTTCTGTGCATGGTGGCCAGAAGGAGTGTGACAAGTTCCTGGACAAGCTCAGCGAAAAGCTTGGTATTTCGCGCAAGCCACATGACTGCTATGCTGGCGAGAACGAGAGCCGGATCAACACGCATATTACCGAAGACGAGTCCAAGGGCGCACTTGAGAAGCTTGAGGAGATGAAGCAGCAGGCCGAGGCCAAGAAGCTTGCCGACGCAGAGAAGGCGAAGAAGGCCGCTGCAAAGGATAAGATCGACAAGGCTATCGGGATGGCGACTTACGCGATCACCGCCGCCGCGAAAACCGTCAACTTCCATGTCGAGCAGGGCGACTTCGCCCCGGACAAGACCAAGATCGACGGTGCGTTTGCCGCCAAGAAGGACATGGACGCGCTGCTTGCCGACGAGAGCGCGGAGCTTGACGAAAAGCAGAAGGCTCAGATCGACGCACTGCAGAAGGCCGTCGGCGAGATTGGCGAATCCTACTACAAGGCAAAACACACGCCCGTCGGCAAGGTTCCGCAGTATGAGGTTGCCAAGCCGAAACCGGCGCAGAAGCCGGCCGAGGGAGGTGGCCAGGCTGCTGGCTCTGGCGAAGGACAGGTGAAGGGCGCGGGGAAGCCGTCGGCACCGGCCAATGAGCTGAAATCCATCCATAAGGCGCTTCTCGCCGCTGCGAAGACCATCAACTTTCACATCGAGCAGGGGGATTGCGAGCCCAACAAGGCGAAGATAGCCGAGATGACGAAGGCCGCGAAGCTCCTGCACGACCTGAACCCGGACGGCAAGAGCGACAACCCGGACGTCAAGGCCCTCTGCGGCACGATGGCCGAGATTGCGCAGTCGGCCAAGAACGGCTGGAAGAAGAAGATTGGAATGGTCAAGCCACTTTCCGGCGACGCCTCCGGCGGCGGGTTCATTTCGCCTCTCGACAAGATTCTCAAGGGGCATCTGTCGGGAAAGGGTACACCCCCCCCCGCGGCCGGAGAAGCTGACGATGCGTATGAGTATGACGCTGACCGCTGGGCTCACATGCAGGCTCCCGACACGTCGGCGTCCGCCCTCAAGGATGCGGCGGACGAAATGACCTTTGAGGAGGCGAGAGACTATCTCGACGGACTCGGCTTCCACGCCACGGACGGCGAGGAGGATCTTGTGAAGCACGGCTTTCCGGCCAATCTCGCCCACAAGGTCCTTCACAAGCACGCGCCGCTTAAGAGCATTAAGATGTTCGAGGATACCGTCAAGTGTGCGGCCGCCCAGCTAAAGGACCTGAACGCACGCTTCCCGAATATGGCCAAGTGCCACCTTGACTGCATCTATCCGTCGAAGGCGAAGTCGGCGAACACGAGCGCGGAGTGGGTGAAGGGCGACGAGTCGAACGCCAAGTTCTCCTCGATTTGCTTCCATGCAGATTACGGCAACGTGGGCTACGGCGGCGAGTATTCTTACGGACACCCCGACTCCCGTCTGCCGTTTGACATCTTCCGACACGAGTACATGCACGGCATCGCCACCGGCAAGGTCGCAAAGGAGTGGAAGACCCTCATTTCCGAGACGTACGGCAAGCCGTGCACTGGATTCTTCAAGCTGATGAAGCAGAAGGTGTCGAGCTACGCCAGCGACCCCAAGGACATCTACGAATCGCTTGCCGAGACCTTTGCGAAGATCACCTCTCACGACTATGTTCCGGGCACTCTCCCGCGCAAAATCGAGGATTTCTTCTATGGCAACGTGCTCGGTTGCGAGCCTGCACACAAGCACCTCATGCACGACCCCAACAAGCACCAGACGGACAAACCCAACGAAGGCGGCAAGGAGACGCAGGCCTCGGACGTCAGCATGGAGGACGTTATCGGCTGGTTTGCCCCGCAGGAGGCCCAGGCGCAGGCCGCGAAGACCAAGGAACTTGCTTTTGCATGACAGGAGAAAGGAAACGAAAAATGGCTATGGTCAAGGTGACGGTGCTCAACGCACAGCAGCTGAAGTTCCCGGACGGACACGTCGAGACCCGCTCGTCCACGCCGATGCACGGCCCGAAGGAGCCGAACATGGTGTGGCATCCGGCACTCGGGAAGTTTGTGCCGTCCGCGAAGATGGACGTGCAGTTTGATGATGAAGTCGAAGAGTGAGGACGTAAACCCTCTCCTGCGGAAGCGTCCGGAGCCGGACGAAGAGGCCGAGAGACTGCGTAGGTTGTACCCGGAGGTGAAGCCCGGCGACATTCCAGAGGGAGGGTTTGTCCGCAAGACCCTGTTTTCTGAAATTGCCGATGGGTTCGAGCGGTACAAGCAGAACGGCGGGCCGGTTCCGGGTGTAAAGTTCATCCCGGAGCGGAACGGTGTACTGATCTCGCTCAAGTGGTCTTTCTGAGGTGCGGCCCGTGCGGACATTGACCGCGGGGCATTTTGTGGAGACTCGTAATGTCAAACTTCTTCTCACATCTTTTCGGCTCTGTTGGGCGCGACGGCGCAATCAAGCACGACTGCCGCGCCGAAGACCCGAACAACTGCAGAAAGTGCCATACGGGCATATACTCGACGCAGGGCGCCAAGGCCGT
>Ga0256405_10006402_pt1 | contig 18884 bp, 18 predicted proteins | sample RumenRJG_02DNA_FD_189096 | JGI IMG/M metagenome (GOLD analysis project Ga0256405, IMG submission 189096) | Bovine rumen microbial communities from Lethbridge, Alberta, Canada - RJG_02 | ecosystem: Host-associated > Mammals > Digestive system > Stomach > Rumen | place: Canada: Alberta... | reverse complement strand
GCGCACCCAAAGCCCACGACTCGTCGCTCTGCTGCTCCGCCCATTGCGGCGTGCCCCAGTCTTCAGCGTCGAAACACACGAAATCCACCGCCACGCCGGGCAGCGGGTTTTGCTGGATGAGGCGGGCAATCTCGAGCATCACCGCCACGCCCGATGCCCCGTCATTAGCTCCTACTACCGGTTTCCGGCGGTTACTCTCGTCCGGGTCGTTGTCCGCCCATGGACGGGTGTCGTAATGTGCACAAAGCAGGATATGTGGTTTGCTGTTGTCCGCTGAAGTACGTGCGATAATATTCGTGGCTTTCAGCATCGTTCCGTCATAGCCTTTCAGGTCTGCCTGCTGCTCCTCGACGAGACAGCCGTAAGCGCGAAACTTCTCGGCAATCCATTCCTTGCACTGCTCATGCGCCGGTGTATTCATCGACCGAGCACCGAAATCGCATTGCTGCTGACAAAAAGCATAGGCAGAATCGGCATCAAAAGCAGGCCCTACGGGGTCCGTCACCTCGACCGCTGAACCTGTTTTGACGTTCTTGGCATTCTTACAGGCAGCACACGAACAAACTGCCGCTACCATTATTATCAGCCCGAAGGCTGTCACAGATTTTCTTCTCATTGTTGATTGGTGTTTTGTCTGAGCGACTGCACACGTGTCATCACACGCAGCCAGTTGCCGCCCCATATCTTTTGAATATCTCGTTCATTGAATTTCCTGCGCAGGAGCTGACGGGTGAAATTGATCATTTCCGAACTGTCTGCCAGTCCGCACACGCCGCCATCGCCATCGAAGTCGGTACCCAATCCTACGCAATCGATGCCCATCACCTCAATGGCATGCTCAAGATGTTTCATCGCATCGACGATGGTTGCCGTCCCCTCGCTGCGGAGGAAACCTGGATAGAGCGTCACCTGCATCACTCCACCTTTCGAAGCCAGAAGCCGCATCTGGTCGTCGGTCAGGTTGCGGGGATGGTCACAGAGTGCCCTGCAACTGCTGTGCGAACAGACGATTGGCGTGGCACTGATTTCGAGTGCATCGTAGAACGATTTCTCGTGGGCATGACTCAGATCGACCATGATGCCTAAGCGGTTCATCTCGCGAATGACCTCCGCTCCGAACTGGCTCACGCCGCCGTGCGTCTGCATGCCGCGTGCCGAGTCGCACAAGTCGTTGTCGCCATTGTGACAGAGGGTAATATAAACGATTCCTCTTCGGGCGAAGTGCTCCACATTTTCAATATGGTGTTCCAATGCCAGTCCGTTCTCGATACCGAGCATAATTGACTTTCGTCCCTGCTTCTTGTTGTCGTAAAGTTCCGACGGCGTGCGCACGATTGACACATAACGCCCATAGCCGTTGATCATCGCCTTCACCTTGTCGAAGATAAGGTTGGCATATTCGAACGGTCCCTGCACCTGGAACGGAACTTTCTCGGCGAAGGTTTCGCCCGCAGCCGGCTGTGGCAGATAAGCCACCATCGTCGTTGCGTCCTGACCGCCTTCTGTCATCTTTTGCAGATCGACGAGTATTCGCGGGTCGCGCCGTTCGAAATGGATGTCCTTCGAGAAGAACATCGGTGTGTCGCAATGGGTGTCCAGCGTGAGCACTCGTTGGTGCACAGCCTTGGCACGTTTGAACTCCCGCGCTTGAATCACGAGCCATCGGAAGAGGCGCCTTCCGTCACTCATGAGCCATTCGGGATGCCACTGCACACCGAGCACCGACTTGTATTCCGTGCTCTCCATCGCTTCGATGACACCATCCGGTGCTGTTGCTGTCACATGGAAGCGAGGACCAGTCTCCTTGACTGCTTGGTGGTGGAAAGAGTTGACATAAATAGAAGATGCTCCTTCGTAGATTTCTTGCAGTTCCGAGCCTTCTGAGATATTCACCACATGGCTCAGCATGTCGCGGTCGCCGTCCTGTGAATGTTTGAGGGGCTCGGTGTCTGCGGACAGACCCGCCTTTTGTTGTCTCTTGAAATATTCTTCTATGTCCTGCATCACCTTCCCGCCTAATGCCGTTGCCAGTGTCTGCATGCCTCGGCAGATGCCCAACATGGGAATCTGACGGTTGTATGCCAATTTCGTTATGAGCAGTTCGGGCAGGTCGCGCACGTTGTTCACTCCATGCAACTGCGGTGAAGGCTGTTCACCGCTCCACAGCGGATTGATGTCGCCACCACCTGTGAGCAACAGTCCGTCGATGCTTTTCAGGGTATTGATGATAACGTCCTTATCGGCAACGGGAGGAATCAGCACCGGCACACCGCCCGCACTGACCACTTGCTTGTAGTAGCGGTCCATCAGTCGTGCCTCGCCTTCGGCATAGTTGGCAGTGATTCCGATGACAGGCTTCCAGTATTCCGGCGGGAAGTTTGAGTAGATTTCATCAAGATGCGCCTGGAGATCAAACGACTCCATGTCCTTGTTATTCTTCTGTATGCTCATGACTGCCCTTTGCTCCTATTTAATCGGTATATTGCGTTTGATGCTCTGCTCGAGCGAGATGAGCGTTTCCGTAGCCACCACGCTCGGAATATGTTGCAGTTTACCGTTGATGAGTTCCATCAACTGCTCGTTGTCGCGGGCATAGAGCTTCACCATCATGGTGTAAGGACCGGTCGTGAAATGACATTCCACCACCTCATCTATCTGCTCCAGGCACTCCACCACATCACGGTACATGCTGCCGCGCTCCAGCGTCAGTCCTACGTAAGTGCAGGTGTTGTAACCCAGACTTTTGGGATTGACATGGAAACCGCTTCCTGTAATCACTCCTGCTTCCACAAGATGTTGCACGCGCTGATGAATCGCCGCACGCGACACACCGCATTCCAACGCTACTTCCTTAAAGGGCGTACGGGCGTTGTTCGACAAGATACCGAGTATTTTCTTATCCAGTTCGTCTATTTTCTCTATTGCCATAATCTTACTGTTTTTTGACATTCTGTCGCAAAAATATAAAAACAAAACGACATATGCAACAGATTTTCTTAAAAATTGCACACGCCGTTTGTAATTTCCTTACAAAATGGTTTATTCGCTATCCGTGAGAGCCGTCTTTTCTGTCGTTTGTTTTCCGAACAGTTTGCCCACCACTGCCGCAATCGCACCGTCGCCCGTCACATTGCAGGCTGTACCGAACGAGTCCATCGCGATGTAGAGGGCTATCATCAGTGCCTGCGATTCTGCGTCGAACCCGAGTATCGAGGCGAGGGGTGCCAAGGCTGCCATGATGGCTCCGCCGGGAACGCCCGGAGCAGCAACCATCACAATGCCCAGCATCATCACGAAATGCAGGAAAGTTCCGAAGTCATAGGGAATGCCTTCCAGCAGACAGATGGTCAGTGCACACGCCGTAATCTTCATTGCTGAGCCCGACATGTGGATGGTGGCACACAAGGGAATGGTGAAGTCGGCAATGCTGTCGGGCACTCCGTTTTTCTTCGCCTGTCGCAGGGTGACGGGAATAGTGGCTGCCGACGACGACGTGCCCAGTGCCATAAAGTAGGCGGGCAACATGTTATAGAGCAGCCGGAAAGGATTTTTCTTCACCACGATGCCGGCTATCACGAACTCATAAATCAAAATGAGGATGTGCAATCCGAAGATAACGAGGATAATCAGTGCAAATACTTGCAGGATGTGATACACCTGACCGCTATGCGTCATCGTGAGGAAGATGCCGAAGATGTAGAGCGGCAGCAGGGGAACGATGGCGTTCTTGATGGTTGTCACGATAATCTCGCGCAGTTCATCGAAAAACGACTTCATCGTTTTATGCCCACCGTATGCCACACATATTCCTATGGTGAACGAAAAGACCAGTGCGCTCATCACTTCAAGGATGGGCGGGATGGAAATCTTAAAGAAAGGTTCTATCGACACCTCGCTGTCCACCTGCACGCTGCCCACCGACTCCACGATGCCCGGGAACACTGCCTCTCCCACGCCGAATGCCAGCAGTCCTGCAATAACCGTATCGACATAGGCGATGATGACGGCTATCACCAGCAGTTTACCTGCTCCCTTACCGATATCGGAGATGGCTGGTGTCACCAGTCCGACGATAATCAGCGGAACGATGAACGAAAGGAACTGCCCGAACACGCTGTTGAACGTGACGAACAGCCGCACGCCGCCCATCGGCAGAAACTGCCCCGCGACAATACCCAGTATTATCGCGATTATCACTCGGAGCAAAAGGGGTAAACGCATGTTTCTTTTCTTTCAATTATTTGACGTTAAGGACTTTAAGGACCCTAAAGACCTTAAAAGCGCCCTAAAAGCTTTATTTTCCGCAGAGTTTCTCCGCCATTGCCCTGCCCAGTTCTTCGCACTGTGCTTTCACTTCGGGCGTGAGCGACTGCTTCATTTCCACAGGCGTGCCGACGGGCTCGAAGTGCAGGCGCTGCTCGTTCCATTCGCCGATTTTCTCCACCGCCTTGCCAGCCCAGCCGTAACTGCCGAACCATCCGAAGAGACGTCCCTTCATATCGCGGTTGGCTATCTCCGACAAGAGCACGTCCATTTCATGGTAGAGTCCAGTGTTGTAGGTCGGCGCACCAACTATCAGTCCGCGGTAACGGAACACATCGCGCAGGATATAGCTGTGATGGGTCTTCGACACGTTGTAGAGCACCACATTCTTCACCCCTGCCTGGCTCGCTGCGCGCGCTATCACCTCTGCCATACGCTCGGTGTTGCCATACATCGTTCCGTAGCAGATGACCAGTCCCTCTTCCGCCTCATAGCGGCTCAGACGGTCGTAAATGTCCACCACCTTATCTATATAGTCGTGCCATACGGGTCCGTGGGTGGCGCAGATATAGTCAAGCTGCACACCTTCCAACTTCTTCAGCGCATTCTGCACGGGCGTGCCATACTTGCCGACGATATTCGAATAGTAGCGCACCATCTCGAGCCAGAAGCCGTCGCAGTTGATTTGCGAGTCGATGACTCCTCCGTTGAGCGCACCGAAACAGCCGAATGCATCGCCGGAGAAGAGCACGTGAGACGTCGTTTCGAGCGTCACCATCGTCTCCGGCCAGTGCACCATCGGTGTGAGAACAAAGTTCAACGTGTGCGCCCCAAGCTCGATGGAATCGCCGTTTTTCACCTCTATCCCATCCTCTTCAATGCCATAAAACCCTTGTATCATGCCAAAGGTTTTCTTGTTGCCGACAATCTGTATTTCCGGATAATATTTCTTCAGCAGCGCCAACGAACCGCTGTGGTCGGGCTCCATGTGGTTGACGACGAGGTAGTCGATTTTCCGGTCGCCTATCACTTCGCGGATATTCTCGATGAATTGGGTGAAAAAGTCCACTTCCACCGTATCAATCAGGCACACCTTTTCGTCGTCGATCAGATACGCGTTGTAGCTCACGCCGTTAGGCAGCGGCCACAGTCCCTCGAACAGGTTTTTGTTGCGGTCGTTCACACCGACGTAGTAGATTTTGTTTGTAATTTCAGTCATGGTTATATTCAATATATGATTTCATTTTTCCGCCTGCAAAGTTAAATAAAATCTCTGACATTATGAGGCTGTCCTGTCATTTTTATTGGTGCCCGGAGCGAAAATCTTTTCCTAACATTTAACGTGAGTTCGGCGACATCTCTCATTTTGCTCCATCATTCCACTCGTTTAGCCGTTTGCTGTTTTTGTATGTTTATGCAAGAGTGAAGCGACTGATGCGCGGTTTGCAAACTATTGATTTTCAAGTGATTAAATACTGCTTTCCAAAAGTGCCACTTTTGCACTCCAAAAGGGGAACTTTTAGGAGCTGAAAGGGGAACTTTTGCAAGCCAAAAGTGGCACTTTTGGAAAGCGAAAGTCCAACTGCATATTTATACGCCCGTTCCTGTATATTTATACGGGGCGCGTTTGTGTGTTTTTTTTACTGGGATTTGGGTTAAATCCGTTATCGTCCATACAAGAAATTCCGCTGGGGCCGATTGGCGTATCGACCCCAACGGAAAACAACAGTCAGCAGATGGGAAAAATGAACAGGGCGTCATTCGTCCCACACGTTTGTCCTCTTGAAGATGATGTCTGTTTGCGATTCTTCCTCAAATTCCGTTCCCTTGCTCCCGAAGCCCGGATCGGGAATGGAGGCGGGCAGGTCCATCAGTTCTTCCATGTCCAGCGTCTTGATTTGCGGACGCATATATATTTTTCGTCTTTCCATCATTTTAGCGTATTACTTTTTTCCCGTTGATAATGTAAACACCCTTCGGCAGTGTGTCGGTCTGCGGTTTGCCATTCACGATGCGCACAGTGCCGACGCGCATACCGCTGAGCGTATAGACCGCTACCGTTCCGTCCGCCTCGTCGAGTGTCAAGTCGGTGATAGCCGTCGGCTCGTCGTCCACGAACTTGATGGCGAGTTTCGACGAGAGGGCGTCGTCTTTCGGCTTGAAATAGGCGCGGAACGGCGATACGTCGCCGTTGCCTCGTGTGAACGAATTACCTGCTGCGTTAAGCAGGTAGCTGTCAGTCACGTTGCTTGCTGCCGTCGTTCCCTCGAAGGTGATTTTGCTCGTCACCAAGCGCATCGGCACGTCAGCAACGAGGCGTGCATTCGTTCCGTGGAACACGATTTCCTTGCCCACGAGGTTGTACTGCGCACCCCAACGGTCGGTGGGGAACGCCACGATATACGGCACATTCGCCTCCATCTGCTCCACATTGCCGAAGAGCACGGTGTTGTCGTCGTCGATGCCCGTGAACTGTCTCACCCAGAAGTTCTTGCCCGTATCCGTCTTGCTGTGGAACCAGTCGATAGTTGTTCCGTTGGCAGTCACATGGCTCACGTCGAAGGGCAGTGAGATAGTGGTCCATCCTCCCGTTCCGCTCGTACCCTCTGTAGGAGTCGTCTTATACTTGATGGTGTTGGCAGTGAACGTGGTCGGCACAAAGAAGTCGTAGCCGTCGGTCAGGACAATCTCGTTGGCTGTAGAGCCCTGTACGAGGTTGCTATTGCTCAGTCCCGATGGTGCCGTCTCGTTATTACCTATATAATATAATGTATTAGGATTGCTGTTCGGAGTGACACTTGTTACCGTACTGGTGACACCCACAAGGTTGACAGCCACCGCATCTGCTGGAACAGTTACGCTGCTTGTTGCTGCAATAACGGAAACTGTACCATCTACCGTAGTTATCTCTACACCTGGAGTAAGGGTGTAAGCACCTGGTATTTGATATAACTTATTATCGTCTGGATAATAAACAATAATTATATATTTGTCAAAATCCACATCGCTAAAATCAAATGCAACATTTTTTGTTTCGCCAACAGCAAGTGAAAGGTGTACACTTTGAGATTTATAGCCAGAATAAGAAGAGGTACCAGGAATGTTTTTTAAAATTCGAATAATAATCTCATCATCATAGGCAATAGTTCCCTCATTCTTTAATGAAACGGTTCCTGCAATATGACTACCGTAAATTGTGCTGCCATTTCTGTTTTTTAAAGTATATCCTTTTCCAGTAACGTTATCTGCAGGCTTAGTTCCAGCTATCTGTACTTGTGTATGTCCAATCACGCTATTACCATTCTCATCGGTTGTTACCCAAATGTTGTAGGTTCCTTCGGATGTGAATTCGTAAGTGAATTGCACAGGAGCAGATGTGCCTGCTTCTATAGTGGCATATCCTTCCACAGGACTACCCTTGCTTGTTGTCTTGCTAGCAAACAGATAAAGGTAATTTAAAAATTCATCACCTGTATTCTCAATGGTTGCATTCACTGCGATGTCGCCTATACCTGTTCCCTTTGGATATTCAAAGGCGGTTACCGACAGTTGCGGTGTGTTTTTGTGGAGCGTTAGCGTTACGTTTGTTCCGTCATAAACGGCAATAACGTATTCATTGGCATTCTTTGGAATAGTCTCTATCCAATCAGAAGAGCCACTCATCTTACACATCGGCTTTAGGATGTAAGTACCGGCTGGTAAGCCTTTGTTAGAAAAAGTGCTGGCATTGATAGTAAATGATGGAGTGATTCCATAATAACTTTGCAAGTTATAACTGCCACCTGATATTAATGTTTGCAGATGATTGCTACTATCTATATATCCTATGCCATAAGTAAAGGACATTGTTTCATAAGTAAGGTTACTATACCTTATAGAAACGCTATTCCCTGCAACATTTGAAAAGTTCGTTGTCGGAGTCGCAGGTTTAGCTTCTTCTGCAGATGTCGGATTCACTCCAAAGATAGCGCTTTGCTTGCGTGCATAGCCGTCGCTGGTAGAGCTGGCACCGATGCCGCTGTTATTGTTTGGGTTAGCTACTTGCAAGAGGAAATAACCATTGCTCATTCCACCCCATCCCCAGTTGAAATGGAACAGTCCTTCGCCATCGTAGCCATCTACAACGAAAGCGTGACCGCCACCTGCAGAACTGCCACTATAGAATAGCGGACGCTTTGCCAAGAGTTCTTCATAAACCATGTCCTCCCATTCTTGAAGGGTGTAAGCCTCACGAGATATACATAAACCACCTGTCGCATAACCGAAATATTTCTCCAATGCAGAAGGAACGTATTGGGAAACAGCTCCTGAACTTGGTCCATATTCCATCTCCACGGAACGCCCGCAATATGCCATCAGCGCTGCTACGGCAGCCTTTTGCTCTGCGGTCGAACTGCTCGAATAGGTATCTGTCATGTTTGCCCAGTCAATCGGTGAGTTGGCTGGGGTAGCAGGAATAGAAATACCTCGCTTTGAGATTGTATAAGCCGGAATCTCTGCTGTTGTAGCGTTGACGCTCTGCGCACGATAGTAATACATCACCTGCGCCATTGCTGTCGCCACGCAGCCGGTTGCGCATTTCGAACCATTGTAGGTCGGACAATTATCGTTGTACGGCGAGTTTTGATTCCACTTCGTCGTGATAAGCGGAGCGATGGGACGCTTGACGCTCTCAGCCTTGCGCATTCTCGTCAGAGGGGCATCACTGCTCACTACAGGCGTTTCACTGTCTAACGCCTTGATTTCCTCGACATAACCCTCCAGCCATGCCCGCATGTTCTCGGGGATGTTGTTCTCGTCGAAACTGCCTGTGTCAGAATAACCGAATACAGGGGCAGTGCGGTCGTCGCCCGACACAATCACAAAACCGTTGTTGCCTTCAGAGTTGAACACGTAGTAGTACGCCTCATCCGTAGCTGCCGCCTTGCGCGGAGCCTTGTAAGGTTTGCTCACCTTCTTCAGCGTCTTGCCTTTCTTGGCAAAGAACGCCTGCGCCTGCTGCTGTGCCTGCTGCTTGTCAACGGGTCCCGCCTGTGCCATAAGGACACAAAGGACCAAACAGAAAAACGATAAAACTGACTTCTTCATTCTTTATTTTTTATTACAATAATCTAATTATCAATAGAGTAGTCGGTGCAAATATATGAATTATTTTGAAAAAACAAAACACTCTAAACCGGAAATTTGAAGTTTTTTCCTATCTTTGCAGAAGATAAACTGCATCTCAGCAAATTCAAGTGGACTTGATTGCATTCGATTTGCATGGACTTTGCAACAAAACTTCTACCGATGAGAGAACGAACGATTTGGATGTTATTGCTGTGGTGTGTCGCTGCTACGGGCGGATGGGCACAGAAACACGACTTTGCCAACTGGAAGCGCTATGCTGAGAAGAATGCGGCGCTGGGAGAACCTGCAAAGAAAGAGCGGCGCGTGGTGCTGATGGGCAACTCTATCACGGAGGGATGGGTGAAGACGCATCCTGAGTTTTTCGAGAAACACGGACTGATAGGGCGAGGCATCAGTGGGCAGACGAGCTATCAGTTCCTGCTACGCTTTCGCGAGGACGTCATCAACCTGAAACCACGGGTGGTAGTCATCAACTACGGGACGAACGATATTGCCGAGAATACAGGTCCGTACGACGAGGACTTGACTTTCGGAAACGTGCTGTCGATGGTCGAACTGGCGCGCTATCATAAGATACGGGTGATTCTGACGAGTTGCCTTCCAGCAGCAGGTTTCAGATGGCGCCCGTCGGTAACCGATGCGATGGAGAAAATCCGCCGTCTGAATGCCCGTGTCGCAGCGTATGCGAAAGCTAACAAGATTCCTTATGTGGACTATTTCAGCGCCATGCTCTCTGCCGACGGCACGGGCATGGACGCTGCCTATGCGAAGGACACGCCAGGCGTGCACCCCAATGCTGAGGGCTATGCGGTCATGGAACGCCTCTTGCTGCCAGTCATTCAACAAAGTAAAAAATAATCATCACCATGAAAAACATCATTAAAGTTTTCGTTGCAATCGCCTTGCTGGCGACATACTGCATCCCCGCCAAAGCCAACGAGACGGCAGGACGGCAGTTTTGCACCATCGCATGTGCAGCTGCTGCACAGAAGGTGTACTATGTGGTCGTAGGATGCTACGACAGTCTGGAAGAGGCAAAGAAGGCGATGGAGTATCTGCCCGACTTCCTGGTCAGTCCGGTGTATGAGACAACGGTGAAAGGAAAGACGGAATATCGCATTTGCCTGTCTTGTCACACAACCAAGGCAAAGGCGTTGGAAGAAATCAAAAAGCTGAAAGAGGTGTTCAGCGACCGTCCCTTCGGCATCTGGAAATCAAAGGGATTGGCGCGCTGCGTGTATTGTCCGATAGCCATGAACGGTGACCCGATGCAACCGCTCGAACCGAAATAGAAAGGCGTTTGCTTCAGGGTTCATGCTGAAGTGACAACAAAGGCTTCAGTTCTCGCTCGAAGATGTCGCGACGCACGATGCGATAATGCGGACGGTATGCCGCGCGATAATCGGGCGAATGACTGATGGCATATTTGCCCTGCGCCAACACATCGGCAATGAAGTGCCGGTCGTCATCGTAATATGGAAGACCGAGCCGCATCTCATCAATCTGTCCGACAATCTTTTCCCATTCTGTCTTCCATACCTCTACCGACGGACGAACGGAACCGTTGGTGCTACGGATAAAGGCTGACAACAACTGATCGAGACTGACCAAACCTTCTTGGACGACCCGAAGGCTCACCCGCACATACCGCCCTTGAAGCCCACACGGCTCAGCATACCACGACATGAGGCCATCGCCCTCTACCTGCTGAAGCTCATACTCCAAATAGCGCCTCACACTCAAGGTGTCGCCCACCAGATGCTCTGCCCCCATGAAATCCTGAAAACACGATTTGTAGATGTCCAACAAGCGCGACTTCGGATAGTTGGATAGTTGATTTTTCACCATTTCATCGATATTTTGCGACATTCCTACAAGTGCCATACAACTCATTGCGAATAACAGAAAGAGATGTTTCATAAATAATTATTTTGCATTCGCCACAAAGTTACGAAAAATCGCGCACTGAACGAAAAAAAGTTTTTATTTCTTATGCCGAGACAGAGTAACTTATGTAAAGTTGAAAATATTTGTTATCTTTGCAAACAAAAATTGACAGCAACTTGTAATTCTTTTTATGGCAACATTCCAGGTAAAGCCCCATTATCTGCTGCTTGATGCCTTGCGCGGAGTGGCAGCATTACTGGTCATGTGGTATCATGTGTTTGAAGCATTTGCTACCAGTCCCTTCGACCAGCGCTTCAATCATGGTTATCTGGCTGTTGACTTCTTTTTTGTCCTTTCGGGCTTTGTCATTGGCTATGCCTATGATGACCGTTGGGAAAAGATGAGCACCACCCATTTTTTCAAGCGACGCCTCATCCGTCTCCACCCGATGGTTGTCGCGGGAGCCCTCATCGGCCTCATAGCCTATATGGCTCAGGGCTGCGTGACATGGAACGGGACACATATTGACCTGCAATGGGTGGCTGTAGCATGGTTACTCTCGATGTTTCTGCTGCCCACTTTCCCGGGAATGGCAAGCGACGTTCGTGGCAATGGAGAGATGTTTCCACTGAACGGTCCCAGTTGGTCGCTCTTTTTCGAATACATCGGCAACATTCTCTATGCCTTGTTTATCCGCCGGCTTTCCACACGTTGGCTGTGCTACCTCGTCGCACTCTCTGCCATCGGAGTGGTCATATTCGCCACCGGCTTCTCTGAATATGGCAGCTTAGGGGTCGGTTGGACGATGGGCGGTAACAACTTCTTGGGTGGTATGCTCCGTTTGATGTTCTCCTATTCGATGGGACTGCTCTTGTCGCGGCTTTTCGCCCATTCCAACGATACCGCCAACAAGCAAAATACAAGCAAATACTCACTCTGTCGCTTGAAATCCATCAAGGTTAAAGGAATCTTTTGGTGGTGCAGCCTGGTGTTGGTCGTTTTGTTTTCCATCCCTCATGTCGGTGGCGAGCAGCACCGATGGATGAACGGTCTCTACGATTCGTTCTGCGTGCTCTTGGTATTCCCTGCTATTGTCTGCTTTGCGGCAGCGGGTAGCATTTCGGAGGGAAGCAGCCGGAAGGTTTGCAAATTTCTCGGCGACATATCCTATCCCGTCTATATGGTCCACTACCCTTTCATGTATCTCTTTTACGCATGGGTATGGAAGAACGAACTCACTTTCCCGCAGACATGGCATATAGCACTGACTGTCATTGCCGTCAGCATTCTCACCGCTTACATCATCTTGAAATGTTATGACGAGCCTATGCGCAAACACCTCACTCAGTGCTGGCTGAGACGAGAAGAGGAATAGGTTTTGACCGTGTTGCCGTCATATGTTTTCTCAGCAACAAGCTCAGCTTCAGCAGGCAACAACGGCGCCACAGTGCCTTTGCCCGCTGCCATCGTGCCTGTCTCCACACGCACCTCATCCCACAGACCCGCATCGAGGAACGACTGGAGCGTCGCCCGACCACCTTCGACGAGCAACGATTGCAACTGCCGCTCGTAACACATGGTGAGAATTTCTTCTATCGGATGCTGATGACTAAGCACGAAACGGACTGGCGACCTGCCATTCCAATGACGCACATCCAATCGCGGATGCTCCCGCTCGTCGGTCACCCGCCCCACCAGAATAGCATCACAAGTTGCCCGCAGTTGATGAACCAGCATCTGTGTGAAAGGTGTTGAGATGGCTATCGGTTCACCGCAACAGTCCAGAAACCCGTCGGCTGTCTGCGCCCATTTCAGAATGATATAGGGACGATGCTCGCGGTGGAAGGTAAAGAAACAGCGGTTGAGCCACCGACATTCCCGTTCGAGCACGCCGACCGTCACATCAATGCCTGCCTCTCGCAACTTCTGCACGCCTCTTCCCTGCACTTCCGCATAGGAATCGATACAGCCCACCACCACACGACGCACCTTTTTGCGGACAATCAAATCGGCACAAGGTGGCGTTTTTCCATAATGCGAACACGGTTCCAAACTCACGTAGAGCGTGGCGGACGACAGCAGATGGTCATCATCAGGCTGCACCGACGCAAAGGCATTCACCTCGGCGTGTGCCTCACCGCAACGGATATGGTAACCCTCGCCGATGATGCGCCCATCAGCAACGATGACCGCCCCCACCATCGGATTCGGGCGGGCACCATCCCGTCCGCAAACGGCAAGCTGCAAGCAACGCCGCATGTACTTTTCATCCACTGATTGCTGATCTATCATATTGCTCATCATAGCGAACGGACGGTCCCGAGTGTCAAAGAAAACCGCATTTCTTTGCCGGAACGGGCTCACAATTCGATATTTTTACCTAATTTTGCAAACGATGACATACGTGGAAATGAAGCAACGACTCACACCGCTCTACGGTGAACGGGAAGCCCAAGCTATCCTGCGGATGGTGCTTGAGGTGCGGTTCGGCATGTCCCACGCTGACATTCTTTGTGGCAAAGTTACACAATTATCGGCAGACGACACCGAAGAATTGGAAAAAATCATCGCCCGTCTGGAAAAAAACGAACCCGTACAATACATCCTCGGGCAGGCTGACTTCTACGGACGGCAGTTCCATGTGACCCCGGCAGTGCTCATTCCACGTCCGGAAACGGAAGAGTTGTGCACATGGATTAAGGAAACCGCGGGGCAGTCATCCCCGAAACGAGCCATTCTCGACATCGGAACAGGCAGTGGGTGTATCGCCGTCACACTGGCGCTGGAACTCCCAGGCAGCCTGGTCGAGGCTTGGGATATCAGCCGCGATGCCCTTCTCGTTGCCCAACAGAATGCCGAACGGCTTGGAGCGACCGTGAAATTTGTGGAGAACGATGTGCAAAAAGTGGCGGATTCATCGATGAAATGGGACATTATTGTGTCTAATCCGCCCTATATCACCCTGCAGGAAAAAGCCGAGATGGAGACGAATGTATTAGCGTATGAACCCCATTTGGCGCTCTTCGCTCCCAACAACGACGCGATGCACTTCTACCGCCTCATTAGCCACTATGCCGCTCGAAACCTGAACGATGGCGGAATGGTCTTCTTCGAAATCAATCCCCTCTTCTCCGACGGCATCAAGGAAACGCTTCTATCGCACGGTTTTACTGATATTGTCGTGAAAAGCGATACCTTCGGCAAACAGCGATTTGTGCGAGGAACATACACGAAAGACTATCTGGAAGGACAAAAAACGGCTGATGTATGAAAAAGATGACGGAACAAGAGGCGCTTGCCAAACTCATGACCATCTGCTCGCAAGCCGAACATTGCAGCGGCGAGATGGTGGAGAAAATGCGGAAATGGGAATTGGAGGAGACCGCACAGGCTCGCATCATAGAACAACTCGTCAAAGGAAAATTCGTTGACGACGAGCGGTTTACGCGGGCTTTCGCAAAAGACAAACTGCGTTACAACAAATGGGGACGGCGAAAGATTGAACAGGCGCTGTGGCTCAAACATATTCCCAACGACATCTCGCAACGTGTGCTCGACGAACTGGGAATCGGCGGCAACAACAGCCGCTCGGACGACGACTCCGAATATGTGCAGATTCTCCGCGAACTGCTCCGCAATAAAGCCCGTTCCGTCAAAGCCAAAAACACTTACGAGCGCAACGGAAAGCTGATTAAGTTTGCCTTGGGGCGCGGTTTTTCCATGGATGTTATCATGAAAGTTATCGAAGAATCCGATGAATATGACTTCGCAGAAGACGAGGATTAGTTTCTGGCAGCGCCTCTTCGACATGGTCTGCCCAAAGGCATGCGGTGTCTGCGGACGGAGATTGGGACTGAACGAGGAGGTGTTGTGCGGCACATGCAACCTTCACCTGGCACGCACCGGACACGCCAGCCATCCCACCGACAACGAAATGGCGAAGGCTTTCTGGGGAAGAATCAGCATCGAAAAGGCGGCAGCACTCTTCCACTACCAACCGCAGTCGCAAACAGCGCGGCTCATCTACAACCTGAAATATCATGGACACGAGGATTTCGGAGAGCGAATGGGCGAAATGACTGCCCGAGAATTCGATGAAAAGGGATTTTTTGAAGGAATTGACGGCATCATTCCCGTTCCGCTGACCAAAGGCAGACAGCGTGAACGGGGCTACAACCAGAGCGAACGCATCGCACGGGGCATCAGTCACGCGACGGGAATCCCTGTCCTCGACTGCATCGTCGTGAGGAAAAACTTCGACGGCAGCCAGACCGACAAGCACCGATGGCAACGCAACGAGAACGTGGAGAACGTGTTCCAGCTGCGTCCCGACCAAGACATCAGCGGCAAACACCTGCTCGTGGTCGATGACATCGTCACCTCGGGAGCCACCGTCTGTGCCTGTGCCAAGGAACTGCAACGGGCGGAGGATGTAAGAATCAGCGTCCTTTCACTCGGATTTACCAAGACATAAAGTATTTTTAACGTACACACACCCGCACGGAAGAAAAAAGAATTGTATCTTTGCACCACATTGAAAACAGTATATCAGAAAAACAACGGATATGGAAACTTTAAAAACAGCCTTCGCAGCCAAGCTGCTCAACATCAAAGCCATCAAACTGCAGCCCAACGACCCGTTCACCTGGGCGTCCGGATGGAAGTCGCCTTTCTATTGTGACAATCGGAAAACGCTCTCCTTCCCGGAGTTGCGCAACTTTGTCAAGCTGGAGTTGGTGCACGCCGTGCTCGAACATTTCCCGCAGGCTGAAGCCGTTGCCGGTGTTGCTACAGGCGCCATCGCACAGGGAGCACTCGTTGCCGACGCACTCAACCTGCCCTTCGTCTATGTGCGTTCGAAAGCCAAAGACCACGGGATGCAGAACCTCATCGAGGGCGAACTGCCTGCAGGCACGAAGGTCGTGGTAATCGAAGACCTGATTTCTACTGGCGGAAGCAGTCTGAAAGCGGTTGAGGCACTGCGCCAGAACGGTTGCGAGGTTATCGGCATGGTGGCATCCTACACCTACGGTTTCCCCGTTGCCACGCAGGCATTCGAAGAAGCTCACGTGCCGCTCGTCACCCTGACCGATTACGAGCACGTAGTGGCAGAAGCTCTCCGCACGGGCTACATCGCCGAGAACGACGTGGCAGTGCTCAACGAGTGGCGCGCCAACCCATCCGAATGGAAAAAATGACAAGCCCCTCAAAAAGCCTTAAAACCCTAAACATCAAAGAGAATTACCATGGAATGTAAATATGAAAGCAGCGTCAGGGAAATACCCCACGCACAAGAAACCGTCTATCAGTCGCTCAGCGACCTGCGCAATCTCGAACGAATCAAGGAGCGGATGCCTGAGGAAAAGGTGCAGGGCATGGAGTTCGACCAAGACACCATGGCGGTCAGCATGCCGCCAGTAGGCAGAATCGCACTACGCATCATCGAGCGCGAGGAACCGAAATGCATCAAGTTCGAAACAGAGCAGTCGCCCCTCGACTTCAATTTCTGGATTCAGTTGCTCCCCGTCACAGAACAGTCGTGCAAGATGCGGCTCACGCTGAAGGCCGACCTCAACCCGCTGATCAGAGGCATGGTAGGCGGAAAACTGCAGGAAGCTATTGACAAGATAGCGGAAATGCTGGCAGCAATTCCTTACGAATAAGAAAAAACATTTGTCATGTCTGAGAAAACAACAGGTTCCCACCAACCGACATCCCGCTGGCGGACGACAGGAAAACGTGCGCTGACAGTCCTCCTATGCTCAGTTATGGGGCTTTGCTCCGGCATAGGACTCACCTCATGCGACGATGCCGAGTTCAAATACAGCAACTTCCATTGCAATTTTGTGCTGAACAACATGCAGCATCAGGATGCCACGCTGGCAAGCGCCATGAACCCATTTGCGAAAGGCATCTTCTGCCGCATCACCTTTCAGATGAAGTCGGGCGCCAAATATTTCATCTTCGAGAACACCAACGGCGACCGCTCAGAGAAAATTTTCAATGCCGAAGATGAACGCAACCACAGCGAACAGCGCATCGGCATGAACAACGGACTGATTGTCGGCTACAGCGCCTATGACGACGTGTTCTTTGCTTACGACAACCAGTGCCCCCAATGCTTCGACTACAACGCCCTGCCCGTGCGCAACTATCCCCTGTCGTTTAGCGGAAACGACATCGTGAAATGCGCCAACTGCAAACGGGAATTTGCACTCTCCATCAGCGGAAACGGACTAACGCGCTATGATGCGACCACCACCGGACCGCTCGGACTGCTCCACGTACATTAATAGATTTTCCCACCGGCAGCGTCAATGCTGTCATTCCCAGGCACCTGTAAGGCGCATCGCAAGAGGGCGATATGGAGGAGAAGGCGGTTCATATATTGTGGAGACTCATTTGTCAATATTTTTGTAACTTTTAACGGACCGGATTAATGAGCTTTATTGGTTTTAAAAGAATTTGCTTGGTTATAGACTTTCCGTCAACATCTTCAAAATGAAGTATTAGGTTTAATTTGTGACCCATTTTAAATTTATAAAGAAGACGTTCTGAATCATCTAATCTAAAATAAAGCCATATTTTTTCCATTTTATGAGAATCAATACGATAAACAGAATCTCTTCTGTTCTCAAATTCTAAAGTAACGGAAGGAACTTCCAAAGTCAATGTTGTTTTTTTGCACATAAAGATATTTTCTCCCGTTTCATTGGATATTTCAAGATGAAATGTAGAGTAAGGACTAATGGAAAAACCTCTTGTAAATCCCGTTATTATTTGTACTCTGAGAGAATCTTGATCCATGTCAGATAATATTTCTTCTATCCCATAAACAATTTTAGGAGGATAACAGGAGGTTATACTCAGAAGAAACACAAATAAAAAGAAATAATTCTTCATAACGACTATCATTTAACGGCTTAATTTCATATACATATCTGCCCAATATTCTAAGCATTTTGGATTATTGTACGGATCGTTCCAATAACCCGTTCGGGCGTTTATGTTATCCGACCGTTTTGAATATAGGGAAACAACGTTCGCTGTCCGAAGGGGAAAGCAAATGTAAATCGCTGTCCGAAGGGAAAAGCAATTGTAATCCGATAATCTGTTTTCCATAGGACGATGTTTTTGTTCTGTTTCCATTTTATATGCTGAGGACAAAGATACGGATTTTTTCCTAATAACAATAATGGAATAATGTTTTCATGAAAGCATATACGTTTTATTATTCCAGAAAATGCTTTATAAAATTTAAATCAATTTAGTATTGAATGAGATGTTATCTTTAAAAAACCAAATACATACAAGTCCTATGAGTATAGAAAATACCAAATAGAAAAAGACTCCCCATCCTTTCATTTTTTTATGTTTTTCATTTTTATACTTTTCTGTTAATTCTTGATATTTCTTTTCTGTCAACAAAAAGGAATAGTTTAACCAACAATGTATAATGTGTATGGGAAAGAAAATAAATAAGAATTCTACTTTTATATTTAGGCAATAACAGAGAGGACAGATTAAGGTTATCACATTGGAAGTTTGTCCAAAAGACACCCAATGAGTTGAGTAAATACGAGGCGTTCTATCTACTTTGTGCA
>Ga0256405_10006401_pt1 | contig 18888 bp, 19 predicted proteins | sample RumenRJG_02DNA_FD_189096 | JGI IMG/M metagenome (GOLD analysis project Ga0256405, IMG submission 189096) | Bovine rumen microbial communities from Lethbridge, Alberta, Canada - RJG_02 | ecosystem: Host-associated > Mammals > Digestive system > Stomach > Rumen | place: Canada: Alberta... | reverse complement strand
AGAAGTGCCTGCGTAGAACCAATTACGTCGCTCTGAGCCAAAATAGGCGCTTTGCACTCCGGATGCGCCAATACTTCCACTCCCGGGTTCTCGGCTTTGAGTTTTAACAAGGCTTCGAGAGAGAAGCGGCTATGTACATGGCAGGCTCCGTTCCAGAGAATCATGTTACGTCCGGTAACGGAGTTGATATACGAACCGAGATTATGATCCGGACCGAAGATGATCTTGGCGTCCTTGGGCAGCTGATCCACTATCTTCTTGGCATTGGAAGAGGTAACCACTACGTCCGTAAGGGCTTTGACATCGGCGGAAGTGTTGACATAACTTACCACGATGGGTCGTTGGTCGTTGGTCGTTGGTCGTTGGTCATTACGGGACAGAGCCTGTCGTTGGTCTTCAATAAATTTTTTCAAATCTTCGGCTTTGCAGCTGTCTGCGAGCGAACAACCGGCATTCATGTCGGGAATGAGCACTTTCTTATCCGGACAGAGGATCTTCATCGTCTCTCCCATGAAATGGACACCACACATTACTAATATGTCCGCGTCCACGCGTGTAGCCTGTTGAGCCAAAGCGAGAGAATCTCCGATGAAATCGGCAATTTCTTGTATTTCCGGACGAGTGTAATAGTGTGCGAAAATAACTGCATTCTTCTCACGGGCTAACGATTTAATCTTATCTATATATTCTTTCTTTTTTAAATCCATAAGTAATAATGGGTGTTAATTATGTTAATAATGTTCGTAATGATTTGAAATCGTTTTGGTTATAAGAATTTGGTTTTTAAGATGCGATGTTGGCTGTTTTGACAAATGCAATGTGGAACAAGTTATCAAGCAGTGGAACCAAAGCATGTTAAAAACTTGTTTATAACCATTTTTTTATTCTGAAAATCAGCAGAATACCTACAACCGACAGGATCATCAATCCGAGTGCAAAACCGTAGCCGTATTGCCAGTGGAGTTCGGGCATAAAATCGAAGTTCATGCCGTAGAGACTACCGATGAGTGTTGGCGGCAGGAAGATGATGTTGATGACCGTGAAGATCTTAATGATGCGGTTCTGTTCCAAGTTAACCAAACCGAGGAAGGTATCTTGCAGGTAGTCCAAACGGTCAAAACCGAACTTGGTATAATCGAACAGAGAGTTGATATCCTTGATAATCATCGTCAGACGCGGGTAGAGTTCTTCGGGGAAGAAATCGCATTTGAGCAAGTTGGAGATCACACGTTGTTTATCCATGAGGTTCTGACGGAGAACGGTCACTTTTTCTTGCAAGTCCTTGATCTGTACGAGCAAGTCTTCATCCATATGTTCGGACTCAGCGGTTATTTGTTGGCTCAGTTCGGTAATCAAATCCGTGGTATCCTCTATCATATCGGCGTCTTTCTCTACTCGCGTCTCCATGACGGCTACCAACACATGAAAACCCGTCGGGAAATTACGGGTGTTGACAAAGAGCTTCTTGAAAGTCTCGTTGAAGGTATCCAGTTCGGTATCGCGAATAGATACGAGGATAGAATTCTTCAAGATGAAGTTAACCGGCTCCATCTCGAAGTTATTCTTGAGGAAGTTGGCGTTGGCTACAATCGAATCGTCCGTTTGAATATAACGGCTGGAGAACTCAATCTCTTCCATCTCTTCGTCTTCCTGAATGTCAATTTTGAGGAATCCCTCGAGGGTATCCTCGGTCTTGTCGGATACATCGAGCAGGTCAATCCAGATGATATCTTTCTTGTCGAGCTCTTTAAGCGCGGAGATGGTACGTGCTACCTTGATTTTCTCCTTGTCTTTATAGAATATCTTGATTTCGCTCATTTTCAATCAATTTAGTAAGTTCTACAAATTGTTCTACGGATAGCTGTTCCGGGCGCATTGTAAAGATTTTCTCTTCGAGGATCGGATTGCCCTTTCCTACCAGCTGTTGAAGAGAATTGCGCATCTGTTTTCGCCGCTGGTTGAAGGCTGTTTTAACGACTGTTTTGAAGAGCTCTTCATCACAGTCGAGTTGTCTTCGTTTATTGCGGGTCATGCGGATCACAGCCGACTTGACTTTAGGCGGCGGATTGAACACATGTTCGTCCACCGTGAATAAATATTCTATATCGTAATATGCTTGTAATAAGACACTTAGGATACCGTACGCTTTCTTGCCGGGTTTGGAAGCAAGGCGTTCGGCTACCTCTTTCTGGATCATTCCCGAGCAGACCGGAATACGGTCTTTGTAGTCCAGCACTTTGAAGAAGATCTGGCTACTGATGTTATACGGGTAGTTACCGATGACGTTAAACTCGCCCTCGGGATAGATGATATTGAGGTCTAATTTGAGAAAATCTCCTTCGATGAGGTGAAGCTCCGGATACCACTCTTTGAGATAGACGACCGACTCGCGGTCGATCTCGATCGCGGTGAGTTGGATATTCGGATTCTTGAGGAGATATTGGGTTAACACACCCATACCCGGACCTATTTCGATAGTTGGTCCGGCAGTGATGGTTTCACTTATTCTCTGGGCGATACTCAGATCCTTCAAGAAGTGCTGCCCGAGAAATTTTTTGGCTCGTACTTGTTGCATTTTCAGGGTGATAATCGTCCATGATTGTTTGTAATTTTTGTTAATTTAGTAGTTTACTTTTTTTCGTAAACCTTTTGCGACCGCAAAGGTACTGCTTTTTTTTGATATATGCAAGAAAAAAGGCTTTTTTTTGCTTTTTTGCGTGATTTAGTGTGTATTTAAGAGGTATTCAGCGTGTATTTAGCAGTCATTCCCGTTCGCATGTCGTTCGCATCTCGTTACCATTACGGACGTGTACGTACGGTTTGGGGTGTTTCGGAGAGGCGTTTGAATAGGTTTCCGCCTCCGTTCCGGATTCGTGGAAGGTCCGTTAATGAATAAGGAATGAATAAGTAATATATAAGGAATAACTAAAGATTTAATCGATCTGTATTATATACATAGTATATAATACTATACAGAGATAATAAGTAAACCATAGGTAGATATAAATGACAATAGCCAACTCGTCACGAGCCAGCGGTTAATATCAAATTTGAATGAATAATTGAACATTAACTAAAAGAGTAGTCATTTGGCGGACTTTAAAATGGATATGCCATATTTATCCATGAATTTTTTGCATTCATCAGCTACTGCTTTTATAAAATCATGACTCCTCATGGCGAAATGATTGGTATGTAGCAACAAGCGTGGTTTTGTACCATCCGGCGAAAAATTGATATGCTCGTGAATAAATTCAGGTATTCTGCCATTATGTTTATCAAGGACAGGTGGACCTATATGCTTTTGATTAAAGCACTTCTCAATGTCTATTTTGTACCAATCATAGTATCTGAAAACAGCAAAAATTATAATTGGAAATTGTTGAAAAAAATCTTGTTGGAATATGCCGTTTAATCTAGTCTTTACAGAATAAGCTGTTAAATTATTTTTGCGACTATAATTCATATTGTTCGTACTCAATTCCGTAATGAATGAGTATTGCCAAAAGTTGTAATGTTGTCCACTTTTTGCGACCATATCGGCAGGCAATAAATGATTGATGAATTTTTGATAGGCATCCCAAGTCTTGCTCCAGCCGACATGATGTGAATTATAAGGGAATAAAGGATTGTATTTCTCGGCTAAAGGAAGATTTGTTGTTTCCCAATCTGGAACATCGGAAAAATCAATTTGATTTCTTTGATTCTTCTGCCAAGTCGAAAAGTTGTCATATGTTTCAAAAGTAACAAAAGGCTCCTCTGTTGTGGTGGTTTCTTTGCCGACAATTAATACATTTGCGCCGGGATTCCCCTGCCCAATATAATTATTAGGTGCACTTCCTTTGAAATCATCAAGTAACTTTTTAAAACAATCAGGATAGGAGGCTTTCATAATCAACTAATGTATTTCAAGATAGACATTGCTAAAATTTTTGCCTGCAAAATTACAATAAAAATTTGAATTATGCAAATTTATTCTTTGTATTCCACATGCAAATACATATCCTTCAAGTTAATCGTGATACTATTGAATGCACGGAGAAAATCCATGCCCATGCGGCCGTCATGCTGATGCAGGTACTCGCCGGAAGACGGATAGAGATACACCTCCTCCATGCTTACAGGTTGGTCACCAACCATAAAAGATGCATCGGGCAGGAGCAACACCTCCATGTTGTGAATCTGTCCATAGGAGAGCGTGGAAATCGTATCTTTCTGCGCCGTGTTGTCGGTCTCGGCGGCGAACTTATGATAATAAGTGCTGTATAGTTCTGCGGTGGAACAGCCTGTGTCCAGATGGAAGGTCAGGGGGACGGAATCTTTCTTGGCTCTCAGTAGCAGGCTTCCGTCAATGAGCAGGTTCGGCTTTATACCTTGCGGCATAGACGTCGGGTATGCAGGGAAGACCAGTTGCTGTTTGTCCATATGCAGCTGTATCTCCGGGAAGGCAGCTATAATATCCATTCCGAGGATGGCGTCCACCCCGGTCATCAGCGTGTCGATAGCGTCGGACAGCCCAACATACGCAACCACATTACGGCATGTGACCTCACCGATCTGCAGGCTGTCTATCCATGCCCGCAGACCTTTCTGCGAACCGTTGACAGTGACGGTGTCCGGCAGGATGGTAAGCCCCATTTCCCGAGCGGTCTTTTCGAACAGGAAAGTGGCTCCTGCACCCGTATCAAAAATAAACGGATATTCCTTCCTGTGTACCAAGACAGGGACCGTCATGAGGTTTCCTTTGTAGGCTTTCTTTCCGCCGCGCATCCATTCTTCGCGTTTGGTTACTTGCGGTTCGATAAGACGGAAAGGCACCGCTATGTCTTTTTCCGGGCACGAGACTGACAAAGGAGCATAGTTGCGCAAAACGGCATAGTGTTTCTGAAGCGTCCGAAGCGCCTGCGTTTCTGTCATGCCGGAGGATTCCAACTGATGGATGATGCGCTGAATGCCGTCTGCCGCCTCTGCGTAATGTCCCTGTTTCCCAATGAGTTGCAAGCGCAAGAGTGCAAAATTGAGGGCGGTTTGTGTGCCTAATTCCGACTGATGTTCGGAGAGCAGTTTGGTCAAAGCAGCCACAGCCTCCTCGTTGCGGTTCGTGTGTGCAGCCAGCATCGCCTCGGCTATCAGACGCAGGTAATCCGCCTGCATGGAATCGCTGTACTGCGGAAGGTCTTCCGCCAGCGCGAACCACTCCTCGTTGTTCACCAACGAAGCGATATGTGCATCCGCCTCCTGCGCGTGTAACACACTCGTCATGAGGCTTATAAGAATCAGTAAGACTGCTTTTTTCATTGTTATGTGTGTGTTTTTATATCGAGGGAGTGATGAAGACTCTCCATTTGCCATTCTCGTCTTTTTGGATATATCCTTTGTCTTGCAGTCCTTTATAAGTGAGTTGACCGCAAGCAGATTCACCATGCGCGTGCGCCAATCAGAGAAGTTTACTTCGTTGGCATCGTCAATATAATACTCGCCATGTGAGTTGCATTTGTTTTTTTACGATGCAAAATTAGTCTATTTTTTTCAATTATGCAAGTTTTTTTACTGTTTTGAACGAAATTTTGCATTTTATGTCAAAAAAAAGCAACTACACTCGGCATTTCCGATCCTCCAAGATTGGCGGATACAAGCGGAAATGCCGAGAGTAGTCTTTTGCCCAGCGGAAGAGTTCAAGCGGCAGATGGCAATACCCGTCCGGATGTTTTGATAAGTAGTTCTGGTGGTACTCGTCCGCCGGATAGTAGTTCTTGAGCGGCAATAATTCCACCTTCATATCTTCCTTGTATTTCTTCTGCTCCTCCGCAAAAACAGATTCAATAACCGATTTCTGTTCCTTTGAAACATAGTACACGCCTGTTCTATAGCGCGTGCCGACATCGTGTCCCTGCTGATTGAGCGACAGCGGATCAATCGCCCGGAAGAACATCCGCACTAAGAATTCCAACGAGACTTGTTCGCTATCAAACTCCACGAGAACCGTCTCTGCATAGCCGGTGGAATCGGTATAAACTTCTTCGTACGTTGGTGTGGGCAGGTCGTCATTTCCGTTTGCAAAACCCGTCTGGGTCCGCACAACGCCCTTAATCTGTTGAAAGAAATGTTCCGTTCCCCAGAAACATCCTCCTGCAAAATATATTGTTTCCATAAAATATAAATCCGTAATTGCCTGCAAAAGTACAACTTTTTTCTGAGATACGCAAATTTTTTAGGCACGTACGTAAGCGCGCGAGTACAAAAAACTATTTTTTTTGCACTACATGCCTTTAAAATTTGCATATGTGCAAAATTTTTTGTACCTTTGCGGCGTTTTTTAGGGAAAGAGTGGATGCAGCGCTCGGCGGTGCGCAAAAAGAACAAAAAGAAAGCATCTACCCGAAGATAGATGCTCTTGCGCTCCCTCTAGGACTTGAACCTAGGACCCCCTGATTAACAGTCAGATGCTCTAACCGACTGAGCTAAGGAAGCATGCTTTTTTCGAAAGCGGGTGCAAAAGTACTGCTTTTTTCTGACATGTGCAAATTTTTTGGCAAAAAAATGTAATTTTAAGTGCTTTTTTTTGAAAATTCACCTATTTAAGGGACAAAATCATATAAAAATGAAAAAAATTCTTGGTTTAGGCAACGCATTAACAGACATCCTCTTGCAGGTCAGTGAGGATGATTTGCGCGAACTTGGATTTCCGAAAGGAAGTATGAATCTGATTTCGAAAGATCAGGCGGAGGAGATCCAGTATCGTTTTCTTTCTGTCCGTAAACGCATGGTAGCCGGTGGTTCTGCCTCTAATACCATCAACTGTATTGCCTCTCTGGGCGGTAAGGCGGCGTTTATCGGTAAGATAGGAAACGACGAAGTGGGCGATTTCTACCGCGAGGATATGCTCAAGAACGGCGTCAAACCGATTCTGCTCCTTTCGCAAACCGCTATGTCCGGTTTCTCAATCGTCTTGGTGACGCCGGACGGAGAGCGTACGTTTGCTACCTATCTGGGCGCTGCGGCGGAGTTGTGCGCGGACGATATTCAGAAAGATGCGTTCAACGGCTATGATATCTTTCATATCGAGGGCTATCTGGTGCAGAACCATGAGTTGATAGAGAAAGCGATCCGTCTGGCTAAAGAATCAGGTTGTATGGTATCGCTCGATTTGGCTTCGTACAACGTGGTGAATGAGAACCACGCTTTCCTTAAGGATCTGGTGAAGCAATACGTGGATATCGTCTTTGCCAACGAAGATGAGTCGTTCGCTTACACGCACCTCAACCCCGAGGAGTCCGTTCAGATGATCGCTGAGCAATGCGACATAGCGGTAGTGAAGGTCGGTAAGAACGGCTCGTACGTACAGCAGGGCAGCAAACGCCATCATATCGGAGCGATTACCACTTCGTGTACCGACTCCACAGGTGCCGGAGACCTTTTTGCCGGAGGATTCCTTCATGCTCTCAGCGATGGGTTTGATATCCGCCGTTGTGCCGAGATAGGCACCATCGCTGCCGGACGCGTGGTGGAGATCGTGGGTACCAAGCTCTCCGACGAGACGTGGGAGGAGATCCGCCGTATTTGCGCCCTCTACCGAGGATTTATGCAGAAATATGACAATTAAGGTGAAAGGTGAAAATTGAAAGGTGAAAGGAAAAAGGGAAACGTTATGAAATATATTTTAAGACCTTTTTATTGGATTTATCAATACGTAATAGCTTGGCCGTTATTAGTGTTACTGACGGCATTCACGGCGTTTTTCACCATCTGCACGGTACGATGGAGAAACTCGGAGTTTGTCCATAAGGAGCAGCAGTTCTGGTCACGTGCGTTCTTTTGGCTGATGTTCCTGCCCGTTTCTGTCGATGGAATCGAGCATATTAAGCCCGGACAGAGTTACGTCTTCGTCTCTAATCATCAGTCGATGTTCGATGTCTGGCTCATCTACGGATGGTTGCCGGTGATTTTTAAATGGCTGATGAAAGCGGAGCTGCGCAAGGTGCCGTTCATCGGTTCGGGCTGCAAGGCAGCAGGGCATATTTTCGTAGAGAGAAAGAATGCCAAAGCGGCTTTAGAGAGCCTCAAAGAGGTGGAGAAACAGTTGGTGGGAGGTATTAGTACCGTCATTTTCCCGGAAGGAACACGTTCCGCCAATGGTGAAGTGGGACGTTTCAAACGTGGTGCTTTCCAGATCGCTCTGGATCTCGGTCTGCCGGTTATTCCTCTGTCTCTGAGCGGATGTTATGAGGTGCTGCCGAAAGGCAAACCGTTCGTGCATCGTCATCCCGTGCATATGCACATAGGCGAACCCATCGACCTCAAGCAGTTTGCCGATCCTAACGAAGCTATCGAAGCTGTTAGAAATGCCGTCATCAACGGAAAAAAATAAATTAGTAATTTGTAATTTTAATTTTAATTAATACTATGCATTCTGATCCTAAAGATTGTCTCTATTGTACCAATAATGAGACCCTTCACAACCTGATGATTGAAATCGCACATCTGCGTGTTTCTCGTGCTTTCCTTTTCAAAGAGCAGACCTATCACGGTCGTTGCCTAGTTGCATATGACGAGCATGTGAACGACCTCAACGAGTTGTCCGATGAGCAACGTAACTTGTTCATGGCAGACGTAGCAGACGTTACACGTGCTATGCAGAAGCTCTTCAAGCCCGAGAAAATCAACTACGGTGCTTATTCTGATAAGCTCAGCCATCTGCATTTCCACTTGGCTCCGAAATATGTGGACGGACCGGACTACGGAGGTACATTCCAGATGAACCCGGGTAAGGTCTATCTCTCTGATGCAGAGTACGCAGAGATGGTAGCTGCTCTTAGAGCAGAATTAAAAATTTAAAATTAAGAATTAAGAATTGCTTTTTCGTGAGATCATAGGACAAGAGGGAACGAAGCAACTGTTGCGTCAGGCGGTGCGTGAGGGACGAATACCTCATGCGCAGCTTTTTACGGGTATATCGGGTATAGGTAAGTTGCAATTAGCACTTGCTTATGCCCAGTATCTCAACTGCCCGAACCGAACGGAGACGGATAGTTGCGGTGCGTGTCCGACCTGTCTGCAGTTTGAGCATTTGCAGCATCCGGACTTGCATTTCGTCTTTCCTATTGTCGGTTCGGACGAGACCTGCGATTCGTTCTTGGAGCAATGGAGAGGTATTATTCTGAACAAGCATTATTTCGATCTGGACGATTGGCATCAGGCTTTAGGCGTGGAGACCAAGCAGTCGATGATCTATGAGAAAGAGAGCGGCGAGATCCTCCGTAAACTCAGTCTCAAGCCTTATGGAAACGGCTACAAGGTAATGATCATCTGGCAGCCGGAGAAGATGAATATCACCACGGCTAACAAGTTGCTCAAACTCTTGGAGGAGCCACCTGCCAGAACCGTCTTTCTGATGGTCTCCGAGCATCCGGAGCAGTTGTTGGCTACTATTCAGTCCCGTGTGCAGACGGTTCGCGTACCGCGATTAGAGACGCAGATCATCGCTGAGGCTTTGCAGCAGAAAGGGATTGATGAGGTCAAAGCCAACGACCTTGCCCGTATAGCGAACGGTTCGTACCTCGCAGCTCTCAAAAAAGCCGATGAATCCGAGGAGAATCAGCAAGAACTGCGCGATTTCATCGCTCTTTTCCGAGACGCTTATACCGTTGGTGTGCTCAAAGACCCGCAGAAGAAATTCGAGTCCCTCAAACGGCTTCGTCAATGGAGTATCGATATGTCGGACAGCAAGGTCGGACGCGAGAAACAGAAACATTTCCTACAATACGCGCAGCAACAGGTGCGAGAGAACTATATCCGTAATATCGGTCAGCCCGAACTCAATTATCAGATGGAGGCGGAACGGGATTTCTCCGTTAAATTCGCACCTTTTATCCATAACGGCAATGTGGAAGGTATCATGAACCAACTTGATCTCGCCGAGCGGCAGATAGAGCAGAACGGTAACGCCAAGATGATCTTCTTCGATCTGTGCCTGCAAATGATTGTATTAATCAAAAAGCCCAAACAATAAACATGTCAAATATCAACTATCATATGTCAAATGAATTATCGGCAGCGGCTACGAAGCGCAACTCGGCGCATATGTTGCCTGTGAGCGATTGGTTGTCCGACCTGCCGGAGAATACGCAACTGACTGACCTTGTGGAGGTTCAGTTCAAGAATACACGTAAGGGCTATTTCCATAATACGGCTCATCTGCCTTTGGAGAAAGGCGTCAAAGTAGTGGTAGAGGCGAACCCGGGTTATGATCTGGGTGAGGTCGTGCTTACCGGCAAACTGGTGGAGCTGCAGATCAAAAAGAACAAGATCGATGCTTCGCGATATGAGATCCGTCAGGTGATCCGTGTGGCTACAGAGGACGATTTGGCGCGTGCTGAGCAGGCACATGCCCGTGAACACCAGACGATGATCAAAGCGCGTGAGTTGGCTAAATCGCTTGGTTTGGAGATGAAGATAGGTGACGTGGAGTACCAAGGCGACGGTTCGAAAGCGATCTTCTTCTATATAGCTGATGGTCGTGTGGACTTTCGCCAACTGATCAAAGTGTATGCTGAGACTTTCCGTATTCGTGTGGAGATGAAGCAGATCGGTGCACGTCAGGAGGCAGGACGTATCGGTGGAACCGGTCCTTGCGGACGGGAGTTATGCTGCTCCACATGGCTTATCAATTTCTCATCCGTCGGAACAGGTGCCGCTCGTTTGCAGAATATATCTCCGAACCCGCAGAAACTTGCAGGCATGTGCGCCAAACTGAAGTGTTGTCTCAACTACGAGGTGCCGGTATATGAGGATGCGTCCAAGAAACTGCCAAACCGTCATATAGAGCTGGAGACCAAGGATGCTACGTGGTATTTCTTTGCCTCCGATCCTTTGGCAGGAACGGTGACTTATTCGTCCGATCCGCAACATGCCGGCAATCTGACGACGCTTTCTGCCGCACGTGCGCATGAGATCATCGCTATGAACCACCGAGGAGAGAAACCCGATACCTTGGAAGGTACGCGAGCTGTCTCTACAGAGATCGGATACCAGACCGGACACGGCGATGTGACGCGTTTTGACAAGAAGAAAAACCGTCCGAATCATTCGAACCGCAATGACCGCAGAGACAGGAGGGACAGACGATGAAAACAGCTAAAACATCCAAATTCAAGAGCCTGCTCGGTCCTTTGTGGATAGGTCTTTGTGCCGCGTTTTTTCTGACGAATTGCCGAAGCGATATCGTGTACAGCCAATTTAGCCCGATCTCTTATTCGGACGGAGCGATGAGTTCTTCGGATAAATGGCATATGGATTCGGTTGTGCGGTTCGATTATACGATAGAGGACGCTCAGCCGGATTATCAGTTGCTCGTGTATGTTAGGCATACTGAGCGGTATCCGTATCAGAACATGTGGCTGTTTGTAGAGGATAGTCTGCGTAGCGACACCATCGAGTTCTATTTGGCGGATGATCGCGGACAGTGGCTTGGTAACAAACACCACGGGTTCATCGAGATGCCTGTTCTCTTGGAATCCAATTACCATTACCCCGATACCGGTCATTACAGCCTCTCTATCCGGCATGGAATGCGGGATTCGCTCTTGAGAGGTATTACCGATGTTGGAATAGAAATCATACGAAATGGGAAAGAATAAGTTAAAAAAGTTCGCTGAAATGGAGACATTTGATAATGTCTTCCAATGTGGTGCGCAGGCTTTGTACGAAAACGGTCAGCGGATTAACGATCGTATTGAGAACGAGATGGCCGGTCATTGGAGGGAGAAATTCTTCCATAACGATCATCCGATTGTGTTGGAGTTAGGCTGCGGACGAGGCGAATATACCGTGGGTTTGGCGAAGAAATATCCCGAGAAGAACTTCATCGGCGTGGATATCAAGGGCGCACGTATGTGGGCAGGAGCCAAACAAGCGGTGGAGGAAGGACTCACAAACGCCGCTTTCCTGAGAACGAATATCGAGTTCATTACTTCATTTTTTGCCAAAGACGAGGTGGATGAGATATGGATCACGTTCTGCGACCCGCAGATGAAGAAAGCTACCAAGCGCTTGACTTCCACCTATTTCATGGCTCGCTATCAGCAGATTGTCAAGCCTTCCGGACTTATTCATCTCAAGACCGACAGTCCGTTCCTCTATACTTATACGACAGAGATGCTCCGTTTGAATCCCTATCCGGTACTTGCCAATACGGATGATCTGTATGCCTCCGACCAATACCCGGATGCGCAGGCGCTCAAGACCCATTATGAAAAACAATGGTTAGACCGAGGCCTAACCATCAAATATATCGCTTGGCAACTGACGCCGTTGGAGCATTTTGAGGAACCGACGATAGAGATAGAGAAGGATAGTTACCGCTCTTACGGACGCAATTACAATAGTCCCGAATAATCCGTACGTTTATTCCCGATAAGCCCGCTAATTGAGCGTGTTGGGTTCATAGTGCCGCCATTTGTCTATTAGTGCGGTCATATCTTCCGGCCATTCCGAATCGAAGAACATTCTCTCGCCCGTGCGCGGGTGCGTGAAACCTAATGTACGCGCGTGTAAGACTTGCCGCGGACAGAGCGCAAAGCAGTTTTCGATATATTGCCGGTATTTCTGCGTCCGAAGACCCTTGAGTATCTCGCATCCGCCGTATTTCTCGTCTGCAAAAAGCGGATGTCCTATATGCTTCATGTGTACGCGTATCTGGTGGGTGCGTCCGGTCTCCAGACGACATTCTACCAGCGTCACGTACGGAAACCGCTCCAACACTCTCCAATGGGTGATAGCCTCTTTGGCTTGCGGACATTCCTCCAAATCCCATACGCGGTAGATAGTGCGGTCTCGGTTATCACGCGCCAAAGCACCTTCCACAGTTCCGCTATCTTCCTGAAAAGTACCCCAAACGAGGGCATTATAGGTGCGCTCGGTCGTATGGTCGAAGAACTGCCGAGCCAGATGCGCTTTCGCTTCCGGAGTCTTGGCAATAAGCAGCAGACCTGAAGTGTCTTTGTCTATACGGTGTACCAAACCGATATCGGGATTGTTGATATCAAGTTTGAGTTTGGAATGTTGGTTTTTTAGTTCTTCTTCAAAATGCCAAGCAAGGGCGTGAAGAAGCGTGTGCTCGTAGTTGCCGTGTCCCGGGTGAACGACTAATCCGGCGGGTTTATTGACCACCAACAGGTCATCGTCCTCATAAACGATGTTCAGCGGGATATTCTCCGGTGTGATCGTGAAATCATGGGGCTCATGATCGAGAAGTACTTGTATTATATCCCCGGGTTTGACGCGGTAGTTGGAGGCAACGGCTTTTCCGTTGACCCACACGTTTCCGGCGTCCGCAGCCGTCTGAATACGGTTGCGGCTCGTATTGGTCATGTGCTCAGCAAGGTATTTATCGATTCGTTCTTTTCCTTGCCCTTTATCTACTTCGCACCGCCAACGTTCCCAGAGTTCTTCATCAAAACCAGTTTCCATCGTCTTCTGTATTTTCACCACCGCCGGTAGCTACTTTCTCCAAATCCGAAGAGAGCCAGAGAGAGACAGTCTCTCCCTCTACGATTCTTTCTCCGGCATCGGGCGCTTGACGGTAGATATATTTCACTTTCTCTTCCTCTTCCTCTTGATTCGGATCTGCCTCCGGCTCTTCGTCCTCCAATACCGCGCCCACTGTCAGACGATGTTTGAGCAGGAGACTACGTGCGTCGCGAAGGGTCAGACCGATGACGGTCGGCACCTCTACTTGCTCGGTACCTCTACCAAAACCGACGACGAGCCGCACTTTCGTGCCGACAGGAATCTTATCTCCCGGCTGAATGCTGGCAGTGTCGGACTTGATATCCAAGACCAGATCGCGGAAAGCGGAAGGTTCGTACTCATAGACACTATCCACGATGATTCCTAATCCGTGTAAGGTGGTCTCAGCCTGACGATAACTGAGGTCGTGCAGGTCGGGCATGACTACTTGACGTTTGCCGGTAGCGTTGATAGTGACGTAGATAGCTCTACCTTCTTTGGCATGACTCTCCGGACGCGGGTCTTGCTCCACGATGGTACCGAACGGCACTTTGTCCGAATAGGTCGAGTCCACTACCACCAAACGCAGACCCTTGGCATTGAGAATCGGTTCCGCTTCGGCTACTACCAAACCGCGGACATCCTCTACTTCGACCTCTACCCCGTGCTGCGTATAACCGCGCACCCAGTAAATCAGGCCCACTAAAATTGCTATTCCTGCCAAAGCGGCAAAAACGATGTTCCAACCCACAAATTTGAGGTCAGAAAGATCAAAAAAACCTCTTTTTTCCATAAAATGTAAAATTCAGTGTGCAAAATTACAATTTTTTTTGGATATATGCAAAAAAAGCAGTACTTTTGCATCGTTTTTCGCAAAAAGGCGAAGACTTAACGGATTTTTTAGGCTAAAAAGTTTTAAAATTATGAAAAAAATGCTTCTTATCGTAGCTGTTGCATTTGCTGCAATGAGCTGCGGCAACAAGGCCTGCGAGAAAAAGTGCTGCCAAGAGGCTGAGGCTGCTGAGGCAGTTGAGGTAGTAGAGGCTGACTCTCTGGCTGCTGAGGCAGAGGTAGTTGAGGCTCCGGCAGAGGCTGAGGCTCCGGCTGCTGAGTAATCCTTGTTGCTCACATTAAGGTAGTACCTTAAAAGAAGCGACCCTTTCGGGCCGCTTTCTTTTTTGTACTTAATCTTTGATTAAGTTCTTGCCGGTCATCTCTTTGGGTTGCTCAATGCCGAGAATATGGCAGAGAGAAGGAGCGACATCTGCGAGGATACCGTCCTCTACGTGCGCGTTCACGTGATCCTTAGAGATATATACGAAAGGCACAGGGTTGAGCGAGTGAGCTGTGTTCGGCGTGCCGTCTGGGTTGATAGCGTTGTCGCAGTTACCGTGGTCGGCAATGACGATGATCTCATAGCCGTTTGCCAAAGCTGCTTCAATCACTTTGTGCGAGCACTCGTCGATGGTCTTTACGGCTTTCACAATCGCCTCATAGACTCCGGTATGTCCGACCATGTCGCCGTTGGCGAAGTTAAGCGTGATATAATCGAACTTCTGCGTCTTGATAGCTGCTACCAAAGCTTCGGTCACTTCCGGTGCAGACATCTCCGGCTTCATATCATAGGTCGGCACTTTCGGAGACGGGATCAGAATACGCTCCTCACCCGGATATTCAGCTTCACGACCACCATTGAAGAAGAAGGTCACGTGTGCGAATTTCTCGGTCTCAGCAATACGGAGCTGCTTGAGTCCTAATTTGCTGACTACCTCGCCTAAGGTGTTCTCTACGTTCTCCTTGGGGTAGAGTATATGCAGTCCTTTGAACGAACTGTCGTACGGTGTCATACAGCAGTAGTGCAGACCCGGAATAGTCTTCATTCCTTGTTCCGGCATGTCTTGCTGGGTCAGTACGATCGTGATCTCTTTCGCACGGTCGTTACGGTAGTTGAAGAAGATAACTACGTCTCCTTCGGTAATACGGCCGTCGCAAGCTGCGTTCACTAATGGCTCCATGAACTCGTCGGTGTCCTTATGCTCCTCGGTGTGACGGTCATAGCAGCCCTGTACAGCCGCTACCATGTCGGTCTCTTTGCGTCCTTCGCCGTTTACCAACTGGTCATATGCCACTTTGATACGCTCCCATCGTTTGTCACGGTCCATCGCGTAGAAACGACCGATGATAGAAGCGATATGTGCGCCGGTCTTGTCGCACAGTCCTTGCAGGTCGGCAATGAATCCCTTACCGCTACGCGGGTCGGTGTCACGACCGTCCATGAAACAGTGAACGAAAGTCTTGTCAGCTACTCCGTACTCTTTGGCAATCTCCACGAGTTTGAAGAGGTGGTCAAGAGACGAGTGTACGCCTCCGTTGGAGCAGAGACCCATGATATGCAGTTTCTTACCGGCAGCTTGTGCAGCTTTGTAAGCAGCTACTATCTCGGGGTTCTGCATGATCGAGTTGTCACGGATAGAGCGGTTAATCTTCACCAAGTCCTGATACACCACTCGTCCGGCACCGATATTCAGGTGTCCAACTTCGGAGTTACCCATCTGTCCGTCCGGCAGACCAACGTTCTCTCCGCTTGCCTGCAACTGTGAGTGCGGGTATTTCGCCAACAGCGCATCCCAGTGCGGCGTCGGCGTTACGCTGATGACATCGGCTTTCGATTTATTACCGATTCCCCAGCCGTCTAAAATCATTAATAATGCTTTACTCATATTCGTTATTTTTTTATTGTTTACCAATTTGCGGTGCAAATTTACTGCTTTTTTTTGACATATGCAAGAAAAAAGAGCATTAAAAATGCATTTTCTTTGGAAAATGTTTGTGTGTTCCAAATATTTGTAGTACCTTTGCAGTCGCAAAGGGTAATATATATATACCATGACGAAAAGATATGATTTTTTGATTATCGGCGGAGGAGTCGCCGGAATGAGTTTCGCGCTGAAAGTGGCGCGTGCTGGTAAGTACAAGATCGCGTTGTGCTGTAAGACCAAATTAGAGGAGGCGAACACCGCGAAAGCACAGGGAGGAATAGCTTCCGTCACGAATCTGTTAGTGGATGATTTCGAGAAGCATATCCACGACACCATGGTGGCAGGGGATTGGCTTAGTGATCCTGCTGCGGTGGAGCAAGTGGTGCGCAATGCGCCGAGAGGTATTACCGAATTGGTGAACTGGGGCGTCAACTTCGATAAGAAAGAGGACGGTCAGTATGACCTGCACCGTGAGGGCGGACATTCCGAGTTCCGAATCCTTCACCACGCCGATGATACCGGAGCTGAGATCCAACGCGGATTGATGCAAGCCGTTCGGGACAATCCTTTTATTGAGGTGTTAGAGAACCATTTCGCTGTAGAGATCATTACGCAACACCACCTTGGTGTGCGTGTAACGAGACGTACACCAGATATCGAGTGCTACGGAGCATATATCTTGAATCCCGAGACCCAGAAGATCGATACCTATCTGAGCCGAATCACGCTCATGGCAACCGGCGGAACGGGTGCTGTCTATGCGACCACCACTAATCCCGAGATAGCTACGGGAGACGGTATAGCGATGGTCTATCGTGCCAAAGGTCAGGTCAAAGATATGGAGTTCGTGCAGTTCCACCCGACGAGTCTCTTCAATCCTGCCGAGACACATCCTGCTTATCTGATCACAGAGGCTATGCGCGGATACGGAGGTATTCTGCGTCTGCCTAACGGCGAGGAGTTCATGCAGAAATACGATCCGCGTCTGAGTCTTGCGCCGCGTGACATCGTTGCGCGTGCGATTGATAATGAGATGAAGATCCACGCCATCGATCATGTCTGCTTGGATGTGACGCACAAAGATCCCGAGGAGACTAAACATCATTTCCCGAATATCTATGCAAAATGTCTGAGTATAGGTATTGATATTACCAAGGAGTATATTCCGGTAGCGCCGTGTGCGCACTATATGTGCGGTGGTATCAAGGTGGATCTGGACGGACAGTCCTCTATCCATCGTCTGTATGCTGTCGGCGAATGTTCTTGCACCGGTCTGCACGGCGGAAACCGTTTGGCTTCCAACTCGCTTATTGAGGCGGTGGTGTATGCCGATGCAGCTGCTAAGCATAGTCTCAGTGTGATAGAAAACTACGATTTCAACGAACAAATTCCGGCTTGGAACGATGAAGGCACACTCAGTAACGAAGAGCGCGTGTTGATTGCGCAGGACGTCAAAGAGGTGGGACAGATCATGTCCACTTATGTCGGTATCGTGCGTTCGGATCTGCGTCTGAGACGAGCATGGGAACGTCTCGATCTGCTGTACGAAGAGACCGAAGACCTCTTCAAACGTGTCAAGGCGGACAGGGAGATCTGCGAGTTGCGTAATATGATCAACGTGGGTTATCTCATTACCCGTCAGGCTATCGAACGCAAGGAGAGCCGTGGTTTGCATTATACCATTGACTATCCTCGTACGGATAATAATCATCCGCAGGAAGTGTGGTGATTAGTTGATAGTTGAAAGTTGAAAGACGAAAGGTGAAAGGTGAAAGGTGAAAGGAATAGCTTTACATAGTGTTGTGCCGATGCGGGTAGAGGCGCGTGAAGGCGCAGAGATGAGCACGCAGATGCTTTTCAATGAGATCTTTACGATTGTCGTTCAGAAGCCTCGTTGGACGTATATCCGTTTGGACTCCGATGGACAGGAAGGATGGGTTGATGCGAAGATGATTTCTCCGATGAAATCGAAAGAATATACGGATCACAAGGCTTTGCTCAAGACGGCAGCTTTGGTAGCTATGCCGATGGCATATGCCGTGAGTGAGAACAACGGTCAGACCATTCCTTTGACGGCAGGTACTCGCCTGACGAACTATAAAGACGGACGTTTTGAGGTCTTAGGCGTTGGTTTTCGTATAGACCCGAGCATGGTGTGTGTCAATCCTTGGGAACTCAACCAGCAGAACCTGTTGACGGCTGTCCGTTTCTTCCTCAATGTGCCTTACCTCTGGGGCGGAAAGAATGCTATGGGCATGGACTGCTCCGGCTTTGTACAGACGGTAATGAGTCTTTTTGGTAAGAGTTTGCTTCGCAACGCAAGTGAGCAGGCTACCCAAGGACGCGCTGTTATGAAGCTTTCGAGAGTGCAGGCAGGAGATTTAGTTTTCTTTGACCACTATGAGTCTTCCGATAAAGGAGAGCAATCTGCCGCTAAGATCACGCACGTCGGTATCGTTATTGATCGCGAGAGAGTGATCCATTGTTCGGGACGCGTGAAGGTAGAAAAACTCGATGAAACCGGCATTTATAGCACAGAACAAGGCGGCTATACACACCGCCTTGTTGCTATTCGCCGTCTATAAACGTTTTCTCTTATTTATTGGCTTCTTGTTGTTGAATC
>Ga0256405_10006400_pt1 | contig 18889 bp, 16 predicted proteins | sample RumenRJG_02DNA_FD_189096 | JGI IMG/M metagenome (GOLD analysis project Ga0256405, IMG submission 189096) | Bovine rumen microbial communities from Lethbridge, Alberta, Canada - RJG_02 | ecosystem: Host-associated > Mammals > Digestive system > Stomach > Rumen | place: Canada: Alberta... | reverse complement strand
GGTAGCGGATTTTGGAACAAGCGTATATGGAATTGTTCGCGCATATTACACAGGTGATATAACTGCTGCTTTGTCTGGTATAACTGGAATGTTGGGAATGTTTGGAATAGGGGGACCTAGTGGTGTAACCAATGAACAGATATTATCTGCTATTCAAGATTTGTCCCTTCAAGTACAGGACTTGCGATTACTTACAATGGCTATGAGTGCTCAACTTGATGAGACAACGAAGCAGGCATATCGAAATGGCTTGCAACCATTTGATAATGCTATGATAGCTCTTGATACAGATGCTGAAATTCTTCAGCGTATGTTGGTAACAGGTGCTAAGCTTCTTGCAGAACAAGGAACGCCAGCTCCGGCAGAGGGAGCATCTGCAGAAGAGGAACAGGCTTATACAGCTAAACTCATTGCATTTATACAGGAAAACGAGTCAACGAATCCAGATCTTAAGGATTTTACCAAGATTATGGATGACCTAAAACAAAACTATGTAAATGTGGCTGGAGAGCTTGGTAAGCCAAAAGACTTTAGTCCACTTACTGCTTATGATAATTATTGGAATTTGTATTTTAACTTTGAGTCACAAGGGTATTCATTACGTGCAGCTTATAGAGCAAATGCAGAATTCGAGATAAAGAGAGCATACTCATTAATCTCACTATATTACAACATAGGAACTGGTAATACTGCCGTTACTTATCAGGAGTATGGTCAACTTCTAGCTAATGCATTAACAGCAATAGAAGAGAATGGACCTGGAATCAGTCCTGAGGCCGCATTACAGCAAGAATCAATGTATTGTTATGGACTAGAGAAGAATGTTAAGTCTATAGAAATAGTAAATAACCCATTGGATTTTGACTATGATAAGTCCAAGGTGGGCGAGCGTCAGTTAAGCCAATATCTAGAAAAAATGCATGGAAGAACACCTCAACAAGATTTAGAGCTGGCAGGTCTGTGGAAGGATGATTATCTTCATGGAGCTTCAAAAGATACAAAAGGTCTAGCATACAATTATAGAGAAGACGATGCTGAAATCAAAGCAGACATTATTACTTGGGATGGAGAATTAAAAAAAGGACAAGAGCTTTGTTGGTTTGCGATCTGGGCATTTAATGGCCCACCAAGAAAACAAATTCCGGAGGATAAAGATTTTCCTGATATTGAAGAAGCAGTAATGCTATATGCGAACTGATAATAGGTCAAAATGAATTGAATATACTACGATAATACATTAAAGGCACTGGCCATATAGCTGGTGCCTGTTTTTATAGTGCACACATATATGAGGCTTTAGACAAACTATGAGACTACGTAGTACGATATAACTGTTCTGGCAATGACTGGAACAGAAACGCGCCAATTTGTGTTAAAATAAGTATTGTAGTGAGATTAATATATTTAGAGGAAATGGCTTATGAAAAAATACTTTATAACAATAATTGTAGCAATAATGCTTGTTTTAGCAGGTTGCTCATGTAGTAAAGAAGCAGATAATGCAGCTAATACTAGTACCTCAAGGAATGTAAATGAAGAGAATAAGGATATGACAGCAAAAAATAACACTTATAAACAGATTGGTCAAGAAGAAGCAAAAGAAATGATGAAAAGAGATGATGGTCACATCATTGTAGATGTACGCCGTCAAGATGAATATGATAACGGACATATTGCAGGCGCAGTTTTAATACCTAATGAAAGTATTGGAACTTCGCAACCAGAGCAATTAAAAGACCTAAATCAGATTATACTAGTATACTGTAGGACGGGGAATAGAAGTAAGCAAGCAGCACAGAAACTTGCTGATATGGGCTATACAAATGTATATGAATTTGGTGGAATCAATACGTGGGATGGAGATATTGTACGGTAGTTTTTTTTGATAGTTGGTGTTATAATCAAGATATAAATATGACATAAATTATTTTGGATGGTAAAGGATGAGTAGTAGATAAAGGACGTGATTTTATGACTAATGCACAAGCATGGGATTATGCAGTTGGAATGATTAAGGTAGATGGATTAGAGCCCACTGAAGAATTTAAAGAGTATGTTGAAAAAGAAAAGCGTGGCGAAGTGTCTATGGAAGATATAAAAAAATACTTGGATGAGAAGTACAAGGTAAAAGAGGATTATGCTAATGCGTGATCCATATCTATATGAGGGTACCGATGTACTAAGAAATCTTCTTGGGATTAAAGACAGAAATCTACTTGAAGAAGCTGAGTCTGGATATGTTACATATCGATTGAAGGAGATAGCGCTGAATCCTTTACTTGGAAATTATGATTATGCTCACCTTCTTAAAATGCATAAATACATTTTTCAGGATATGTATGATTGGGCCGGACAACAACGTAAACAGAACATTTATAAGGAAGAGCATGTATTGGGTGGATTATCAATAGACTACTCTGATGTTTTTGATATTCAAAAAGATTCTGAAAGAGCTTTGCGAGAAATGCGTCAGAAGGATTGGAAGAAATTTGATATTCATGAGTCAGCATTAGAATTCTCTGAATCGTTAGCTCATATATGGAAAATTCATCCTTTTCGCGAAGGAAATACACGCACGACTATAACATTTTGTTGTCAATATGCTGATGAAGTTGGGCTTAATCCTGATAGGCAATTGTTTGAAGATAATGCACAATATGTTAGAACTTCATTAGTTGCATATAATGCAGTGTTTGATGATTTGGGAGATAAGTCGAAACCTGAATACTTGGTACAAATAGTTGAAGATGCGATTTCAAGAGGAAAAAACAAATAGTACATCGATTATTCATATTTAAACTTACGAGGCATTGGCTATATAGCTAGTGCCTGTTTTTATAGTGTTTACATATGCATAGGACAAACACTTAATGAATCACCCTAATAGACTACAGAGAGGATTGACTAAGTAAATATTTTTTGCTAGAATACAGATTGTCAAAAAAATATCTATTTAAAAGTGAAAACTGGGATATACAATGTATATTTATTTATGGGACTTTTGTTCTGTGAATAGATATATATTGTATATCTCAGTTTTTTGCTTAGAAAGACATTTTACTAGCATTAATAGTTACGGAAAGGAGAGAAAAATGAAAAAAACTATTAAGAAAATGTTAGCTGTAGTAGCAACATTTGCGTTATGTATTTCACTAGCAGCTTGCAGTTGTAGTGGTAAAAGCGGGGCAAGTAACGAAAAGGGAACACTAGTGTATGCAAGCGGTGACTATACGCGTATTAATCCGGCAATGGATGAGCATGGTGAGATAAATGTTCTCTTATTCAATGGTCTAACTGCTCATAATGATAAGAATGAGGTTATTCCATCACTTGCTAAGAATTGGGATTATGATGAGAAAACATTTACTTACACATTCCATTTGCAAGAAGGTGTAAAATGGCATGATGGCAAGCCATTTACTGCTAATGATGTTAAGTTTACTATTGAAGCAATTATGGATCCAAAGAATGAGTCTGAGAATGCTCCTAACTTTGAAGATGTAAAGGAAATAAAAGTTATTGACGATAACACAATAGCCTTTACATTAGAAGCACCAAATGTGGCATTTCTTGATTATATGACAATGGGTATTCTTCCAAAGCATTTGCTTGAAGGTGAGAATATGCAAGAGTCTAAATACTTCAAGAATCCTATAGGAACAGGTCCTTATAAACTTGAGAAATGGGAAGAAGGACAGGCAATTACTTTGGTTAAGAATGATGAATACTTCAAGGGAGCTCCTAAAATTAACAAGATAGTATTCAAAATTGTTGAAGACGATAATGCTAAGGCTATTCAGATGCAATCAGGAGAACTTGACCTTGCTCAACTTACTCCAAAGGATGCACAGAATTTCAAGGATAAAGAAGGATATACATATTATGATATGTTAACTGCTGATTACCGTGGAATTATGTACAACTTTGCAAATGATTTCTGGAAAGAGAACAAAGACTTGATTCCTGCTATTAACTACGCTGTAGATAGACAGGCTATAATTGACGCTGTTATTCTTGGTCAAGGTATGACAGCATACAGTCCAATTCAAAGAAACATTTACAATAATGAAAATGTTGAGAAGTTCGAATACAATCCTGCAAAGGCAGAAGAACTACTTCAGAAGGCAGGATGTACAAAGAACCCAGATGGATTCTATTATAGAAACGGTAAGAAGATTTCATTCACAATTAACTGTAAAGAAGGAGACCAGGTACGTGTTGATATTGCTCAAGCAGCTGCACAACAACTTGCGAAAGTAGGTGTTGAAGTTAAGGTTGAGGTTCCTGCTAAGATAGACTGGGATGGACAAGAAGCTTTCTTAATTGGATGGGGTAGCCCATTTGATGCAGATGATCATACATATAAGGTATTTGGAACAGGTAAGGGAGCTAATTATAATAGTTACTCTAATGCTAATGTTGATAAATACTTAGTTGAAGGTCGTCAAAGCAGTGATACTAATGTTAGAAAAGAAGCTTACGCAAAGTTCCAAGAAGAACTAACAAATGATCCACCTTATACATTTATCTGCTATATCGATGCAAATTACGTAGCAAAGAATAAGATTAAGGGAATTAGTAGCAATACTATTCTTGGACATCATGGAGTAGGAATCTTCTGGAACGTGGCTGATTGGACCATAGAAGAATAAAGGAAATATATGAATCTACTTGACGTTAATAATATTGTAGTTAAATTTAAAACTAAACAAGGTATAGTTCATGCTGTAAACGACGTTAGCTTAAGTCTCAAGGAAGGAGAAGTACTAGCTATAGTCGGTGAATCGGGATGTGGAAAAAGTGCGTTATGTAGAGCAATCATGGGCCTTCTACCTGCAAATTCGCAGGTGGAGGGCAGCGTGATGGTGGATGACAATAATATACTTTTTATGAATGATAAGGAAAAAGATAAGCTGCGTGGCAGCTTTTTTTCAATGATTTTTCAAGATCCACTTACAGCCCTAGATCCAACCATGACTATAGGTAATCAAATAGCTGAAGCTATTCTTACACATAATCCCAAAATGAAAAAGGAGGATGTGGAAGAAAAGGTATATGAACTCCTTGAACTTGTTGGCATAAGCGAACCTAAGATTAGAGCAAAACAATATTCATATAATTTTTCCGGTGGTATGAGACAAAGAAGCGTTCTAGCAATAGCCTTAGCAAATCATCCTAGAATTCTTTTGGCAGATGAGCCAACAACAGCACTAGATGTAACAATTCAGTCTCAGATTCTTAAGCTCTTATCAGATATTCAAAAGAAGATGAGTATGGCGACTATTTTTATATCACATGATTTAAGAGTTGTTCGTCAAGTTGCAGATAGGATTGCTGTAATGTATGCAGGTAAAATTGTAGAAATTGGAAAGGCTGAAGAAATATTTGAAGATCCAAAGCATCCTTATACGTGGGGACTTCTAAAAGCATTGCCAGAATCTTCCTATGGAAAGGAAGAATTATATACAATTCCAGGTACTCCACCTAATTTGTATCAAATCCCTAAAGGAGATGCATTTGCGCCAAGAAACGAATATGCCCTAGCCATTGACTATGAAGAGGAGCCAGAATTATTTGATATAACTGATACACATAAGGCAGCCACATGGCTTGTTAGTCCTAATGCGCCTCATATTGAATTTGATAATCCAATATATTCACAGATTAGTGGGCTTCAGAAAGAGAAAAGAAAAGAAACAAGAAATGTTGTTAAAGTGGATCATTTGACTAAGAATTTCTATCTTCCTAGAAAAGTTACAATTGAAGCCGTAAAAGACGTAAGTTTTACTATACAAGAAGGAGAAATATATGGCTTAGTAGGAGAATCAGGTTCTGGAAAATCGACTATAGCAAGATGTCTTACTGGTATATATAAAGACTATACAGGTGAGATTTATTATGAAGATATTCCTTTGCATGATAAAGCTATGAGAAATAAGAATGCAAAGCGTTTACAAATGGAACGACAGATGATATTTCAAGATTCTACATCTAGCCTTAATCAACGTATGAGGGTTAAGGATATTGTAATGGAACCACAACGAATACATCACATTAGATCACAATATGGAAGCAAAGAAAAAGATGCAAAGCATTTACTGTCTATCGTAGGACTTGATGATAGGAGTTTGGATAAATTACCAGGTGAATTATCAGGAGGACAGAGACAGCGTGTGGCTATTGCAAGAGCAATAGGAATAAATCCTAAATTGCTTGTGGCAGATGAACCTATTGCAGCATTAGATGTATCAATTCAGGCACAGATAATCAATTTGTTTAAGAAATTGCAAAGAGAGAGGAAATATTCGATTCTATTTATTGCTCATGATCTCTCAATGGTGTCATTTATATGTGATAGGGTCGGTGTTATGAAGGATGGAAAACTTGTTGAAGAAGGAAGGACAAGTGATGTTTTTCTAAGACCGAAGCATCCATATACAAAGGAACTCATTAAAGCAATACCACGTATTGATAGAAAGGAGTATTCATGAAAAGTTGGGTACGTAGAATAATCGTTTTCTTCGTAAGCATTTTTGTGTTGAGTTTTCTGGTATTTTTTATTTCCAGGCTTGCTCCGGGTGATCCATTAGTATCTTATTATGGTGATCGTGTGGAGAAAATGTCAGTAGAAGAGCGTGAGGTAGCTGAAGAAAGGCTTGGCTTGAATGAGCCTATAATAACCCAATATGTTAAATGGATAGGTGGAGCAATAAAAGGCGATTTTGGAATCTCTTATAAGTATAAACAAGATGTATTAGAAGTTATTGTAGAAAGATTGCCATATACTTTGGTATTAGGTGGAATAGGATTTATCTTAATCTTTGGATTAGGACTTCTCTTAGGAATTGCTTGTGCACTTCACGAAGATACTATAATAGATAAAATAATATGTAAGGTTGGAACTGTTACTAGTTGTATACCGGAATTCTGGATTTCTCTTGTGCTAATTCTTATATTTGCAATGGATTTTAAGATTCTTCCAAGTAGCGGAGCCCATAGTTTAACTGACGATTCCTTTTCGGATAGATTATGGCATCTTGTATTACCTATGACCGTTGTTGTATTAAACCACCTCTGGTATTACGCTTACATGATTAGGAATAAGATGTTAGAAGAGATACGAGCTGATTATGTGCTGCTTGCAAAGTCAAAAGGTTTATCAAATAGAAAGATTCTTTATAGGCATTGCCTTAGGAATCTTGTTCCAAGTTATTTGAGTCTTATGGCGATTTCTCTTCCTCACATACTTGGTGGAACATATGTAGTGGAAACTGTTTTCTCTTTTCCCGGCATTGGAAAGCTAGCCTATGAGTCGGCACGATATAAGGATTATAATCTTCTAATGATTTTGTGTCTGCTTTCAGGTGCGGTTGTAATACTAGGAAATCTAGTAGCTCAATCTATTAATGAACGTATTGATCCTCGTATTAAAGAAAAGGAGGTATTCAGTGAACGATAGATTTGCAATTGTTGGGAGACGAAAAACAGAAGATACAAGTTCATATAGTATTAAACCATGGTACAAAAGACAGCCTATTGTTGCAGAGATAATTCTTGCCCTTTTAGTATTAGGGTGTACAGTAGGCACATTCTTCTTACCGAAGGATCCGACTTACATGGACCTTTCTCATTGTGGTGTTGCTCCATGTAAAGAATTTCTTTTTGGCACAGATACAATGGGTAGAGATATATTCTCAATGATATGGTATGGAGGACGTATTTCCCTGTTTATTGGTGTACTTGCAACTTTTATTTCAACTATAATTGCAGTTGTTGTTGGCGGTATTAGTGGAATAGCAAATTCATTTTGGGATTCTTTGATTATGAGATTTACAGAGATTCTTCTAGCGATTCCAAGTTTACTTCTTGTTGTATTCTTACAAGCTATTCTTGGTGAATCAAATGCAGTATCTATTGCGGTAGTTATTGGTGTTACTGGATGGATGAGCATAGCTAAAGTGGTTCGAACAGAAGTAAGACAACTAAGGAATAGCGAATATATTCTTGCAGCGCGTATGATGGGAGGAAAGTTTTTCTATACACTTTGGCACCATCTTGCACCCAATTTCGTATCTTCTATAATGTTTATGGTAGTTATGTCAATTCGAAGCGCTATTGTTGCAGAGTCTACGTTGAGTTTTATGGGAATGGGACTTCCGCTTGATGTTATATCTTGGGGAAGTATGCTCTCTTTGTCAGAAAAGGCGCTTCTTTCCGGATATTGGTGGATTATAATTATTCCAGGTTTGTTCCTTGTTGTAACATTGCTGTGTATAACAGAGATAGGCAATGCTATTAGGAAACATTTTTCAGTGGGAGAAAGAATGTTATAATATACGAATTATATAACAAATCCAAGTGTTCTTATTGAAAGGGGACAACTTAGTCTGATTAATAAGGAAGAAATAAAGGCTGATAAAGAAGATGTTATTAATATTCTCAGATACTTAGAGGTTATAAAGGGGGAATATATCATATATCCTAAGACAGACATTATAGAATATAGTGATGATGCACATATAACAGGTTGCTGGTATCCTAATATGAAAGTAGGAGATAGATTTAGGAAAGGAGACACATTTTGTGAGCTAAAAAAAGCCTTAAAAATTTTAAATTGACTCAACCATAGCATCCAACTGTAAATTTTCGCTGTCAAAACTTTAAATATATGTTATTGGAAAAATGTCTTTATATCTGCGTTGTAACACATTTTCATAGATGTTATAATATTAGTGGATAAATTATTGAAATCTTTTATGTCTTAAACTTATTGTTTATTGAAACAAAGATGTTATAATAATAGAAATTAATAGAGAGTATTATCGGGTTGATGATTATGGATGAAGCAAAGAAGAAGTTGATAGATGAATACATTAAAGAGCTTGTTGCAATTTACGGTAATCATTTGAAAAAAATAATTTTATATGGTTCTTACGCAAGAGGAGATTATAGAGATGATTCCGATATTGATATTATGATTTTATTAAATATTTCTGATATAGAAGCTAAGAGTTACCAAGAGTCACTTTCGGAGATTACATTTAATTATAATTTCGATTTTGATATGGATATAAATCCTATAGCGCACAGCGAGGAAGTGTTTAACAAGTGGCGAAATGCGTATCCGTTTTTTAAAAATATAGAAAAGGATGGAATCACTATATATGACGCAGCGTAATATGCTATATTTAATGCTATAAATGCTGTGCATTCCCTTGATGGTCGTTCATTTAAATGGCATAAGGACGCTATTTCTAATTTTAATAAACAATATGTTAAAACATCTGTTTTTGAGAGGTCTCTTGGACGAAAGATATCAGATGCAGAAGAGATTAGACATGCAAGCGATTACGATGAATTCTATATTGCAACAAGAGAAGATGCTGAGAAGCAAATTGCTTCCGCAGAAGAATTAATAGGTGTTGTGGAAGAGTATTGTAGGAAAAGAATTGAGGAAGTAAAGGACTAATAATAAAGTCATTCGCATATGTATAAAGAAGGGATTACTTTATTGCGACCTCAAGTGTTGGCTTATTAGTTAAGTTCATATTTTTTTAAGTCTTTAAGATAGTTCTTTCTGACACCATCTTCACCACCAAAGAATCTAAGTTCCTGCACTGACATGTTATGCTTTTCAAGCTTAAGCTCAGTGAGTTTCATTGTGCAAATAAAATCAGCAACTTGGAATAGTCTGTAGTCTGATGGAATAACTTTCTTAGTTTCAACTGATGGGAGTAGTACGTTAAAAACTGATGCAAGAATTCTTGATAATTCTACCTGCCCATTATCGTAATAGATTTTTACAGTGTCATATGACAAAAGGGTTTCATAGTTGTTCTTAACCCATGTACCAATTTGCTTGTAAAGTTTTGCGGTAGCATCAGTGATATCTTCAGTATCTCTGCGGTCTATGAAAAAAGACTTATGCTTAATCTTTATTTTTCTTATAAATCCCATGAGCTTCATAAGGAGCTTTCTACGGATAACAATATCTTCATGTTCAAATTCGTTTTCCATTCTGACGATTGGACCTGCATGTAAGCAGTGATGTGGATAGCCCAAGTAGGTTAATTCTTGTTCCAAAGAATCAAGACAAGCGTTTATATCATTTGCCTGATCATGGAATACCATGGTCACAATGTAGTATGGCGAACGAGGATTCAGTTTTCCGAAATCTCCAGATTCATCAATGAAAATACTTATCTCTTTCATGTCTTCTCCATAGCAAAAAAAATGGTGTGGGACACCCACACCGTATCGTTGGACCCGGGTCTTACGACCAGCCCCAGTAGTGTTACGCACTACCTTCGTATAAGTATATTAGCACAGAATTTAATGTAAAACAATGGATTTTACGAAATTTTTATTACCAATAGTATGCACAGAAAGGAGCGTATATGGCAAGAACAAATATTAGAATTGTTAAATTTTATGATGGTAGTAGAATAGCTAAGGAAGTTATGAATGATGCAATCGCTTCAAAAGTCAGAAAAAGCTTTTTGCTCCAACTTACCGAGTAGGTGCATATTGCAGACTTTCCAAAGAGGATTTGGATAATCACGAAGGGGAGAGTCAGAGTATCGCACATCAGCGTGAGATTATTGATGAGTACTGCAAAGCGAAGGGATAAGATAATAATAGAAGTAAGACGTTGGTTTGTTTTTAGTTTTTAGAGTTAAACATGTTATAATCTAGAAGTAGATAGTTTTTTGAAAGTAGTTTATGTGGAGATGATAGTATGGTAGCAACAAAAGATGATGCGTATTCTTTGATAGAAGCTATGTCGGAAGATGATTTTTCTGAGCTAAAGGTTTTCTTGAATACTTCATTTGGGAAAAGTAAAAAAAGAATAGATGCTGAAAATAGATTTGTTTCTGATGTAAAGGAAGCAGAGGAATCTGTGAGAAAGGGCAATTACGTCTCTTTGAAAGAATTGCATTCAATTTTGGAGTCATGTCTAGAGCAACGTAAGTTTTATCCATAAGTAACCTCCTAGTTTATATGGTAAGAATACTTTTCGGAAACAGATGAGGAAGATGACTAGTAATAGTTGACTATTCAGATAGATATGTTATTATAGGACTCATAAAGTAAGGTATTTCCTCATTAGGGTACTGATGCGAGTGCTCACCACAAGGGAGAGTACGGTGAATAACACTATTATAGTGTTACACCTATTCGTTTGTAACTAAGAATCATTTTTAGGGACATCGAATTTGACAGGATCACCTGTCAGATTTGGTGTCCCTTTTTTGTTGAGAAAGGAGAAGTATATGAAAACAACAAAAAAACAATTAATTAAGAAAGTGATATTGATTGACGGAGACAATCATATCAGAGAAGGAGAAAAGGGGATTCATAATATCCCAAAGAATCAAGAAGTAAAAGTATATTTTTCACAGGAAGGAGCAAAGAGTAAATTCGATAAGCGGACAAAGAATAGGACAAATGTTTCGTCGTATTATGTAAAGCCCGGTAATCAAGCAGTTGATAATCGTATTAAGTCTGAAGCCGGACAACGATACAGTAATGGTGAAAGCGTTTATATTGTAAGCCAAGATAAAGGATTTTCTAAGTATGCCAAGAAAAAGGATAATGCAGGTAAAAAGATCCATGCTGTTAAATCAGTTATTGATACAATCTAACATCAGAATACAAAAGGTAAACGGCTGCATAACTATGGTACCATTGCTGGGATTAACTGCTATGAGGGTGGCCAGACTACAAACTGTAAAATGAATAAGGTTGTCTTGGAACTATCAAAGATAGGTAAGACGGTAAAACTGTACTTCTTCAACACAGATAAATATAAGCAAGTAGAGCTGGAACTATTAAATGCAATTCATACTCAATACAATGTAAAGGATAATTAATGATAGATTGGAATAATAATGGAAAAATAGATGGTGAGGACTTGTTTCTTACAGATATTCTTCTCGAGGATGATAAAGGCGGAGGAGGAAGTAATAAGCCGAAAGGCGGCGGGTGTTTGACCTCGGTTGCACTTTTTATAGCAGTAGCGCTTTTTGTGGGATATATTATTCCGTGAGATTATTCTGAATAAATATAGAACCTCATAGTTATGTCATTGGTAAATTTGAAAACATAATATCTAACGCTGTCAAGTATAATAAAGAAGGCACAACATTGTATTGTTATGTAAGGATTAATGATGGTATAATAATCGAAATGGGCGATGATGGGAAAGGATCTTTTTTCAATATTGAATTTAGTAGATTGGATTAAGTATTATGTAATGAATTAGCAGTAGCTTATATATTATAATAAATCTATTAGGGGGTTAACTATATGGCATATGTAAATGTGAAATGTGATGAAGGTGAAGAGTTTGTTTTTAAAGTCTTTGGGGAAGAGGTAAGAGTAAATCGAATTACACATGATGAAGAATCCGGAAATTATATGTTTGTATATCGTATGGGAGAAGGTCGAGATTATTATGGAATTGATGACTTTATCCTTGTCATAAGAGGGATTCCTGTGGATTTGCATTTCTCAAGACATGACGGTGAAGTTGACGGTAAAAAAGCATATATATGGTCGCTGTATCGATATGTTACAGAGGGCGATCTTAGTGAAAGAGAGATATTTGATGAACTTGGTAAAGCTGTAGAAGTATATAAGAGACTTGGATATACTAAGGAGGAGTTATCAGGTCGTCCTATAGATTTTTTTCTTTCTCCAGTGAGCACATTAGATCTGTCACCATATTATAATTTTGAAGAATATAAGTTAAGCGAAGCGGTGTTTGAAAAACATATGAAAAAAGCACAAGAAGATAAAGTGATTAAAGAGCACGATCTGCCGTACTCTTCTCAACAACCTGAGTTGCTTAAGGTAAGTAAAGTTAGGATAGAGTATATATATTATGACAAGGAGTGCGGGAAAAGAAAAATATTTAGAATAGATAAACATAAATTGGAGGGGCTGGGGTATTATGAGGATTATCATTTTATAAAGATAATTGGTGATGGTCAATTGATAACAGATAGTGATTCCTTTAAAGTAAAAGAGTTTTCTTTTTATCTTTCCTGTGAAGAAGAGGAAGAGGAGGCGTTGCATAAATTAATACACTTTGATTATGGATGCTCTCAGGATATGAAGGGAAATGACGAGGCACCCATTTCTGTGTCGGAATTAATCAGGCGTAGTTTTGTAAGAATTCAATAGATTAAATAATAGTTGAGAAGTCCAAAGAAAACAAAAAGAATTGCATTACAATTAGGCAGATGGAAGTCTGCCTTTTTTCATATTTATTAAAAAAAGATGTTCTGCTTATATATGCAAATCACCTTGAAATAGTTAAATCATTTATGAAGTTTTAAATGTGTGATAAAGGGAAATCCTTAACTTAATGGCATTGCATGAGTCCTCTTTGCACATTTTTATGAGCTTTCAAACGTATGCACACCTTTAGACCCCTAAAAGTGTGCATCGTGTGGTTGTATCAATTACTTAGTCATAATGAAGGTATCACATCATGGATCGAAGGCTTCATTAGGAAATAGTTTTGTGTTAATATTATATAAGATTATTCGTGCGGAAGTTTGGGGGCTTTTTAGATGAAGAACACAACTCTATGTTACATCAAGCAGAATGATAAATACCTAATGCTTCATCGCACCAAGAAATCCGATGATCCCAATGAAGGAAAATGGATTGGTTAGTTAAGCATACTTTATATGAGTATTGAATGATGTGAAAAGGTATGAGAAAGTCATATTTCACACATTGTTTGATTATTCCCGTAATCTTTGTTATACTACCTTAGTAATATTTGCTGGCGTGGCACAGTCGGTAGCGCACCTCATTGGTAGTGTTTGCGTTGTCGTCTCCGCAAAGCCTTGAAAATACGTGGTTTATCACGTAAAAATAATCGCAGTTAGAATAGTTTTAGAACAGTTAGAAACAAAAAATGGAAACTCTTATAAATAAAACGAAGGAAGCAAAGAACTAATAATCATGTTCTTCGCTTCCTTTGATGGTTTTTGCCATCGCTTTTTTGCTGTTTATGGCTCAATTGTTTCTACAATATTAATGAAAATTCGGTGTCCTGTATTGATGAAGCGCACAATGGGTGGTATTATATTGAACGGTAGTTTGTGTGGTTTATGACGTCATGTGTGCCGTCGTAGTAGAGAGTCGTTACTGCGCTGCACATGTGTAATATTATAAAAGAGAGGGTGCTATCTATGAGTAAAGCTATTCTAAAGAGATTGTTTTCTTTTTCATTAATTTTTGTTTTGGGTATAACGTTACTTGCACCTCTCCCCGGAGAGACTAAGGCGAGTGACACTACTCCGTACGAAGAAAGAGTTGCTAAGCTGAAGGGGTCTGATTGGATGTCGCTTATATCCGATGAAAGACAGCTTAATGAGATTAATATACCGGGAAGTCATGATGCAGCTATGTGGAATCCTAAGCACTCCGGTTTTTTAGGGTTATTTACAGAGAAATATGCTAAGACGCAGGGTCGGACTATTAACGAGCAGATGCTTTTTGGTAATCGAATTTTTGATGTCAGAATGGCAAGCAAGATAGATGTGGATAAGGAACAGAATGATGCCTATTGTGTTCACGGCAAAAAAGAGAATGCCTTTTTAGATTTTAGATTCTACAATATAAAACAAACTGGTTTCTGGAGCGGGGATGAGTACTATATGGTGTCAGATGTACTTAATGATATGTCCGTATTCTTGCAGGCTCATCCTACAGAGACAATTCTTTTAGAGCTTGGATATGAGTCTGACTCTTCAGACGAGGATGCGACTTATAGTAGAGCGCAGAATTTGCTTAATCAATACAGAGATAAGATTAATCCGGCGACCGGTAAGCCGTTTATCTACACTCAAAACGGCAGTCAGAAAATTACAAGTATGCCCAAGATGGGCGACGTAAGGGGACAGATAGTAATACTTTCCAAGAATACTGCTAAGCTTGGATACGGCATTCAATACAGCGCCGGAAACGGATATACAAGTGCTGACGTTGCAGGAGTGCCTTTTACATTTGAGAATCATTACGAGGCGGATAGAACGCATAAATGGGATTATGTTAATGCTTTTTATGGTTTGTCAGATAAGAGAACTATTGAAGCGTGGCCTGCCGATGATGATACCAAGGCATATCAGAAAGAGGAGATAGCACCAAGCAATGACGGCATACCCAAAGATGTAACTTATCACACCAATAAAGGTCATATCATATGTACTTCGTCAAATGTTGCATGGGCAGGTTGGAAGAAACTGGGAGACTCACCGAAGGATGTGGCGGATTATGTTAATCCGAAGTTTTATACAGATACTTTTATAAGCAGGGGGACTTTATACGGATGGATATATTCCGACTTTACGACAGCAGAATATGCCAAATTGATTTATCTTGCTAACTTCCCTGTTGGAGATAACAGTTTGCACTATAGAACCGTTACATATCAGAAGGGTGATACAGCCACAGGCAATGATGATTTGTCATTTGCTCTGGCAGGTGAGAAGATAACGGTAAAGGATATTAAGCCTGATGCAAAATCCAATAAGACATTTATCGGATGGAAGATAGAAGGTGATAATACAGGAAAGCTATATAAGACGGGTGATACGTTAACTGTTAATGCTGACATCAAATTTGTGCCGGCATACAAGATGAGCTGGAGCGATTTGAATAAGAGTATTTCTCACTTGGCGAGTGGCAGTTCTAGGGCTTATACATTAGGGGCAGAGCTTAAGGCTAATGCTTCAGATGATACAATTAAGATACCAAGAGGAGTTAATGTCACGATTAATCTAAATAATAATGATATAGATGCCAATGCCAACAGTCTTAATAACAGAACATGCTTTACGGTATACGGAAAACTTACTATTAACGGTAGTGGAACGATTAAGAACGCACTGGGCAAAAAGGGCGGTGCTTTCTATGTGGCGCCGGGAGGTGAGCTGACCATTAATGAGGACGTTACTGTAAGTAATAATAAGGCGGAATTTGGCGGTGGAATATACTTGGCCGAGGGGACACCGCAAAGTCAGAGCAAGGTTAATATTAACGGAGCGAAGATTGAAAACAATCTTGCCAATTCAGTATTCGGTTCAGGCGGAGGCATATATGTATCTAAGGATTCGCTGGTATATTTATCCGGTACGCCTATAATAAGTGAAAACAAAAAATCAGCATATGTGGGAAAAACTCCTAATAATGTATATATAGATAAGGACGACAAAACACCCGTTCTGATTAAAAGTGACTTTAATACATCGGGAAGTTCAATAGGTATATCCTATAGTGAAAAGGCAATTACACAGAGCAGTGACGGTGCAATCGGCTTTGCGGCGACGCAGGACTTAACTGTGATTAGTGATGCGATTAAGAACTGCTTTAAGTCGGATAATTCCCGCTACAATATTGATAAAGGAGCTGATAACAAAACGCTTCAGCTTGTGGCAAAGTATACTCTCACATTTATGAACGGTACTACAAAGTATGCCACAAAGTCGGTGGCATATAAGCAAAGAATTACAGAATTGCCAACTATACCTGAAGAACAAGGCAAGGTTTTTGCAGGCTGGTATGCGGATGCAGAGTGCACAACATCTTATGACTTTAACAAGCCTGTTACCGAGAGTGCCACATTATATGCAAAGTGGGTAGATGAAGTGGGGACATTCGTAGTTATATTCCATACAAACGGTGGAAGTAATGTAAATCCGCAAAATGTAATAAACGGTAATAAAGCTAGTAAACCTTCGCCGGATCCTACAAGAAGTGGCTATACCTTTACGGGGTGGTATAAAGAGCCAGATTGCAATACTACATATACATTCAACGAGACGGTTAACAGTAATACTACAATTTATGCGGGATGGAAGAAGGTTGAACGTACTGTCACATTTAACTATAACGGTGGCACAGGTAGTGAAACGACTCAGAATGTAACAGACGGAGATACGGCAGCCTGGCCTGACGACCCTACGCGGAACGGATATATATTTGATGGTTGGTATGAAGACTCGGATTGTACAAAACCCTATGATTTTGATAAGCCTGTTACGTCAGACATTACCTTAACGGCAGGCTGGGAGAAAGCACCGCCATATACTGTTACCTTTGATTCTAACGGCGGTTCGGCTGTTGGTAGCGTAATAGTACAGGAAACTGATGTTGTTTTGGATATAAATGACAAGACGCCTACATACCCATACCATGATTTTGTTGGCTGGTATACGAAGATTGAGGGATTAAAACCCGCTGAAGCACAAGCAATGATACAAAAGGATCCGGAACTTAAGGATTACATATGGATTGACGGTAACAATGTGTATCTTCTCGTAGATGACAACTGGCTTATAGTAGATGACAATTACGTTCTTAGGGCTCGCTGGGAGGCCGGATATTGTACGGTCAGCTTCCGTGATGAGAAGAATAATAAGATTGACGAGCCGGAGAAGGTTAAGTACGGTTCTAAGCTTACAAGACCGTCAGATCCTGTCGGTGTAGGCTGGGAGTTTGTCGATTGGTATGCTGATCAAAATTGTACTAATAAGTTTAATTTTGACAATACTATTACCGGTGATATTACAATATACGCCAAAAGCAAGACTGCAAGCTATACTGTATCCTTTGATACTGTAGGTGGCACCAAGGTGGATTCTCAGGAGGTTCAATATAACCAACATGCAACCAGACCTGCATCTAATCCGACCCGTACAGGCTATGATTTCAAGGGATGGGGAGAATATATTACCAATGATGCTGATACTGCCAAGGCAATAATGGATTATGAGTATGAAACTGGATTTGACAAGAGCAAATTTGTCTACATTGACGGCAATCTGTATTATCAATATGATTTTGCAAGCGAGGTTGTAGAGGATAATATGACGCTTACAGCTATATGGCAGCGCAATTCGGATCCTATTCCCACACCGACTCCCGGAGTAGTAAGTGACGTTACAGATGTATTAAGTAACGAAGGACAAACACAATTTGCTGATACAGTAGAGGAGTTGGCACAAAAAGTTCTGACTGATGAAGAGAAAGAACTTGTACAACAAGGCAGTTCAGCTTCTGTCTGGATTGAAGCTGAGGATAATTATTCTAGTGTAAGTGAAGAAGAAAAAGAACTAGTTAATAAATATATCTTCAATAGATTCTACGTTGGCAAATATCTGAATCTAAGTCTATGGACACAAATCGAAAATCACATTGCGAGATTAGTATCTTATGTTCCTAACGGTTCTGTAAGAATAAGGACAAGTGTTCCTGTGAACCTGAGAAAGCCGGGAAGAAATTTTGATGTGATTGCAATACATGATGGCGTAGTATATGAGCTTGATTGTACATATTACAGTGATTTAGAGGTGTTGGAATTTGAGGCTGACAGATTCTCTACGTATGTGATTGTATATAATGATTCGACGGAAAGCGGAGATAATACTGAGTGGACGACGAGTAAAGAAGTTATTGATACACGAACGGATGCAGAAGTAAAAGGCGTAAATAAAAAAGTTAGTCCACCACAAACAAAAGATGATATTTTTAAAATATGTTTTGCGTTGTTTGTTGTATTTTTATCGATGATATGTATGATTGTCAGAGTAAGAAAAAAATAATACATATATTCAAATCTGAAATACAAAAAACCCGGGAAAGATAAACTAAAATAGAGGGACGGTTCTTTCAAGAGCCGTCCCTATCAGACTGTATATCTTCCTACTGCTCCTAATGCTCCACCAAGTGCTACGAATAAAAAACTCATATTTCTCCTCTACAAATCTCGATTGAACAAAATCGCTGCGCGATGGCCTGCCAAGGCTGTGGCGCAGTTTTACTTTATCTAAAAAAACAGTGGAAACATCTTCCTTTATTCGGTATAGTT
>Ga0256405_10006398_pt1 | contig 18891 bp, 27 predicted proteins | sample RumenRJG_02DNA_FD_189096 | JGI IMG/M metagenome (GOLD analysis project Ga0256405, IMG submission 189096) | Bovine rumen microbial communities from Lethbridge, Alberta, Canada - RJG_02 | ecosystem: Host-associated > Mammals > Digestive system > Stomach > Rumen | place: Canada: Alberta... | reverse complement strand
ATTGAGTTGCAGGTGAATGCAAAGAACAGAGCTGCTTATGAAATGTATTCAAAATATGGTTTTACGGAAAAATCAATCAATATGGAATTGAATTAAAACCCGGTAAAAAATCGAGTGCATATTGCAGAGCTCAGCAGGAATTATGCTGGAGGAAAGATATATGAGAAAGGTTATTGTGCTTGGATGTCCGGGCAGTGGCAAAACCATTTTTTCCGGAAAGCTGGAAGAATACACACGGCTGCCGTTGTTTCACCTGGACAATATGTGGTGGAAACCGGACAAGACCCACGTTTCAAGAAGCGAATTTGACGAGATGCTTGCTTCTGTTGAATGACCCGCCAAAAATGGTGCATCGTTCAACTATACCCTCTACCTGCTAATCAAAGAGCTTTACTTCTGTGACTGACACGGGCACAGAAACAAAGCTCTTTTTGTCTGCTTCAAAATCGACACCCCGAATCCAGTCCCCGACTTTTCGCAGACCCGCAGATAGAGGGTATAACACACTAGACTTTGCAAGCAAAGTCCGTGTGCCAAAAAGGGGCGTTGCCCCCTTTGGATTCCCCCGTCATTTCCGTTTCTCGGATACAAAACCGACCTTGCCGTTTTTACATCCTCACCCCGGAAATCAAAGAAGCACCGTCGCCATCTTCAAAGGGGATGTTGACAGTGCTTCTTTATAATTATCCAAAAGTTGCTTTCTTGCAATACTGTGTAAGCGTGGGTTGTGGTGTAGTATCTTTAACTAAGGGAACCTCCGTTTTCCCATTTGGATATGGTTTTATCACTGACGCCGATCCGGTCACCGAGATCTTTCTGTGTAAATCCTTTGGCTTTTCTGGATTGTTGTATAAATTCGCCAATATTATTTTGTGACATAGTGGAACCTCCATTTCGTAAGAGACAGTTGCTGCAGTGTCCGTCTGCTTTCAGTATAGAAGAAACGTGCAGAGAATACAATCTATGAGTTGGAGAGTTGGAGGTTCGCAGTCTCAGAGAAAGAGAAGGACGGTTCCGTCAAAAGAATTCTCCCAAAAGGAGAATCTGAAAGAAATAGCTTTCAAAAAGAAACCTCTCATTTTATAATAGAAAGGAGCAGACAAGAGAGGATATGAAATATGAATAAGAAAAATGAATATCAGGATGAGGGATTAAAGGGCAATGAAAGAATAGAAGATGCAATTTTTGCGCTTCAGAAAGAAGCCACACAGGAGCAGCTTGCACATACGTTGACGGTGATCCGGCGGCGGATGAAAGAGGGAGGACAACTGATCGTTGCTGTGGAACCGGATCCGGCACAGGCACAAATGAAGTTACAGACAGTGAGAACTCCGGACGGTAAAATCTGGTGGTCGGCATTTACCAGCTTTGAGGAAGAATTAAAAGGTGCAGATCAGGTGAAGTCGACATTTTTGTCAGAGATCGGCAGGATGTTTGAAGCAGCACTTACTGTGCCGGAGATCGCAGGGATTATTATCAATCCCTGGAACCGGACAATCATGTTGGATAAACATCTGATCCGGATTATTATGCCAGACTAAAAAATTTATATTTTTTGTAACTATATGAGATACGATTCGAAAAGAACAGTGATACTATCGGGGAAACAGTATGTTCAGACCAATGAGAAGAAAAAAAGAGGCTTCATCAGTATATGCGAAGGCTTCTGTATATTCGGGCGCGGATAGACGCATGGAGATGGTCAGCGCAGAACCCAGCAGGATCAGATCCGGACGGTTGCGGGATAAAAAGAGAACAGCTTCCGTGCCGGAAAGGAATCCTCTTTGACGGGAAAGTATAAAGTGCTGCCTGGCAAAAGGGAGATGCGTGGATACTTCAGATTTTCTTAAGGATATCTTAGAATTTCATACACAGGACGTTCACAGTTGGCTGATAACCTGTAACAAGCAAAAAGAAAGGAATGAAAGGGAATGAAACTACAAAAGAAAGCAGCCGTACAGCTGCTGCTCCTTGCAGCAGCAATGCTTATGGTTTGTTATGGCGCGATGCGTGGAGAGGCAGCCACGGTACTCTCCAAAGCAATTAAATTATGTCTGGAGTGTGTTGGCATTGGATAAAAAAAAGCATAAGGCATCACATGTTCTTGCATATGTCCGTGGGTGGATTCAGGCTGTGGCAACGATTCTTACGAATATTCATCTGCCGAATTTTTTTAAGGGAGAGATCTACCGTGGTAATGCAAAGACGGTCTGTGTGCCGGGACTAAACTGCTATTCCTGTCCAGCAGCAGCGGGAGCGTGTCCGATTGGGGCCTTTCAGGCAGTGGTTGGTTCATCAAAATTTAAGTTTTCATATTATATAACCGGTTTCCTGATTTTGGCAGGGGTTCTGCTGGGACGGTTTGTGTGTGGTTTTTTGTGTCCGTTTGGATGGTTCCAGGAACTTTTGCATAAGATTCCATTTAAAAAAATATCCACCCGGAAGTTAAAGCCGCTTCGGTTTATCAAATATGGAATTCTTTTGGTTTTCGTTATTCTGCTTCCTATATTGGTGACCAACCAGCTGGGAATGGGGGACCCATTTTTTTGCAAATACCTCTGTCCACAGGGAGTATTAGAGGGGGCACTTCCACTTTCGATTGCAAATGCAGGCATCCGTGCGGCATTGGGAAAGCTGTTTACATGGAAGGCCGGAATACTGGTTGCGGTCGTGTTGTTAAGCCTTATGTTTTATCGCCCGTTCTGCAAATGGATCTGTCCGCTTGGCGCAGTCTATGCGCTTTTTAATAAAGTATCTCTTTTACAGATGCATATAGATACCGGTAAATGTGTATCTTGCGGCAAATGTGCCGGTGTCTGTAAAATGGATGTGGATGTGGTCCGGCATCCAAATCATACGGAATGTATACGCTGCGGAGCATGTGTGAAGGAATGTCCGGTAGAGGCAATCAGTTATAAGTATGGATTTGCAGAAAAATCAAAAAAGAAGAAGGAGAATAATTAAAATGAAAAAACTTACAGTAATGTTACTGGTTATGACTCTGGTATTTGGACTTGCCGCTTGTGGCAATGCCTCGGAAAAAGGCAGCACTGTGACGGAAACGCAGGCACAGTCTGCGGAAGATACAGGGGCTGGTAATGCAGAACTCAACAAACTGTACGAAAAGGAAAATGCCATTATTGCGAAACATCAGGAATTGTGGAATACGGTTTTTAATAACATTGACAAAAACAAAGCTGCAGACGCAGGAGAACAAAATTATGGAACGTTTCTGGAGACACAGCTGGATCATGTGAAGGACCAGTTTTCGGAGGCAGACCTGAAAAAGCTGGATAAGGATATCGAAGAGATTAAGAAAATCGAGGATCAGGTAACGGAACTTACCGCGCAGATGGGAACAGAAAATTCCGGCGCCCAAAGCGCGAATGCAGAAACATCCGTCTTTCCGTCTTTTCAGGCGAAGGATCTGGATGGAAATAAGGTGGACAGCAGCATTTTTTCACAGAATGCGGTAACGGTTGTTAATTTCTGGTTTAATGGATGCACGCCATGTGTGGAGGAACTTCCGGCACTCAACAAATTAAATGAAGAACTGAAGGCAAAGGGCGGTCAGGTCATTGGCGTAAACACGGATTCACTCGATGGTAACAAAGAGGGAATTGCGGAAGCAAAAAGCATCCTGAAAAAACAGGGGGCAGACTATACCAACCTTTCCCTTGATTCGGACAGTGAGGCCGGTAAATACGCAACAAATATTATGGCATTTCCAACGACAGTTCTCGTTGACCGTAATGGCAACATTGTCGGAGATCCGATCATGGGCGGAATCACGAGTGATGAAGTTTACAAAAAGGTGACAGCTGCGATTGACCAGATCTTAGAGAAGGATAAGCAGTAAGATGGATACGGATAGGGTGGTAACTTTAAAAGGAGAATTCCATGGAATATGAACACATTGTCCATTCGTTTGAGCCGGTGTACGACAAAGCTTCCGAAATCCTCATATTAGGAACCCTGCCGTCCGTCAAATCAAGAGAAAACAATTTTTATTACGGGCATAAACAGAACCGTTTCTGGAAAGTGCTTGCAACACTTTTAAAAGAGCCGGTTCCAGATACAATTGAGGAGAAAAAAGCCATGCTGCTTGTCCACCGGATTGCCCTGTGGGATGTGATCCAAAGCTGTGACATCAAAGGCTCAAGCGACAGCAGTATTAAAAATGTACAGCCGACGGATATTGGCATGATTCTGGAAAAAACGAACATAACACGTATTTATGCAAACGGAAACAAGGCAGGACAGCTTTATAAAAGGTACCAGTTTCCGGTCACGGGAAGGAAAGCAACGGTGCTTCCATCCACAAGTCCGGCAAATGCCGCGTGGTCGCTGGAACGGCTGTGTGAGGCGTGGCATGTGATTCTGGAACAATGATAACAGAGCCTTTTATAAAAGATTTCAAAAAGCCATCTTTTAAAGAAAGATGGCTTTTTTCGTATACGCAAACGGCAAAATGACGAAATGACAAAGGAAAAATATAAAAAAAATGAACGAATAACGGAAAAATATGAAAAATTTTAATGGGAATCAAAAATAACGTGGCAAGAGACAAGGGTGTGATCGCATCAAAGGTTTATTTCAATGAGGGACGCCTGTCCAAAAAGGCGATCGCCAGAGAAATTGATGGAACATTGAAACGGCTGGGAACAGATTATCTGGATTTGTACATTATTCACAGATTTGATTTTGAAACACCTGTCGAGGAGACAATGGAGGCATTAAATGAATATCATATCCCGTGTCCATGAGCTTTCGGAAAAATATCACTGCAAAATGTCACAGATTGCGATTGCCTGGCAGTGGGCAAAAGGCATTGCATCCCCAATTATCGGTGCGACGAAGCCGGCATACCATGGAACGAAGGCATATGGCAGACAGAGCACAAGGAAGCGTGACAGAGAGGAAAGGTAAAATTGCACAAAAACACAATTCTATACGTTTCTCCCTTTTATACCGATACATCAATAGAATTACGAACGAGTCTGTTACCATTTTGGACAAGTGTAGCTTCTACGGATTCTCTTGTGACATTATCAAGAATGCCTGTATCAAATGCTTGTCCGGGCTTCCAATTTGGATTGGCTGATTTTACGGCTGCATACATAGCAGCTCTGTACTGTCCTTCATATTGTTCTAAAGTCCATGTACCACTTAAACGCTTATCTTTGCTGACACTCAACTGATAATCTTTGAAAATATCGGAACGCTTCGTTGTGTCACCATTTGAAAGACCTTTTTCCTGAATAAATTCCCGCTTCACATTATCAAACATTTTTTGACGATGATCTTCGGATACATTTGTAAGTTTCTGCCATGATGTACCCTTGCCAGTCACATCCATACCTGCAACACCATTTGCATTCAGTAAATCTCCGTCTGAATCAAACTGCTTCATCAGATTTTTAATAATCGTATCCCTTCCACCGAATATTTCATATATCATCTTTTCTTCCGGAGACATCATGGATTCATTCTGGGTTATTCCAGATAACCAGCCTTTTTCTTTCAATGCTTTATACTGTTTGCTATTTGTATTGATATCATTATAGGTATTACCGAAACCGCTAATATTCATTGACATATAAAAGCCTCCCTGCAAATAAATTCAAAATCCGTTTAGAATCAGTACTATGCTATATATAATATATCGTCACAAATTCCAGAAAACTAATAACACAGCATATAATACAAACTGCTTTTCCCGATATAATTAGGTAAGATTTATGATTTGAAATGAGGAAAAGCATGAACATATGACTTTATAGAATGTGCGTATAATCATAAAAAATAGGGTTATAATACTTGCGTATAATCAAAAAATAAATTACAATATGCGTATAATCATAAAATATAGAACTAATATATATGCGCATAATCTGGAGGAACCATGATATTAAAAAGAAAAATATATAAAAAACTACTGGAATGGAAAAAGGAGTGTCAGGGGAAAAAAGCTTTACTGATAGAAGGCGCCAGACGTATTGGAAAGTCTACCATCTGCGAAGAATTTGGAAAAAATGAATATGAAAGTTATCTCCTTATTGACTTTGCTAAAAAAGATAAGGAAGTCGAAATGTATTTTGAGCGATATCTGAATGATCTGGATACATTTTTTATGCTGTTACAGACACATTTTGGAACAAAACTGACAGAGAGAAACTCTCTTATTATTTTTGATGAGGTACAGATGTTTCCACAGGCAAGAGCTGCGATAAAATATTTAGTGGCAGATGGAAGATATGATTATATCGAGACTGGTTCACTGATATCAATCAGAGAAAATGTAAAAAATATTGTGATACCATCAGAAGAAAGACATATTAATATGTATCCATTGGATTTCGAAGAATTTGCAATAGCATTAGAGGAAGAATTACTGGTTGAATATATAAAAAAATGCTTTGAAAAAAGAGAACCTTTGGAAAGAAGTATGCATAATCAGGCAATGCTTCTGTTTCATCAGTATATGCTTGTTGGTGGGATGCCTATGCCTGTAGTAGCATTTATTGAAAGCAAAAAAGATTTTACAGAAGCGGATAGAGAAAAAAGGGACATTCTTAAATTGTATCGGGAAGATATTATGAAGATAGATATGAGATATAGAAGCAAAGTTCTTGCAATCTATGACCAGATTCCGGGATTCCTGTCACAGCATGAAAAAAGAGTTGTATTCAAAAAGCTGCAGGATGGTAGTTACGCAGACCAGTACGAAGAAACTTTTTTCTGGCTGTCGGATTCTATGATATCCAATGAGTGCTTTTTGTGTAATGATCCGAATGTTGGCTTATCATTAAATGAGACAAGAAGCTATGTAAAGTGTTATATGGGTGATACCGGACTTTTGGTAAGCCATGCATTTGATGAGAATGAATTACTTGAAGATGAAGTATATAAACAGATATTGGCAGGCAAATTACAGATTAATGAAGGAATGCTTTATGAAAATGCAATAGCTCAGATGCTGGTGGCAAATGGACATAAATTATATTTTTATACACACTATAATGAAAATAAGCATCGAAATGATATGGAAATAGATTTTATTATTTCCAATAACAGCAGATTAAAATATAAGATGTTTCCGATTGAAGTGAAGTCAGGAAAGCAATACAAAACGACCTCATTAAATAATTTCAGAGAAAAATACAAGGAGCGCATAGGGGAAAGTTATATTATTCATCCAAGAAATTTAATTGTAAAAGATGGAATTATATGCATTCCCCCATATATGACGATGAATATATAAAGATCTGACATACACACTTGACAATATTTTCCTGAGCGCGGTGTCGGTGAAGGTATCTGCACATGTGGAGTGCCAAGAGAGGAGCTTTTTGTCGTATCAAATTGACAGTGATGCGGCGTGTATACGGTATCAGTGTTAAAGGTTAGGTATATTTCTGCCCCAGATTGGGGCAGAAATGAAATGCAGAAAAGCAGGTATGTGGTTTGTCATGTATCTGTTTTTTTACGGAATTATCTGTTTTGAGTTGACACATACTGAAATTAAATATAATACCAGGTGGGATATCCTACTATAATCCTATGGGGGTGAAAATTATGACAGCAGTAAAAGATTACACAGTTCATATTGACAGCAAAAAAAGAGTTACTCTTAGAGGTGCATTATATCAGTATTATAATGTAAAGGAATATGATAATGGATGCATCATGCTTGAGCCACGTGAATTAACTGTACCGGAGAGCATTTCTGCAAGAACATTAGAAGACATCGATAAAGCCATTAGTAATTTTAAGATAGAAAATGTATCTGAAGAAATCGACTTATCAGATTTTTAGAAAGGCTTTTTTCGCTTGCAACGGAAAAGAGTATTGCTGAAGTGGAAATAATTATAAAAGAAAATCAGCCTGTAATGGCATAAACATCATGATGAAATAGTTTAAAATGAAGGGACGGCAAATCGTCAACAAGTTGTTGGCAATTTGCCGTCTTTGTTTGTATATTGGAGAGATTCTTTTTTGTAATGATTCTTGCATTTGTGAGAGCAGATTTGCCGTCGCAGGGATAACAGAATATCTGAAAAAGAAGGAAAAGAGCAGACTGGAGTATGAGCGTATAAAAGCAGATATTGAACAGGAATCCGAAAGATATGATGAATTTTTAGAAGAACTGGAAGCCAGAAAGAAATACCATGGAACGAAGGCATATGGCAGACAGAGCACAAGAAAACGTGGCAGAGAAGAAAGGTAAAAATAATTTTGATGACCATACCATATCGGCAATTATAAAAAGTGCTGATATGGTATAAGTTTATGAATTGGTATTTAAAATGAAAGAGACAGTTTAGATTATATAATAGTCATTTGGTGCAATAAATTAACGATAGAAACTGCTTTTTCCGATATAATAGATAAGATCTACGATTTGAAATGAGGAAAAGCATGAACATTATTATTTGCGATGACAGCCCAAAAGACCGAGAAACTTTATAAAATTTGACATATAATATAAGAACTATTTAACACAAAAATACGATTGTTTACGAAGCAGGGATTATTCCGTAAATATAAACAGCTCTCTTTTGTCAGAGGCTATGGGAGATGAAAAGACAAAACAATGGTTTCATAGATTTTCTCCTTGAATTTTTATGGTATATAAAATATGCTATGTACGAGAAAAAAGAACAAGTACGCAGAATAAATATACCTAGTACGTTTTATGATACCGTAAGAATCTGCGTAGAAAAATGGAGATTCCGATGAAGAAAGAAACAACAGCAGAAGAATATCTGAAGAAAATCATGAGTAGCTCTATTGATGAGGATTGTCCGGTTCACCGGACACTTGAGCTGCTTAGCAGGAAATGGAGGACACATATCATTTATGAGTTGTGTAAGCATCCTTCCATGCGCTTTGGGGAACTAAAGAAAGCGTATCCACGTATTACGAATACCATGTTGACGAATACTTTAAGAGATCTGGAAAGCCTGGGGATTATTCGCAGGGAACAGTTTAACGAGATCCCTCCCCATGTGGAATATTCACTTACGGAAAAGGGCAAAGCATTGCTTCCGGTGTTTTTTGAAATTTCCAAGTGGGGGGAAGAAAATCTTTAATCACGCATGGAGTAAACATTTTATTTCGTTTTTATTTTGAGGAGGAAACGCATGGAACAAAACACATCATTTACAGAAGGAAAAATTATGCAACCATTGATTTTGTTTGTGTTTTTATAGAAAAGAGGGATAAAAAATGCAGATTTCCAGTAGATTTACGATGGCAATTCATATGTTTGCCTGTATAGATACATTTACAGATCAGAAGATGACGAGTGATTTTATGGCGGGCAGCATTGGTACAAATCCGGTCATTATACGAAAAATATTGCAGCAGTTAAAAGCGGCAGGACTGGTTGAGGTGTCAAGAGGAACCGGCGGAGTTACGATTACCAGACCTTTGGAACAGATCACCTTTCTGGATATATACAAAGCGGTAGAGTGTGCGCCGGAAGAACAACTGTTTCATTTTCATGAAAATCCAAATCCGATGTGTCCGGTCGGAAAAAATATTCACCGGGTATTGGATGGCCGGCTGCATGAGGTGCAAAGGGCGATGGAAGAAAAACTGGCGGAAATGACACTTGCGGATGTAAAAAAAGATGTCGCATTGTGTATAGAAAATGAATAGTCGAATAAAAAGTTACAAAATTTTTGATGTAACCGTTGACATTACACCAAAACCATGATATAGTACAACCAACAGATGTAACAAGAGAAGTTACAACAAATAGATAATCAATTCAGGAGGTACTATTTCATGAACAAAGTAGTAGAATTTTTACAGGCAAACCCAGTACAGTATTTAGCAACCGTAGGACGCGATGGAAAGGCAAAGTGTCGTCCATTCATGTTCTGCTTCGAGCAGGATGGAAAGCTCTGGTTCTGCACAAACAACACAAAGGATGTTTACAAAGATATGCTTGAGAATCCAGAAATCGAAGTATCTGTTTCTTCTACGGAGTATGCATGGATTCGTCTTCATGGCAAGGCCGTATTTGAAAACAACATGAGTGTCAAGGAAGGATGCATGAACAATCCAATCGTTAAGGGACAGTATCAGACAGCAGACAACCCGATCTTTGAGGTATTCTATCTTGAAAATCCACACGGTGTGATCGCTGATTTCTCAGGTAACCCACCTTACGAATTCTAATTTTTATGAAACCCTGACATGTAGCACCAGCCCTCGCTTTTCGCGGGGGTTGCTGTTTAATAAAGGAGAAGTTTTAAAATGGCAAAAACAGATTATCTGAAATTACTTGTCGAAGAAATTCATTCTACCACCGTGGCAACCATCGGAACGGATGGCCATCCACAGACGCGGATTATTGATATGATGTACTACGACGCGGAAGGCGTATATTTTCTTACCGCAAAAGGAAAAGCATTTTACGAACAGCTTATGGAGCAGCAGTTTGTAGCAATATCAGCGACAAAAGATAAGGTTGCAGTGTCGCTTCGCGGAAAAGTAAAAAATATCGGGAAAAAGAATCTGGATATTATGTTTGAGAAAAATCCATACATGAAAGAGATCTATCCGGGTGATACACGGGAGGCCCTTGATGTGTTTCAGTTGTATGAAGCGCAGGGGGAATATTTTGATATCAGCAATCCGTCAAAGATCGTAAGAGATACGATCCGGATAGGTGATGGGGAAAACATTCAGACGGGATATTTTGTCGGAAAAAGCTGCATTGGCTGTAAACTCTGTCATTCCGTCTGTCCGCAGAAATGCATTGATATATCTGTAAAGCCGGTTGTAATCAACCAGAATCACTGTCTGCATTGCGGAAGATGCGCCCAGATCTGCCCGAAACAATGTATTGAGAAAAGAGGTTAGGTATGTTTTTTCGAAAAATTCACAAAAGTCATGTAAACTGGAATAAATTTCTGTGTGGGACACCCGCAGACGATTATATATATCAAAAAGATGCATACGAAGAACAGATCGCAAATGCGGCAAAATTTCTAAAGGATGCCGATGCAGTGATTATAGGTGCAGGCGCGGGAGCTTCCACGGCGGCAGGACTTGCGTATGGTGGAAAGCGGTTTCGGGAAAACTTTGCGGAATTCATCGGAAAATATGGTGGTCAGTATATGACCGATATGTATGCAGCGGGTTTTTATCCATTTCCTTCGGAGGAAGCAAGATGGGGCTACTGGTCCAAACATGCGCTGATCAACCGGTTTGATCCACCGGCATTGCCGCTGTATCAGGAATTGTTTGCCATGGTGCAGGATAAGGAGTATTTTGTATTTACCACGAATGTCGATCATCAGTTTTACAAAGCAGGATTTTCGGCAGACCGGATTTTTGCAACACAGGGCGATTATGGAGAAATTCAGTGTCAGCGCGGCTGTCATCCAAAGGTGTATGATGCAAAAGAAATGTTTGAAAAGATGGATGCTGCCAGAAAAGACTGTCTGATCCCATCCGAACTTGTCCCAAAATGTCCGGTATGCGGAGGAAAAATGGCAATGCATCTGCGCTGTGATAGTTACTTCGTAGAAGATGAAGCATGGCATGAGGCTGCCGACAGATATGCGGATTTTCTGGAACAGAACAAAGATAAAAAGGTTGTACTTTTAGAACTTGGAGTCGGATTCAACACACCAATTATTATCCGGTTTCCGTTTGAGAAAATGGTACGTGAAAATAAGTCATACAGCCTGATTCGATTGAATAAAGATGAGGCGGTAGTGCCGGAAAGCTTTAAAGAGCGCGCAATTGGGATCGACGGTGATATGGCAAAGGCAATTACTGCGATAAGGGGGAGTGGATTATGACACAGGAAGAAAGAAGATGTTACTTGATTGAATATCTTCTGAAAGAGGAAATCCGTTTTCGGAAGCAAAAGATTCCTAAAGATAAACAGGGACAGGAGAATTTGCTCCGTTCCCTGATGAATACCAGATTGCCAAAACCAATCCCGGCAGATTTCTTAAAGATTCAGGACGAATATCTTATCGAAAGAAACAGGGAGCGAGGGATCACAGACATTGCAGACCTGACACCGGTAGCATCTGATCCAAGATTTTATATCTGGCAGGGAGATATCACAACCTTAAAATGCGATGCAATTGTCAATGCCTGTAATTCGCAGATGCTTGGATGTTTTTCCCCGATGCATGCCTGTATTGACAATTTTATCCACACATATGCAGGGATGGAACTTCGCCTGAAAATGTATGAAATTATGAAAAAGCAGGGACATGAAGAAGAAACCGGAAAGGCAAAGATTACGTCCGGTTATAATCTTCCGGCAAAATATATTCTTCATACCGTAGGACCGATCATACAGTGGGAGGTTACAGGAAAAGAGGAAGAATTGCTGGCAAGCTGCTACAGAGAATGTCTCAAGCTGGCGGCGGACACGGGAGCAGAGTCCGTAGCTTTTTGTTGTCTGTCAACGGGGGTGTTTCGTTTTCCACAGCAAAGGGCGGCAGAAATCGCTACCGAGACGGTAAAGAATTATATCAATGAGGACAGCAGAATAAAAAAAGTCATATTTAACGTATTCAAGGACGATGATCTGAGAATTTATCATGCACTAATTGGATAAATCGTGTTAGAATAAAACTGTCACGTAAGACAGAAAGGAAATTATTCTATGGAAAAGAAAACCGGTTACGATGCAGTTGTATTTGATATGGACGGTGTGATTTTTGATTCTGAGAGGGCTGTGATGCAGTGCTGGAAGGTGCTTGCAGATAAATACCAGATTCCAGATATTGAGAAAGCGGTGCTTTCCTGTACGGGGACGACGATGAAACGGACGCGGGAGATTATGCTGGAAATTTATGGGGAGGATTTTCCGTATGATATTTATGCGAAAGAGTCCTCTGCTATCTACCACAGCAGATACGATGGCGGCAGGCTTCCGATGAAGCCGGGGGTTGTGGAACTGCTCACCTTTTTAAAAGAAGATGGAAAGAAAATTGCGCTGGCATCTTCGACACGCAGACAGACCGTGACAAACCAGTTAAAGGATGCTGGAATTTTGAATTTTTTTGACAATGTGATCTGCGGGGATATGGTGGAGCATAGCAAACCGGCACCGGACATTTTCTTAAAGGCCTGTGCAGAACTTGGGGTTGCACCGGAGCGCGCGTATGCGATTGAGGATTCCTATAATGGGATTCGTGCGGCACATGCAGGACATTTGCTTCCGATCATGGTTCCGGATCTGCTGCCTGCAAATGAAGAAATGCAGGAAAAAGCAGAGGTGGTGTTACCGGATCTATTCGAAGTGATCGCCTATTTGAAGGGAGAGGGAGTATGTTAACCGAGCAGTTTGATGCATTTTTTTAGCCAGTCAATCATCATTTCCTCGCGCATAATAGCACCTAAGAGAACCAGATAGTCACCAAATTCATCGGAGGAACTGTCCGGTATCGCAGTAAATTTGGTCTGGTTGTTCTGCAAATGCTTTAAATGGGAAGTATGCCGGTGCAGCTGTTCTTCAGTTTACTGTATTGCAAAAGTTTGTTATACTAAAGGAAATAAAAAAGAGGGAGATAAACATGAATAACTGGGAACGAATGAAAGCCGGCAGACTCTACAATGCCGACAGCAAAGATCTGGAAAAATACCATTCGTTTGGGATGGAAACCTGTGATAAATTCAACCGCACACCGCTGTGGATGAAGAAAAGAAAGCAGCGTCTGCTGGAAAAAATGATTCCATCCGCAAAGGATGGCGGGGCAGCAATTTTTGCACCGTTTTACTGTGAATACGGTGTAAATATCCACTTTGGAAAAGGCTGTTTTGTCAACTATAAATGCACGTTTCTGGACTGTGCACCGATTACGCTGGAAGACGGTGTGTGGGTAGGCGCAAACGTGACGATTGCGACACCGTGCCATCCGTTCCTCTCCGATGAGCGTCTGCCGCAGCAGTATCCGGACGGTTTCCATGACCTTGAGTATGCAAAGCCGATCCACATCGGAAGCGGAAGCTGGATCTGTTCGAGCGCGACGATCTGTGGCGGAGTGACCATCGGGAAAAACTGTATCGTTGCGGCAGGAGCGGTCGTAAACCGTGATGTGCCGGATGACTGCATCGTGGCGGGGGTTCCGGCAAAGGTACTGCGAAAGATGGATGAGCAGGACCGGATACATGTGTGGGATACTTACATGAAAAACGAAGTGCCGTTGTCGGAGCGGGAAAGACTGTGTGGTAAGTTTATTTAATGATGTGTTTCAGAAGCCATTTTCGCAGGAGAGAATGGCTTCTTTTTAATTGCCAAGCTTCTGGCTGATCGCATGAAATAAATGTTTATTCAAAAGATTCAATTGGAATTGCAGCGGGGGTGGAGTATAATAAGAGAAAATAAGGGAACTGATGACTAAAAGATAAGGAGGAGCGGGGGATGAAGAGAATCAGAGAGCATCTGGGACTGGCTTTTTTGATTATAATTGCCATTTTTGCAGTTGTGATCGGCGGATATTTTACATTGCGAAAAGGAATTTATATCGGGGATGATTTTTATTACAAAGTCAGTGCAGATAAGTTTGTGCGCAACACATCCAACTATGTGGAACACACAAAAGATGACACTTTTTTACTTGTGGCAGATGGAAAAAAGCAGAGCGTTTCTTATATCATGAAAGGGGATCAGGTCACATTTTCGTTTGCGGATGATACGATCAGCGGCACATGGACGGGGGATCAGTTGTTCGCGGCAGATGGAAGCCCTGTGGGCTGGGATGAAATGCAGATTATAGCAGGGAACGAAAAGCCTGTCATCAGTGATGAAACATACAGCAATGCATTGGGACACATCCTTTACGGCAATCTGGAGTCGATTTCATTTTGGGGATTTACGGTACTGGGAGTCCTTATTTATGTACTTGGAATCGTACAGATTTATTATCCGGATAAGGTATATTTTTTTATGCGCAGATGGCAGTTTCAGAATGCGGAATTATCGGATGAAGGAAGAACAGTGACGATCATTGGAGGTGTGATTATCTGTATTATCGGAATCGGGGTAATGTCCGGTCTGATTTTGTATTTATTTCACTGAAAAATGAGGTAGTGGTATAATGATAAAAGCATATTATCACCTTCCGGGATTGTTTGAATTTTATGAACTGTATCGCGTATTTCTTCCAATTTACCGGGAGCACAGGGAATACTTTTATGACTGGTGTGAGATCGGTTCCGTTTACGGAGCACCGGCAGATTGCCTCTGGGGAGGAGGACGCGCCGGATTTGGGGAAAATGATCCACGGGAAGTTCTGGCACTGATGCAGGAGTATGGAATCTCCGCGCGGCTGACATTCAGTAATTCCCTTTTAAAAGAGAAACATCTTTCTGACTGGAAATGTAATACGCTTTGTGCCTTATTTGAAGAAAGAAACGGAACACAAAACGGTGTTATTGTTCATTCAGATTTGTTACTGGAATACTTGAAAAAGACTTATCCACATCTTTATTTTGTCTCTTCGACCACAAAAGTTCTGACAGATTTCGGTCAATTGACAAGCGAAATCCGGAGGGAGGATTTCTGTTATGTGGTGCCTGACTTTCGGTTAAATAAAGCCCTTGATCGATGGGAGACATTGTCTCAGACAGAGAAAGACAAGGTAGAGTTTTTGTGCAATGAATGCTGCTGGTTTGGCTGTAAGGACAGGAAAGCCTGTTATGAAGCGGTCAGCCGCAAAAATCTTGGAGAAAATGGCAAGGAACATCATTGTGCTGCTCCGGATGCCGGGCAGGGATATCGCTTTTCCAATGCAATGCAAAATCCGGGATTTATTGGTATTGATGCAATCCAAAATGTATATCTGCCAATGGGCTTTTCGAATTTTAAGATCGAAGGGAGGAGTCTTGGCAGTGCAATGATTCTGGAATTTCTGCTTTATTACATGACAAAACCGAAGTACCAGCTGCATGTCCGGGAAGAAATTTATCTGGATAATATACTGGATCTGTTCTAAGAGATATGCTTACAATTATGGCGTTAGATAAAACTAACTAATGTGCTTGAAAAAGAGAAATAGTCAGGAGGCATAATTGTTGTGAAAGCATATGAGTTTGGAGATAAAAATAAGCCGGTGATTTTGCTATTTCCGGGAACGTGCTGTTACTGGAAAACAAATTTCGGATTTGATAGAACGAAAGGGGATACTCCATAATATGAAACTTTTACTCACAATTATCGTAACATTTTTCGCCGGCATGGGAGCCGGACTTGGAACCGGATTTGCGGGAATGAGTGCGGCTGCAGTGATCAGCCCCATGCTCATCACATTCCTTGGAATGGAACCATATATGGCGGTGGGGATTGCTTTGTCTTCGGATGTGCTTGCCAGTGCAGTGTCCGCGTATACATATGGTAAAAACAAAAATCTGGACATCCGGAATGGATTGATTATGATGGCAAGTGTTCTTGCATTTACGGTGGTAGGAAGTTATGTTTCAAGTCTGGTACCATCTGCCACCATGGGAAATTTTTCCGTCTTTATGACGTTTCTGCTGGGAATTAAATTTATTGTCCGTCCCGTCATGACAACCAAAGAAGCAATGCAGGGGGTGTCGGAAAAAAAACGCGCCATACAGTCTGTGATCAGCGGTATCTGTATTGGATTTATCTGTGGATTTGTCGGTGCGGGTGGTGGCATGATGATGCTTCTTATCCTGACTTCTGTACTTGGGTATGAACTGAAGACAGCGGTCGGAACCAGCGTATTTATTATGGCATTTACTGCATTTACAGGTGCAGTTTCACATTTTGCCATAGGTGGACAGCCGGATTGGATGGTATTTATTTTATGTGTGGTATTTACCCTGATCTGGGCGAGAATTGCTGCGGTATTTGCAAATAAAGCCACACCGAAAACGCTGAACCGTGTGACGGGTGTGATTCTTGTTATTCTTGGAATCGTAGTATTTTTATTTTCACTTTGGGGATAGAAAAAATGCCTGGATCAAAAAATGATGCAGGCATTTTTTTATTAAAAAATCAGTCCGCCAAGGTAAGCAATGATGCAGCAGGCGATCGCAACCGGGAAAAGTCCGAGTCCTTTCCATGCCATAAAGGTGCCGGCAATTAGAGCAAGTGCTCCTGCAAGCGGTGTGGCTGTGGCATCAATGATTGCCGGAAAGGTCATAACCGCAAGTGTGACATAAGGTACATAATACAGGAAAGAACGGATAAACCGGTTTTTGATCGGCTTGCGGATCAGCGTCAGCGGAAGCACGCGGATCAGATAACTGGTGATCGCTACAATGGCAATGTAGATATAAATGTTTCCACTCATACGTCTGCCCCCTGTTCTTTTGGTGCGTCAGCATTTTCCGGAGTGATCTCCGTCTGCGGAGGGAAACGCCATGCGGCGATTCCAGCGATGATCAGTGTCAGGATGATCGTGCGCGTTCCGCTGGAAATGTCACGGATCACCGGAAGGCGGCTGCACAGATAGCTGGCGGCAAAGCTGATGATGATCAAAACCAGTACGATTTTGTCTTTTTTGGCTGGTGGAATGATGATTGCAAGAAACATGCCAAACAAAGAAACACTGAGTGCTTTTACAATGTCATCCGGCAGCATATTTCCGGCAATGACACCGGCGGCAGTTCCGATGGACCAACCCGGCAGTGCGACTAAAAATGCACCGTAACTGTAGTAAGGATTGAGGTATCCGGGGCGGCCGATCGCAATGCCAAACAGTTCATCCGTCAGATCGAATGCCACAAGAAACCGGTGGATCATCGGGGTATCCGGTGAAAACCGCTGGCTCATGGCACAACTCATCAGAAGATAGCGGGCATTTGCAATGATCGTCATCAGACATAATTCGATGTATGTGGCACCTGCGCCGATAAGGGTAAAGGCAATGTACTCGCCAGCGGATGCATTTTCCAGAAAGCTGGTCACAAATCCCTGTAAGGGGGTCAGACCTGCCTGTTTTGCGGAAATGCCAAGAGAGAAGGAGACCGCAAGGTATCCAAGCCCGATGGGGATGCCATCACGGAAGCCTTCCCGAAATGCTTTTGTGTTTGTATTCATAAAAATCCTTCTTTAGTATTTAAATTCAAATAATATAAAACCAGGATTCGTCCTGTTCTTTGTGGTGAAGTGATTCATCATCACTGTGGTAGATCAGTTCCTGGTTGCGGACACTGACCTTGGTGCCTTTTTTAATGGACTGGGTAATAAATGAGTTACCACCTATTACAACCCCCTCCTCAATGACAGTTTCCCCACCGAGGATGGAAGCACCGGAGTAAATCGTTACATTGTCACCGATGGTCGGATGACGACGCACATCGCGCAGTTTCTGACCGCCTTTGGTGGAAAGGGCACCAAGTGTAACACCCTGATACAGTTTGACATGGCAGCCGATAATGGTTGTTTCACCGATCACGATGCCGGTACCGTGGTCAATAAAGAAATATTTGCCGATGGTTGCACCCGGATGGATGTCGATACCGGTTTTGCTGTGTGCCTGTTCCGTCATCATACGCGGGATAAGCGGAACACCAAGCAGAAACAGCTCATGCGCCAGACGGTATACCGTGATGGCATAAAGTCCCGGATAAGAAAATACGATCTCGTCTTTGCTGCGTGCAGCAGGATCGCCATCGTAAGCGGCCTGCAGATCGGTCTCTAAGTATTCACGGACCTTTGGAATCCGCCGCATGAAAGAAACGGTTGCTTTCTGTGCAAACTGTTCCAGTTTTTCTTCCTCATTGTCACCGAATTCTTTCGTATATTTTAAGACAACACAGATCTGTTTGTTCAGGTGGAACATTACATCTTCAATCATGGTAGACACACTGTGTTCAATATTGTAGATTTTGTGGGTTTTATCGCGGAAAAATCCCGGATAAACAATGGAAAAC
>Ga0256405_10006397_pt1 | contig 18894 bp, 14 predicted proteins | sample RumenRJG_02DNA_FD_189096 | JGI IMG/M metagenome (GOLD analysis project Ga0256405, IMG submission 189096) | Bovine rumen microbial communities from Lethbridge, Alberta, Canada - RJG_02 | ecosystem: Host-associated > Mammals > Digestive system > Stomach > Rumen | place: Canada: Alberta... | reverse complement strand
GTAATTGAGGGCCGTACCCAGGCACCAGATGGCACCGCCGAGCATTCCCACGAGATGAGTCTTAGAGCTCCCTTTGAAATATTCGCCATAGCTCACAGGCGCTCCGACGAAAGGCTTCTTCATCACTATGGTATTGATTATGAAATTGCTGAGGAATACTCCGACGGCAAAGATGAACATCGCCGTGTAAGGAGTGGCCTTGCCAGCTTCAGGGCTGGCGAAATTGTTCAGATCCATGCCGTTGTAGACGAATGGAGAGAAGAAGGACATTATGATGCCTGCAAGGATGGCGAGAATGATGCCTTTGCGGTTGGTCGCCTGATCTCTCACGCTGCCGTCCACCTTGCCGGAAGCGATGCCGTTGCAAATGAGCGCTATGATGATGAGCGCAACTCCAACGAAAAGAATCACAGGATTCTCGTGTCCGCTTGGATGGAAAATGTAATTATTGAACACTCCGATGACAAGTGCCAGGCCGACGCCTAACGGGAAAGCGACCGAGAGACCGGCAATGGAAGTAGAAGCCGATAGGAGAATGTTAGATATATTGAACACGACTGCCCCAAGAAGCATCCAGCCAACGCTGCCCCAAGATAGCTGGGCAATATCTTCAACGAAAGGACGACCACCGCTCCCGATGCTGCCCAAGGTGAATGCGAGGAGCAAAGAGAAGATAACCATCCCTATCACATAGTCCCAGTAGAAAAGTTCGTAGCGCCAGCTCTTCGCCGCCAACTTCTGAGTGTTTCCCCATGAGCCCCAGCAGAGCATGGTAATGAAGCAAAGCACGACTGCCAATGTGTAACTGTTTACGATGAACATGGTTTTATAGTTTTATATTGCCATTAATTTATATCACTTGACTTTACCGATGAGGTCAAGAACTTCTTCCCTGGTCGGGATTGAAGGCTGAGCTCCTTTTCGCATCACCGAAATGGAAGATGCGGCGGTAGCGAACAACATTGCGTCCGAAATCGACTTGCCTTCGGAAAGAGCGACGCATAGCGCCCCGCAATAGACATCCCCTGCCGCTGTGGTATCTACGGCCTTCTGAGGAATGGCAGGCACATGGACGCATCCTTCAGAATTCACCAGACATGAACCCTTAGAGCCAATCGTCAGGATGACGTTTTTGACGCCTGCCCTCAGAAGCTTTTCTGCAGCTCGCATTTTGCTTTCCTGATCAGTTATGCGGATGCCTGTGAGTATCTCGCACTCTGTCTCGTTGGGTACGATGATGTAGAGCTTCGAGAGAAGGCTCTCGCTGATTTTCGTCCCTGGCGCAGGATTCAGAATCACCTTGACTCCTTTGGCACATGCCTTTCCGGCTGCATATTCAACGATAGGCATAGGAATTTCAAGCTGCATGAGTAAGAAATCGGCAGATTCGAGCAAAGCCTCCGCTTTGTCGATGTCTTCTTTGCTCATGTTGTAATTAGCACCCGAGGACACCGTAATCGCATTCTCCGCATTGTCATCCACTACTATCATCGCTACTCCTGAATGAGCGGAGTGGTCAATGGCGACATGGCTCACATCAAGCCCAGCTGCTTTATAGCCTTCCAGCGACATGCGCCCGTACTCATCATCTCCCACCCTGGCTATGAATGAGGCATTCCCTCCAAGCTTAGCTACCGTGACCGCCTGGTTGGCTCCCTTCCCTCCCGGATTTACGAAATAGTCCTCGCCAATGACGGTTTCCCCGGGAGACGGGATTTTGTGGGTGCGAACGACCAGGTCAGTATTTGAACTTCCTACAATTACGATCCTTGACATACATTTGATTCTAAAAACGTTGACACTACGACTTGCTTTGCGTGCTATTGCTTGTGGTTGCACAATCGTTTGTGCAATATTATCAAATATTTTTAACAAAAGAAATACTTTCACGTTTTTTTTGTACTTTTATGATGAAAATCAAAAAAAACAGAACCACTGATGAGTAACGAAACCCTGCTGACAATTGCACAAAGAACTGGCTATTCCATCTCAACCGTATCAAGAGTATTGAGCGGAAACGCTAAGAAATACAGGATAGGAGACAAAACCGTAGAAATAATAAAAGAGGAGGCAAGGAAGTGCCACTACACTCCCAGCCTGCTTGCCAAAGGGTTGCGCAACAAAGAGACGAACACCATAGGACTGCTGATTCCGAGCCTAGAAAATTATTTCTTCTCGAACCTTGCAAGCACGGTAATCACTGAAGCCACTGTCTTCGGATACACTGTCATCATCGTCTGCACTCAGGAAAAAGAGCAGAATGAGGCAGAATGCCTGCGCCAACTTATGTCCAGGCGGGTAGACGGGATAGTCGCAGTTCCGTCAGGACATTCACCGAAGGAATTCGAGATGATTGCAGAGCAAGTCCCGATAATCCTGATCGACCGCTATTTCGAGTCTTCCTCGCTCCCGTACATCTGCACTGACAACTACTGCGGTGCTCTCATGGCCACCGAATACCTTATTAACCATGGCCACAAACGTATCACTTGCATACAGGGTCCTCCTTTCCAGACCCCTGTGCGCGAGAGGGTGCGCGGATACAACGATGCCTTGAAAAACGCTGGGCTTTCGGAATATTCCAATGTGGCTGGCGAGGACTTCACGATCCAGAATGGTTACATAGAGACGAAGCTCGTGCTCAGCTACAACGACAGGCCGACCGCTATCCTGGCGCTCAGCAATACGATTCTGCTTGGTGCGATAAAGGCCATAAGCGAATCGCAGATGAAAATATCCGATGACATATCCATCATATCGTTTGATAACAACCAATTCCTAGACTACATGACCCCGTCGATCACCAGAATCGAGCAACCTATCCAGGAAATAGGAATACTCGCAATCAGGACAATCGTAAAGCGCATCCACGGGAACTCGGCGCCGGAGCATAACAGCATACAGCTCATGCCTAGGATCATCGTCGGAGATTCAGTGAAGAACCTCAAATAAAGTGAAGAGGGCATGTCATTGTTTTGACACGCCCTCCCGAAATAATCGTCCAGCAGAACCAGAACTCTTAGCGCATTGTCGGGTCGAAAGTACCAGAACCCCAGCCGATGTTCTGTTTTAGATTACTATTCTCCTGCAGGACTAGGGTCTGGAGAGGGAAAAAGTAAAAACTCTCATCAATGATGAAAACTTTCTCAAGATTCGGAGTCTCCGGAACCTGATGCAGGACATATCTGAAATTATCTGTAGAAAGCTCATACTTGGCGACTTTCTGCTTTGCCACATTCAAGTCCATATCTGTGCCGTCCTCGTTTATTGCGATTGCCTCTAGTCCATGCTTCGTGAACCCGTTAAGTTGCATCATGTTACGGGTACGCCGCAGATCCCAGAACCGATGCCCCTCAAAACAAAGCTCAATGTTTCTCTCATCAAGAATAGCTTGGCGTATCTGCTCTCTGTTCCCGACTTTCAAACCGAACAATCCATCTGTCCCTTCCTCAATGCCAGCACGCTTGCGAATCTGCTTAAGCATGTCCACCGCTTCATCGGAATGCCCGGTCTCATTTGCAGCCTCGGCGTAGATGAACATAACCTCCGGCAGTCTCATGAGAATGAAATCGATATCGTAATTTATCACAGTAGCCTGAGTAAGGCTCAAGTCAGCCGCTTTATAATTATAGAAGCCCGTGTACACGTCGTTGTTCACTGCATTCACATGAGCAGCAGGGTTGGTTCCGTACTGGTCATCCCCGTCAGATAGTCCAAGAGCGTTGTATTGCCTGTAACCAGCAGGTTTCCCTGCTACAGGGTATTCCCTTCCATTATAAGTTATCACCTCGTAGAAGCGAGGGTCCCTGTTCTTCCAGAAACTCTGCATAAAAGCATCTTCACTGGCGACATAATACTTTCCTGCCGGATCGTCATATCTTCTGCCATCCTGCATTGGGAATTCCTTTACGAACTCCCACGTAGGATTTGATGTGTTGGTGCCTCGGCTGCAAGACTGAGGCATCGTGGCAGTAGCCCACCCGGACACCTTGTCAGGATTGGAATTAACGACAGCGAAAACCACCTCCGGTCCTTGTTCCTGCAGCCAGATATCCGAATAGCTATCCGTCAGCTTTATGCCCTGGGCAATGCAAAATTCATATGCGTCCTTGGCTGCGTCATAGGCATCGTCCCAATAATTATTGTCATACATGTGACTAGGATTGAACTGAGGAGATGCCCTGAGGAGAAGCGTTTTCGCTTTCCAGGCCTTTGCGAAGCACTTGTCGATTCTGCCATAGTCCGTGGACCCGGCAGCATTCTTGTCCGGAAGAAGAAGAATGGCTTTGTCCAAGTCATCGACCATGAACTGGAAACATTCCGCAGATGTATTCCTCTGTACAAGAAGGTCATCTTTCTTATAATCTTGAGGAACCTTGATATATGGGACTCCACCATGATATATCACCATCCAGTAATACATGTAAGCCCTCATGAAATATACCTGTCCGAGAAGTCCGTCCACAACATCTTTCTCAAGATCACTCTTCTCCAGCATCTGAATAGCCTCGTTGATATCCCTGATTTCGGAATATGTCCATCTCTTGTAGTCACTTCCCGATTCGGTGATGTAGCCAAGCTTCCAAGGAATGCCCTGAAGTTCGTCCGAGTTTTGGTCAGCACTCGAATTCCAATTCGGGAAGCATTCGGCATACAAGTTATTGACATACGCCGTGGCAAGGTTGGCATCGCTCCAGACCATGGACTCATCATAGCTTTCTCTGTTTGTTATGTCCAAAGAATTACATGCTGCTAGAATAAGGCAGAAAGCGGTTATGCCTAGCGCAGGTTTCATGAATATATTAATGATTTTCATGCTCATGTCAATTAAAAAGTGAAGTTAAGTCCGAAAGTAAAAGTTTTCATCAGAGGATATGAATCGTAATATTCCTGTTCCGGATCAAGGAATTCCGTAACGTCCGAGATTACGAACAGATTCGTCGCATTGAAGAATACCTGCGCACGATCTATGTGAAGAAAGCGGCTCACGACATTTGGAAGTTCATAGCCAACATTCAAATTCTTGAGGCGAAGGTAGGCACCGTTACGCATCCAGAAACTGCTATTGCCGGCTCCGGACTCATACCAGCTCTTTCCGATGATTCTTGGATATACGCCATTCGGATTATTGTCCGGATCATAGACCTTGTCACTCGTCCAGATCGGGAAATATGGCCTGACTGCTCCTCCATGCTGATAGAAACCGCCATCGACCCCGCCGACCATCCGGTCATAGAAGCCCACGCCTTGGAAATGCACATCTAACGAGATGCCTTTCCAGCTTACGCTTCCTCCGAACCCGTAATTCAAGCGTGGAGTCGGATTTTTCGAGAGCAGGTTATATGCATCGTTATTGTCCACTTTGCCATCGGGACCTTTAGAATACCCGTCGCCTCTGGTGTCCTTGAAAAGAATACCTCCTAGATAAGGGTCGCGTCCAAATTGCTTGAATCCTTTGGCTTTCAATGCCTCAACCTCGGCGGGGTCCGTCAGCAGGTGGTCGGCCTCCAATCCTATCAGACGATTGTCAGGAAGGCCGACTCGCGACAAATCATGAAGATTTCCTCCTTCCTGATACAGAGGAGATTCGTCAATCTTATCCCACCTGTCTCTGGCATATCCGAGGTTCACGTATGTCGAATAGGAAATTTCGCCGTTTGCGGCATCATCTCTCCAAGACAGAGTAACTTCGCCTCCTCTCCATGATCTTTGAGCGTAATTCTCTGGTGCGAGATCTCTACCATAAGTACTTGGAAGAGAGACAGTCCTAGGGCCAAGGATATTATCCTCCTTACGGTAGAATCCATCGACGGATCCTGAGAGACGCCCCCCAAGTAACGTGAAATCAATTCCTCCGTTATATGTGTGAGAGGTTGCCCACGTAAGTTTTGTGTTCGGAGTGTCACCGGCGACGATAGTATTTGCGAGAGAATTGCCGAAAATATATTCCGAACCTACCTCATATTTCTGGACGTATGAGAAATCGCCTATCTCTTCGCCTTTGACGTCCAGGTCATTTCCTGTCGTACCATAAGAGAACCTGACCTTGAGATTGTCCAGCCAGTCGCGGGTGTTCTTCATGAAAGATTCCTCGCTTATTCTCCATGCTCCAGAGAATGATGGGAAGAAGCCCCAGCGATGGCCTTTTGGGAACAAGTCATTGCCATCGTACCGGAAAGAGAACTCAGCAATATATTTTTCTGCGTAATTATAGTTGAAACGACCAATCATAGAGAGGCGGCCTCCCGTATATTCCATGGCATCTCCCCAGCGATTCTTCGTGTCCTGAGAGAATGCGAACATCTGGTCGATGTACGTAGTCGGGTACTCGCCTTTTGCATGGACATATTCCCCTCCATCTTTAGCCTGCTCGAATACCAGCATGCCAGAGACAGCATGATCGCCGAATTTGTTGTCATAATTCAGGAACCAGTTGAACTGCTCGAACCAGCGCTGCCTGGTGAAATATTCAAGTTTCTCGTTAGAAGAGAAAGTGAATGTATTGTATTCGTCAAGGTTCAGCGGTCCAGGAAGGAATCTGTTGCCCTCAGGGTCTGCCTTTTGGAATTTATAGTTTTTCTGATGAGTGAGGAACCTCTTGCGGAGCCAGTCGGTTCCAAGATAGCTACCGGTCAGCTTTGTTTTGAGCCCCTTCGTTATGAAATCCAAGTTGACATCCAAGGTCACGATGCCATTGAGGCTGCGATTACGGGTTTTGGAATAGCGATTCCCGATTACCTGATCAACGGGATTCCATCCCTGCCATGATCCGTAATCCGGATAGATTGGATAGGCAGTGACATGATTGGCAGGAGTTCCATCGAGATTGCAGTAGAACGGGGTGGTCTTCAGCGCATTGAAGGTACAACGGTAAATATCATATGCCCCATAATCGTCATCTGACGTGAATGGCCAGAAGAAACGATGCGAGTCGGACAGATTCGCATCCAAGTTGACTCCGAGCTGAATATGCTTGCTCAGGTCAACTGTCAGGTTAGAGCGCACTGAATATTTATTGTTTTTCAAGCTGACATAAGATCCCTCTTCCGCTAGAGCTGCCCCCATGACATAATATCTCACCTTCTCGGAACCACCGGTGACGCTTAGCGAGTGCTTGGTATTCCATGGGTTCTGCCAGATGTAGTCGTTCACGTTATAATTGATGCCGTTGTCTCTGAAATATGAATATTCAGCTTGCCCGTTTGGCTCAGCCAAGCCTTTGTACCTTGCCACGGCGTTCTGATAATCAAGCTCGTCTATCGCATTCCAACGATCAGCAAAAGGAGTTTGAGTAGTCTTGCTGATTGAATATGATCCCTGATAATTGAAGACAGGCTTCATATTGTTCTTTCCAGATTTTGTCGTCACAAGGATAATTCCGTTTCCTGCACGCGAGCCATAAATCGATGCCGTCGCAGCATCTTTAAGGAAACTCATCTGGTCGATCTCATAGGGTTCGAGATTATCGAAGGCTGTCTTATCTCTGATTATGCCATCGATTACGAACAGAGGCTCACCGAAGCCGCCCCTGATTCTTATGGTCGATGTAGCGCCAATCATGCCTGAATTGCCAACGATCGTAGCTCCAGATGCACGTCCAGCAAGGGAATTCGACAAATTCGCATTCGGAATCTCATTCAATTCCTCAGACTTTACGTTTGAGATTGCTCCTGTCATGTTCACCTTCTTCTGCACGCCGTAACCCACGACCACGATTTCATCTAGCTGGAGTTTGTCTTCTTCCAGCACAACCCTATATGTCGTCATCCCGTCTACGACTGCAATCTTTTTGTCAAGGTATCCTAAAAAGGAGACATTCAAAGTGGCGCCGACAGGAATGCCGTCAAGAGTGAAATTTCCATCGGCATCTGCCGTGACGCCAACAGTCGAGCTGCCCTCAAGCATGACATTGGCGCCGACGACAGGCACGCCATGCACGTCAACGACTGTACCTAGTACATTCATTTTCCTTACATTGTCGTTTTGCGCAGATTGAGAATAACCGATAATCTGGCCTGCCGCATTTGCGGCAGAAAGAGTTTGCTGCGCCAGAATAGCCGGCATCAGCATCATAACGGCCATTGCAGGTCGGATAAAACCAAGCCCTCCGGGCAAATTAATCTTTTCAGGAGTCTTTTCGGGCTCTCGAAATTTTTTAAAATACATAAGATAAATGGTTAAAAGTGTGTGCAAATTACGCTAATTCAATGGAGGCCAATGAATTCAGGCCAGATAATCCATTAAATGCAAGAGCGACAAAGTCACAGGATGAAATCCAAGGATTAGGATGTGACGGGAATATTCTACGCATCCCCGCCGTCATCATCACCTTGGCTGTACTGAGCGATGTTATCGTCTGGGAGGGTCGGCTCGTCGTCGCTATCGCTTGAAGCTCCGGCTACCTCCTCGTTCTCGGCATTTTCCTCGCCTTCAAGCCATCTTTCAAGAGCCTCTGCGTCATCAGTCTTCACCTTGATTTTTACAAGATATATGGCATCTGAAGTCTCGACGGTAACCGCATAGAATGGCGTGCCGTCTGGTTTTGTGTATTTTATGAGATCCGAGAAATAATCGTTGAACCCTTTGGGATATTTTTCATTGAATGCTGCTGCGAGTTCTTCTGACATATTCTCGTAGCTCACCACGTGTCTTTTTTTCTGATCGGTTGGCATAAATATCTTATTCATTGTGCTTGTGAGTGCAATATTAAGACATTTTTTGGAAATGCAACACACCTTAGCGTTTTTTTCATGAAAAAACGCCAAGAAATAGCGGAATATCGTTTGCGAAGGATTATTTCCTGAGCGATAGTTTGTGGTAGACGTAGCCGAAGCGTTCTTCCGCAGCTCTTTCAAGGGCTTCCCTGTCGTCCGGGTGAGCTATGGAAATCAGGGCCTTCGCCCGCTCAGCCAGGTTCTTGTTGCGAAGGTACACGCAGCCATATTCAGTGACAATATACTGCGTCTGGAAGCGTGTAGTGACGACGCCGGCCCCGGGAGCCAAGTGGGCCACGATTTTACTGCGCCCCTTGCTGGTGCGGGAAGGCATCGCGATGAACGTTCTGCCGCCTTCGGAGAGAGAGGCGCCATACATGAAGTCGTGCTGGCCGCCAACGCTAGAGAATATCATGTCCCCGATGCTGTCGGCGCAAACCTGGCCGGTGAGATCGACCTCGATCGCAGAATTGATTGCCACGGCGTTAGGATTCTGGCGGATTTTCGCCGGATCGTTGGTCCAAGATACATCGTAGAAGATGGCATCCTTATTATGGTCAAGATATTCGTACATTTGCCTTGATCCTAGGGCAAGGCAGGCGACGCTCCTGCCAGGCTCTACCTTCTTCAAGGAATTGTCGATGACCCCCATTTGCATCAGGCGGAACACACCGTCGGTCATGGCCTCTGTGTGAAGCCCGAGATGCTTGTGGTCTTTAAGGCCGTTCAGGACGGCATTCGGCATGCCGCCCACGCCAATCTGCAAAGTGGCGCCGTCCGGAATCTCCGCAGCGATATATTTCCCGATGGCGGCTTCAATCTCTGTCGGCGGACCAAACTGCATGTCCACAGGAGGGGCATCGCACTCAACCGCCGCAGTAATCTTCGACTCGTGAATCATTGCCGTGCCATAGAGGTACGGAATGCTCCTGTTAACCTGAGCGATCACCACCCTGGCCGTCTCCACGGCTGGCTGAGCCAGGTCTGCTGAAATATTATAACTGCAGTAGCCGTCCTCATCCGGAAGAGAACAGTTGATGCAGGCGACGTCAATTGGGATTTCTCGCCGGCGGAACAGCCCAGGGAGGTCGCTTAAAAAGGCAGGTATCAGGCTGCCATAGCCTTCCGAGACATATTGCCGCTGATCCGCGCAAAGGAAAACGCTGTTCACCTCGAATGCATCCTTATATTCAGGCTTACAGAAAGGAGCCTCCGCAGTGGTCACGTTGAAGCCAGACACTATCTTCACGTCACGAAGTTCCTGCCACCTGCGAGCCAAGGCCTCTTGAAGAATGACCGGCACGGAGGTGCTGCCTTGGAAAAACACCCAGTCGTTGCTCTTGACGAGCTTCATTGCCTCGTCGGCTGTCACGTAGTTCATAGAATCGCTCTTATATATTCATCATGATATTCCCTTTCCATCACTCCCTCGAAGGTTGCAAGCCTGTCATCGAGAGTCTGGAAGTCTGCCTCTGAGTTCAGCATGGACATACAGACTCTCAACCCTACAGACTCGCTCCTGGCAGAGGTCAAGGTAATGGTGCTGATGCCGCAACGCATCATATTCAGAATCAGAGAAGTACAATTAAGGTCATCATATGCAACGGTGAAGAAGAAGCCATCTCCTATCTCTCCATCCTGATCCTTCTCGTAGACCAGGTGGAAATGATGCTTCATGAATATGTCTTTGGCTCTTCTAGCCCTCATGCCATATTCCTTGACGGTGCCCACGAAGTCATATTTCCCTTCCAGGGATGCCTTGAACATAGACGCCAGCGCGCACTGGGCAGAGTGCGAGCAGCCAGAAGAATTGACATAGAGGTAGGTGAGGCAGAAATTATCCCCGAACTTGCCGATTCCGTAGCGCTCTTGGAGGTCCGGATAGAACCTGTGGAAAAGCTTGTCCGAGATCGCCACTATCGCCACCCTCTCGCCAGCGTAACTGAATATCTTCGATGCCGATATCATCATCACGTAATTGTCGGTGTAATGAGCCACCGTCGGCTGGAACGGGGCTCGGAAAGGGTGCGATAAATCTTTTCGAAAATCCATGCACAGGTACGCCATGTCCTCCAGCGCAATCACGTCGTGCTTCTCGCACATCTCCCCCACGATTCTCAGCTCATCATCTGACAGGCAGCACCAGGATGGATTGTTAGGATTCGAGTAAAGAAGCGCGCACACTCTGCCGTCGGAGAGCATCTCTTCCAGCTTGCCGCGAAGCTTCTCGCCTCTGAAGTCATGCATGTCGAACGAGCGGGACTCCAGCCCCAAGACCTTCGCCTGAAGATAATGCGAAGGGAATCCAGGGTTGAAATACAGGATCACATTCTTGCCCTTCTTCAACTGCGAGCATTCCAGCAGAAGGTTGTAGCAGCCTTGCATCGAGCCCACCGTAGGGATTATCCCTTCCGCTTTGACGTCGGCATTGATGAATGCCTTGATGAATTTTGAGCCCCACTGCTTCAGCGTCTCTACGCCGGAAGCAGGAGGATAGGCGGACGCCACGCCTTCATCCAGAGCCATCTTCTGCGCCTGAATCCCAACCTCGCAGGCATCCAGGCCGGGAATGCCGAATTCGAGATGCATGAACTTCTCCCCCGAAATCTGCTCAAGCTCCTGAGCCACGTTCACGCACTGGCGGATAGTCGCCTTGCCGATATCGACGATATCCTTGTCAGCCAGAACCTTGTCGATTACGTCTTTTGCTATAGGTTTCATTTCGAAAATTTCTTTGATTCTTCAAGTCCCGCATCGAAAGCCTTTCTATTCATCTCGACGATTTGCTCGCCTTTGCGGGAGAACACGTTCCCGATGCCTTCGCGGAGTTTATCCGGCTCAAGGATTCCCATGACCCTTGCGGAAGCGCCCAGAAGCACCATATTCGAACTGCGAGGAGATCCGCAGTCCTTCGCGATGGCATCACAGTCCAAGGTGATCAGCCTGGGCACCTTGCGCAGCTCTTCCATGACAGCATTCTCATCCGGATAATCCGGTATATTCTTAAAAGGCACGGTGTTGGTGACAACCCAGCCACCCTTGGAAAGGAAAGGCAAGTAGCGAAGTGCCTCCATCGGCTCCAGAGAGAGGATCAAGTCACACTCCCCTTCCGGAACCAAGTCGCTATAAATTGGAATTGAGGAAAGCCTGAGGCAGCTCTGGACATCTCCTCCCCTCTGGCTCATGCCATGCACTTCTGCCTGCTTCAGATATAGATTCTCATCAAGTGCGGCCCAGCCGATCACGGTCGCGATGGAAAGGATTCCCTGGCCGCCTACTCCTGAAAGAATGATGTCTTTTTTCATATTCATTTGATTTTAGCGTTATCAGCATTCGCAGCGGCAGCAGTTCTTGCCGCACTCGCATGACGTTTCGCAGTCTGAATGCACTCCCTGCGCGAGATTATTACCGAAACCCCGTGATAAGCGATTTCCTCTTCAATGACTCTTTCCATCTCGGGATAGTTCTTAGGCAGAGGGACGATGGTCCTGATGTGTTCCGGCTCCACGCCTATCCCCTTGCAGATGTCTTCCAGCCTGCCTGTCCCTGCGGAATCCTGGCCGCCGGTCATCCCGGTAGTCAGGTTGTCGGATATGCAAAGCACGATGTCGGATTTGGAATTCACCGCATCCAGAAGGCCTGTCATGCCGCTGTGGGTGAACGTGGAATCGCCTATCACTGCGATTGAAGGCCATGCGCCTGCATCAGCGGCACCGACTGCCATGGTGAGGGAGGCCCCCATCTCGACGCAAGTGTGAATAGCGTTGAGCGGAGACATATAGCCCAGAGTATAGCAGCCGATGTCTCCGAATATCCTGGCTTCGTCGCCATATTTCTTAACCGCAAGATTGAGGGCGGCGTAGAAATCCCTGTGCCCGCAGCCTTGGCAGAGCGCCGGAGGACGAGGAACCGCTGTCTCGCTCTTTGAATATATTCCCTTGACTTTCAGCCCCAAGGCCTTGCGCGCCAGGTCCGGGTTCAGCTCGCCCGTGCGAGGCAGAGTGCCGTCCAGGCGACCCTTGACGACCATGCTGCTCCCATCATAGAGCAGGCCGCGCAGCCTTTGCTCAACCAGTGGCTGTCCCTCTTCCATCACAAGGATTGTCTTGCATTTTGCCGCGAGTTTTCTAAGCAGAGCCGTAGGGAAAGGATATCTCGTGACTTTCAGCACCGGATAAGGGCAGCCGTTCGGGAAATTCTCCATTAGGTAATTGTAGGCGATTCCGCAAGTGATGATGCCCAAACTGGCGTCTCCGCCATCTTTGAGCACATTGAAATGAGACTCCTCGGAATCTTTCGTAAAAAGCTCCTGATCCTGCGCAAGCTGCCTGATTCGGCCCCTTGCGATTGCCGGCAGCGTCACCCAGAATTTCTCATGCTCCTTATCCGGATAGTGACGGTCGTTCTCTTTGCGAGGGACCGCCTCACCCTCGTCAACGACGGCCCTGGAGTGCGCCATCCTGGTCGTCAGACGCATAAGCACAGGAATATGCCGCTTCTCGGAATAGTCGAAGGCTTCCTGAACCATCTTGAAAGCCTCCTGCTGGTTCGACGGCTCGAAACAAGGCATCATCGCGAAATCAGCGTAGAAGCGCGAATCCTGCTCGTTCTGCGAAGAATGCTGAGATGGGTCGTCGCAGGCAGTCACCACCAAGCCTCCGTTCGCGCCGGTCACGGCAGAATTCACGAAGCCGTCTGCGCAAACGTTCATTCCAACGTGCTTCATGCAGACAAGGGCTCTTTTCCCAGCGTAAGACATTCCGAGAGCAGCCTCCATGGCGGTCTTCTCGTTAGCGCGCCAGTCGCAGTGGATGTTCCGTTCTTTTGCAAGAGGGTGCGCCTGGATATACTCGGTTATTTCGGTAGAAGGGGTGCCAGGGTAAGCGTACACACCGGAAATCCCAGCGTGCAGGGCACCCAGGCCTATTGCTTCGTCACCTAACAATAATTTTTTATGAGACATGGCGTATCAGGATTAATGTTTTTGTCAATTATGCGGGAACAATTTACAAATAATCTTTTAATTTCACAAAATCGTTTTAATCTTAAATCAAAAAATCAATATTTTGAAAATTTAATTATCGCATGACAAAAAAAAGCTGAAGCACGTTTGGATGCCCCAGCCTTCCGTAAATTCATATCTGAATATTACATCTTCCTAATGGAAGACGCCTTGCCGAGTTCCTTTATCTCCACGTCAAGTCCAGAATTGTTCTTGTACTTGATGTTCGAAACGCCGGTGCTGGACAGAATTGCCCTTTTTGTCGCATTGACAGAGCAATTGGCAGTCCCAGATGTGGAAACCTCCGCAGTTTCGACGACCAGATTAGATGCCTTGAGGTTGGATGCACCGGAAGCCTCGGCGCGAAGAGCCTTCGACTCGCCAGAGAGATTGATTTTCGTCGCGCCTGATGCTTCTACGAATATGTTCTCGAAAGTGCCTTTAACCTCAAGATTCGCCGCTCCGGAGACATCCATGTTCAATTCTCCGGCATTGAAATCGAAGTCCACCGTTGGCGCTCCGCTCACATCCATCTCTGCGCTGCCGAATTTCCCTTTCAAGTCTACGTACGGGGCACCCGAGATGTCTCCTTCGATAGACCTCGCCGTTATATTCAGTCCATTCACCTTCGTCGCCCCGCTAAGATCCAGTTCGAATTCTTTGTTTCCAATGTCGAAAGAGTCATTGCAGCTAATCTTCGAGGCGCCGGTCATTTCCAGGCCGCAAAGTTCCGGCATGGTGATTTCTGCCTTCAAGTCGTAGCCGCCATTGTTGTATTTTCTCTGAATCTTGTTCGGAATGCTTCCGAGGCTAAGTTCAAGAGTGCCATCGCTGACTCTCACCACGACATATTCCATTATGTCGTCAGGAGCAGTGATTTTAAGGCTGCATTGTGAAGACCGGCTCAGGGTCGCATTGTAGACGCTAGAAAGTTCCAGCGAATTGAAGTTTCTGACATCGAAGGATTTGGTCTCGTACCTGATGTCGTTTTTCGGAGCCTCAGGCTCAGTGGCTCCTAGCCAGCAGACGGCTGCTAACATTGCCGCCGCAATTGCGATAATCTTTTTCATAAGCGTATTATTTTAATTCAGTAAGTCCATTTAGTAGTTTTCCGTAATAGTCTTTCAGGATGGCTGCCTTCTCGGCGTCACTCATTGCATCCGGCAGCTGCTCCAGCATTGTCAGAGGCTCCTGGGTGAGGCTCTGGATGGCATTCCCGACGCTAGGGTCAAAGTTTTCCGAATATATCTCACGGCAGAGCTCAGCGGCCGTCCGAGAATATGTCATGTAGACTTCGACCGGATCGTCGCCCACGGCCGCAAACCAGTCTTGGCTGCCTGAAGATGGGATATTCAGCACCAATAACAAGGCCGCAACCGCAGCGGCGCATGTCGCTAGCATCCATTTCAGCCTCTTCTGATAGAGGATTTTCCTCTTATCTTCGGCCTCCAAGAGCTTTTCGAAGCGAGCCTCGCAGCCTTCCGGCAATTCGAAGTCGTCGAACTCCCCTGCGTGATCCTTGAAATATTTATTTAGTTCCGTCATAGCGTTTTAATATTTCCAACAGTTTAACCTTTCCTCTCGAAAACTGGGTGCGAATAGTGCCTTGGCTCTGCCTCGTCACCTCAGCTATCTCGTCGTAATCAAGCCCTTCGATCAGAGCCAGATTCAGAATCAGCCGATATGGGTCTTTCAACTCAGCCATGGCCTTTTTCACTCTACCAACCTCGACATCCGTCATATCCTCTTGCTGCGACTCCGCCTCAGCCACTTGCTCCGAGGCTGCATATTCATTTAAGAACAGCTGCTCCCTCTTATTCTTGCGGAGCGCATCTATAGAGCTCCTGATGCAAGCCTTGTTCAGCCAGGCAGCCGCCTTGGCCTCTCCTAGAGGCTGGATGTCGGAAGTAAGATATTTCAAGATGGTTTCTTGCATGACATCCTCTGCTGCTCCGCTGTCGCGCAATATCCTCATGCTGATATTGAACAACCGCCTTGCGTGGGTTCTGTAGAATGTCATTTGTTCCGCTCTTGTCATGTCTTATCACTGTTTCCACAATAATAACGAAAGAAACCACGGTTTGTTACAGAATATTTTGTTTATTTTTGCAGACATGAAAAGAATAATAGCCACGTTTGCCGCTCTAGCGGCGCTCATTCCTGCATTTTCGCAAGAAGTCTGGGAGATAAGCCCTAAGGATTACGAGATTTCAAATTCTGATCTGCGCAAAGCAAAAGAGATCATCAAGTCCAACCCGGGAAAGACACTCGTTTTCCCTAACCCGAGCGAAGGAGCACAATGGTTCCCCGAAGCTAGCCTCGGCCTTTTCATGCACTGGGGCATTCACAGCGTCGCAGGGGCGCAGCCGTCATGGGCGATGATCAAAGGCTACAGATGGAACGGCGGATACCGCACAAGGAAAGAATATTATGACTGGGCAAAAGAATTCCGCCCCGGCGAGCATCCATTCGAATATCTAAAGGCTGCCAGCGAAGCCGGGTTCAAATATGCCGTGCTCACGTCAAGGCATCATGACGGCTATGCGCTATGGCCTTCGAAATATGGAATCGGGACGAAGCAATACTTGGGCGGAAGAGATCTCGTAAAAGAATACGTAGAGGCATGCCGCGAAGCCGGCCTGAGAGTAGGGCTTTACTACTCCCCTCGCGACTGGCACTATCCTGGAGCCATGCCGGATGAAGAATTCGATGTCGCCACCAGAGGGCAGAAGCGCGTGCTACCGAAAGACAACGACGAGCAATACGCCAGGTTCCTCGGCTACGTGATGGCTCAGATTGAAGCACTGCTCACCAATTACGGCAAAATAGACGTCCTTTGGCTGGACGGAATGGGATGGGACGGGATAGAGGACCAGCACACCGAAGCGATATATTCATGGATAAGGTCCTTGCAGCCTGACATCGTGGTCAATGACCGCTGGTCAAATGTGACCAATCCGGATGACCCTAACGGGAACGGCTACAGGGTAGGCGACTTCACGACCCCTTTCGAGGGTTTGAAACCCACCTATTCTCCTTCCAAATGGTTCGACCATTGCCATATCTGGACCCACGGTGGAGGCGGATGGGGCTTCGACAAGACCGGCTCGTTCCGCCCTATGTCTTGGTTCATGGAAGAGTTCGTCGCTTCCCGGTCATTCGGCGGCAATTTCCTAATCAACGCCGGCCCCGATAAAGACGGTCGGATGATGCCTGGGTTCTATTCCAAGCTTGACTCCCTCAAGACATGGCTTGCCCATAGCGGGGAATCGCTGATGGGGGCGGAAGTAACCCCGGGAGTGCGTTTCAGCAATGTTCCTCTGACATCCAGGGGGAAAGACATCTGGTACGCTCACCTTGAGCGAGGTTTCAAGGGACAGGCATCCGTGCTTACCGGACGACAGCCAAAGTCTGTGAAATGCCTTAGGACAGGGAAGGACATAATGTACGCCTACAGGAGCGGCGTGCTCACTTTCACCTTAAGCGACAAAGACAGGTCTTTCACCGACGATGTCGTGAAGATTGAGTTCTAGAGGGCTCCCTGGTGTTTTTCTTGAAAAAGAAAGATTTCTGGAGCTGCTTCTTATCCATTTCACGCTCCACGAATACAGGCTCCATGTTCCTCGGGTCCAAGCCCGAATAATACATCACGGAAGAGGTCGTCATGGGCGTTGGCGTGAAATCTTGGACCTGATCCATGTACAAGCCCTTCAGGGCAGGGTTCTTGGAGAGGTTCTCCATGTCTTTCATGGTGCATCCCGGATGAGAAGAAATGAAATACGGTACTATTCCAGTCCTGCGGCCATTCTCGCGGCAGATTTTGTCGAATTCCTGACGCAGGCGCACGAACAGCCTGAACGAAGGTTTGGCAATATATTTAAGGACTTTATCCTCGGTATGCTCTGGAGCCACTTTTAATCGGCCAGAAGTATGATCCAAGATAAGCGTCTTAAGATAGGGCTTCGAAGTCTCGTCCACGAAACCATCCTCGGTCAGGAACAGGTCGTAGCGAATCCCGCTGCCGATGTAGGAATGGCGAACTCCCGGCACTGAATCGACTTTCTCGTAGAGTTCCAGAAGCTGTTTATGAGATCTGACGAGATTAGGACACGGGCCTGGGAACAGGCAAGATTTACGCCTGCAAACCTCGCATTTGGACATATCACGGCCATGCATCATGTACATATTTGCGGTAGGAGCCCCCAAATCCGATATGTTCCCATGAAATTCGGGCATTTTCGCAAGCTTGCGCACTTCTCCTATGATGGACTCTTGCGAGCGGGACTGGATGAACTTTCCCTGGTGCGCCGCGATAGTACAGAAATTGCAGCCTCCGAAGCACCCGCGATGAGTGATTATGGAGTCTTTGATCATATCGTATGCAGGGATACGCTTACCCTTGTAGCGGGGATGAGGCAGCTTGGTGAATGGCAGGTCCCAGTACGAGTCCATTTCCTCGGACGTGGCAGGAGGATACGGAGGATTAATCTGAACGTAGCCATTCCCGACTGGTTCCACCATTGTCGCCGGATGCATCATATTCGCATGAGTCTCAATGAGATGGAAATTTTCAGCGAAAGCTTTCTTGTCCGCCTTGCACTCCTCGAAGGAATGCAGCGTAAGAACTCCATCAGATGCCTTCGGATGGCCCGTCATCTTGAATGCGATCTGAGGTATTTTATGAATATCATTAATATTCCTTTGCGCTTCTATGGCTCTCGTGAGTTCGAGCATCGGCCTTTCGCCCATTCCATAGCAGAGATAGTCTGCAGGGCACCACTCCAGAATTGACGGCAGCAGCTCGTCCTTCCAATAGTCATAATGCGTGAGCCTGCGCAGCGATGCCTCGATGCCTCCAATCACTACAGGCACGTCCGGAAACAATTCTTTCAATATCTTCGTGTATACGCTCACGGCGTAGTCCGGCCTCTGGCCGGCACGTCCGTCAGGAGTGTAGGCATCATCGTGGCGCAGGCGCTTGGCGGCAGTGTAATGGTTCACCATTGAATCCATCGCTCCAGAATTCACGGCGAAATACAGTCTGGGAGCACCCAGCTTGCGGAAATCCCGTAGGTCATCACGCCAGTTAGGCTGAGGCACCACAGCAATCCTGTAACCGGATTTCTGCAGCCAGCGAGCAATGCACGCCGTCCCGAAGGACGGATGATCCACGAAGGC
>Ga0256405_10006396_pt1 | contig 18895 bp, 13 predicted proteins | sample RumenRJG_02DNA_FD_189096 | JGI IMG/M metagenome (GOLD analysis project Ga0256405, IMG submission 189096) | Bovine rumen microbial communities from Lethbridge, Alberta, Canada - RJG_02 | ecosystem: Host-associated > Mammals > Digestive system > Stomach > Rumen | place: Canada: Alberta... | reverse complement strand
CCATAATAATTCTCAGACGACGGATTTCCTGAAGAAAATCCGCAAGATAGAGATTCGCACTAAGGCTCTCTCGCATCAGATATTTGCGGGAGAGTATCACTCCGCTTTCAAGGGGCGTGGTATGACTTTCAGCGAAGTCCGTGAATATCAGTGGGGCGACGATGTCCGTTCCATGGACTGGAATGTAACTGCCAGACTGAGAAAACCACACGTGAAAGTGTTCGAAGAGGAGCGTGAACTAACTATGGTACTCCTCATAGACGTGTCGCGAAGCGGCCTTTTCGGCTCGCGTTGCGCCACTAAAAGGGAGAGGATCGCCGAGGTGGCCGCCGTGCTCAGTTTCAGTGCCAGCATAAACAACGATAAGGTAGGAGCATTGTTCTTCTCCGATAAAGTAGAAAAGTTCATCCCTCCGAAGAAAGGACGCAGCCATCTTCTTCATATCATTAGGGAGATGCTCGAGCTGGAACCTACTTCGGACGGCACGGACATAAGCGTAGCCCTGCGTTTCCTCACGGGCGCCATAAAGAAGAAGTGTAACGCCTTCCTGTTGAGCGATATGATGGACGTGGGAAGTGACGCGATGCCTCTTTACGAAGATGCGCTGAAGATAACTGCCGGCAAGCACGACCTCTCCGTAGTGAAGATTACGGACCCTCTCGAAAGGGAATTGCCTGCAGTGGGGCTGGTACACATTAAGGATAGCGAGACCAGGAGCACCACTTGGGTAAATACTTCCAGTCCGCGAGTCCGTAATGCGTATAGGAAATGGTTCGCCGATTTCAACTCTTCCGTGAAGAACCTTATGAATAGATATAAGGTGCATTTCGTGGAAATCAGTACCGAAGGCGATTATGTTAAAGATTTAATGGGACTGTTCAGATGAGAGGCTTATTATTCGCACTATTATATATAGTATTGGACATCATTCCTATGGGCCAAGCCGAACTCAAGCCGCTTCAGCAGCGAGATTCGGCCCTGGTAGCAGACCAATTCTCCTACGGGGTCCTGCTGGACCGCGAGGATGCCGGCACGGGCATAGGCCTGACGGATTTCTCGAAAATCTGTAATGACACATTGGTGCTGGTAAGGGATTGGCAGATAGATACTTTAAAAGACGGAAAACTTAAGGCCGACATAGTCGTGGCTCCGTTCGAAGAAGGAGAGTACGAGATGCCGGACATCTATGTATTGAGAAGAAACGCATCGGGCAGCATAGACACCCTCCGTTTTTCGGGACCTTCGCTTTCCGTTATGACTATGCCTGTGGATACCGCGACTTTCAGCATTCATCCGCTGAAGGCTCAGATCAATTACCCCGTTACTTTCGCCGAGACACTTCCGCACACAGCAGGTGGACTGGGCGGAATAGCCGTGATAGTGCTTCTGTGCGTGTTCCTTCCCAAACTTTTCCGTCGTAAGTCGAAGGAGGAGAAGGTTCAGGAACCTGCCCATATCGAGGCCCTTCGCGAATTGGAGAAATATAGAAGTGACAAATATTGGGTTCCATCCCGCCAAAAGGCCTTTTATTCAGGCATTACGGATATTCTTAAGAACTACATCGACCGTCGTTTCGGCATCGATGCTCCGGAGATGACCACCATCGAGCTCTTCGAGGAATTGAAGGGGTGCGAGGGAGTGACGCCTCAGATGTACGAATCTCTCAAGAAACTTTTCGAGAGGGCCGACTATGTGAAATTTGCCAAATATGTCGCCGATGATGAGGAAAACGCGCAGGCTCTGCCGCTTAGCGTGAATTTCGTGACGTCCACATATCAGGCACAAATAGAGGAGGAGGGTAAGAATGTTCTTTGAGTATCCTGCATTGTTATGGTTGCTTGCCATTCCGGCACTGCTATGCGTCCTTTATATATATAGACAGGTAGCGGGGAAGGTTCCTCATTTCAGGGTGAGCAGCAGATTTCCGTGGGAGAGCGGAGCGTCTCGCGTGTGGAACGTCGTTATGCACATCCCGTTCGTGTTGTTCACGGCGGCATTGGCCCTTATAATAATATGTATGGCTAGGCCGCGTTCTTCTTCGCAGGCGGAAAGGATAGATACCGAAGGCATCGACATCGTGTTCGCGATGGACGTGTCTACCAGTATGTTAGCCAGGGACTTCACTCCCGATAGAATCAGCGCGGCGAAGGACATAGCCATAGAATTCATCTCCCAGCGCCCTTCGGACAGGATGGGAATCGTGGTTTTCGCAGGCGAGAGCTACACCCAATGTCCGCTTACTACCGACAGGGCCACGCTCATAAACCTGATGAAGGAGGTCCAGACCGACCTTATCGAAGACGGAACCGCCATCGGTAACGGATTGGCCACCGCCGTCGCAAGACTTTCTACGTCCGATGCACCGAGCAGGGTCATCATCCTGCTCACCGACGGTGTGAACAACCGCGGCGAAATCACCCCATTGACCGCTGCCCAGATAGCCCAGACCTACGGGATCAGGGTGTATACCATAGGTATCGGGGCCAATGGAGTCGCTCCCTATCCGGTTGTGACCCCGTGGGGAATCGAGACTCGGAACATCGAGGTGGAAATCGACGAGGACCTTTTGAAGGAAGTGGCCAAGAGTACCGGCGGCCGCTATTTCAGAGCTACGGATAACACCAAGCTTTCGGAAATCTATGCCGAAATCAACCAGATGGAAAAGACGAAGACGAGCATAGATTCCTTCCCGGTGTATAAGGAGTTATATCCCAAGTATGCGATGTGGGCATTGGCGTGCCTGCTGGCGTGTGTGCTTATGTTCGTGTTTATTAGAAGATTACCGTAATGATTATATTTGCTTACGAAAAATATTTGCTTCTGCTGCTGTTAGTGCCGCTATTCCCTTTAACGTATGCGGTGCTTATGGCTTTGCGTAAAAGGCGGATTGCCCGATTGGCCGACAAGAGAATGGCAGCCGAGCTGATGCCTAGCTACAGTCGAGCGAGAGGATGGGTGAAAGTGGTGCTGTTTTCGCTGGGCTTTATGTTCTTTACGATAGGATTGGCCCGTCCGCAGATCGGTGCCAAGCTGAGTCAGAGGCAGACGCGTGGCGCGGAGATCATGATTTGTCTGGATGTGTCGAACTCGATGCTCGCCCAGGATTATTCCCCGAACCGTCTGGAGAGGGCGAAATTGGCCATATCGTCGCTGGTGGACAAGCTGCGCGACGACCGTATCGGGCTTATCGTGTTCGCAGGCAATTCTTTCGTGCAGCTGCCGATTACGACCGACTATGTTTCGGCGAAGATGTTTCTGTCGTCGATAGACACCGGGGCGGTTCCGGTTCAGGGCACGGCGATAGGGGATGCGCTTATGACGGCGGCTCGAAGTTTCAGCGCGCAGAGCGAGAAGAGTCGCGTGATAATATTGATTACCGATGGTGAGAACCACGAGGACGACGCGATTTCTGCGGCGAAGGAAGTGGCCAAGTCTGGAATCAGGATATATACTATAGGTGTAGGTTCCGCACAGGGACAGCCTATTCCGGTGAACGGGTCGCTACTTGAGGATAAGGATGGAAACATCGTGGTCAGCAAGCTTGACGAGAAGGTGCTCAAGCAGGTGGCTTCGGCAGGGGCCGGTGCGTACATCCACGCAGGAAACGAGGAATTCGGACTCAATCCCATTATCGACGATATTCGCAAGATGGAAAAGGAAGAGTTCTCGTCGGTGGTTTTCGAAGAGTACGATGAGCAATTCATGTACTTTTTCGGCTTGGCATTAATATTTTTCTCTCTCACGGCGCTGGTCGGGGAGCGTAAGACGAAAAGGAGGTTGTTTTGATGAACAGGTTTTTCAGTATAGTGCTGTGCGTGCTTTTGTCGGGTGCGAGTTTGTTCGCCCAGGAAGACAAGAAGGACGTTCGCAGGGGAAACAAGGACTACAGGAAGTCTAATTTCAAGGAGGCGGAGATAGATTATCGAAAGGCTCTCCTAAAGGATTCGACTTCTTTCGCGGCGACTTACGATTTGGCCAATGCCCTTTATTCACAGAAAGATTATGAGGGCGCGGCCAATACACTGGAAAAGCTTTCGAATAGCGCTCCGGAAAGTCAGTACGCCGACAGATACTTTTTTAATAAGGGCAATGTCTCTCTTCAGAAAAAGGATTATCAGACTGCGGTCGACGATTTCAAGCAGGCTCTATTAAGAGACCCGGGTGACCTTCAGGCGAAGGAAAGTTACATTTACGCTAAGAAGATGCTTGAAAATCAGGAAAATGGCGGAGAAGGGGAGTCTAATAAGGATCAGCAGAATCAGGACCAGCAGCAGAATCAGCAGCCTTCGGACGGACAGCAAGACAAGCAGGAAGGCGAAGGACAGGAGCAGCAGCAACAGATCTCGGTTCAGCAGGCCCAGCAGATTCTGAAGGCTATCCAGGCTAAGGAGAAGGAAACCCAAGAAAAAGTAGAAAAGGCTAAGGCTCAGAATGAAAAGAGCCGACAGAAAGATAAAAATTGGTAGTGTAAAGATGAAAAGACTTTTCGCAATATTTGCTTTGGTATTAGGAACCGTGTGCGCCTATGCCCAGCCAAGCATAACGGTGCAGGTCCCTTCGGCTGTCACGCTCGACGAGCAGTTCAGCCTGAGTTTCGTGGTGGAAGGAGAGAAATCGGACGATTTTAATTGGCCCGGAAGCCAGGATTTCGACATTCTGTGGGGACCGCAGGTGGGCTCGAGCTCATCGGTTACGATTATAAACGGTAAGAGAAATAAGACCGTAAGTTCTTCATATACTTATGTTTTGATGCCTAAGCGCGAAGGCTCTTTCGTGCTTCCGGCCTGTACGGTGAAGGTTAAGGGAAAGACCTATTCTTCGGCGCAGACTCCCATCAAGGTAGTGAAGGGAAGCGGCGCCGGTGCTGCTTCTTCAGGCTCTTCGAGCGCGCAGGGTACGGGTAGCGTAAGTGGCGAGGACCTCTTTATGCGCTTGATCGTAGATAAGCGTAATGTGGTTCTGGGAGAGCCGATTACGGCTACGCTGAAACTCTATTCGAAGGTGAATATAGGAGGATTCGAGGACGTGAGGTTCCCTTCTTTCGAGGGGTTCTGGAGTCAGGTCGAGAATAATCCTACTAACATCGAATTCCGAAGGGAGTCCCTCGGAGAAGAAGTCTATAATGTCGCTACCCTCAGGACCTATAAGATTATCCCTCAGAAGATAGGAGACCTTACGATAGAGCCTAGCGAGATGGTGTGCCTGGTACAGGTGAGAAACCACGCCAACTCTTTGGGAAACCTTTTCGACAGCTTCTTCCAGAATGATTATAATACTATCCGTAAGAGGGTTAGAAGTAAAAGCGTGACTATTACCGTAAACGACCTTCCTTCTCCCAAGCCATCTTCATTCTGTGGAGGTGTGGGTAAATTCAATATGGCAGTCCAGTTAAGCAGGGACTCGCTTCGCACTCACGATGCGGCTTCCGTGCTGGTTAAGGTAAAGGGTGAGGGTAACTTGAATCTGGTAGAGGCGCCGAAGATTAAGTTCCCGGCCGATTTCGAAGTCTACGACGTGAAAAGCACCGACGAAAACGGAATGCGTATATTCGAATACCCTTTCATTCCGAGAAGTTATGGCGATTATCAGATAGGACCCGTCGAATTCAGCTATTACGATGTCACGACCAAATCGTACAAGACCATCTCCGCCCAGGCGCTCAGCCTGAATGTGCGTAAGTCTGAGGTGACCGAAGAAAGCAAGACTGCCGTACCGTTCGTGGGCGCTGCAGGTAAGGCGGTCAAGAATCTGGGTGAGGACATTAGGTACATCTCCGTAAAATCAGGCAATCTGAAGCCGTCGGGGCAGCTTTTCGTATGCTCGCCTCTGTTCTTCTGCCTGTGTGCGCTGGTACTTCTCGCTGCCGTCTTGACGGTGATTGTGATCACTCGTCTTAGGGCGCGTCGTGCCGATGGGGCCGTGGTAAGAAGGCGCGGCGCATCGAAGGCTGCCAGAAAGAAACTCTCGCTCTCGGCCAATTATATGAAGCAAGGTCTGTCAGGAGCTTTCTACGAGGAATTGCATAAGGCGCTTCTCGGATTCGTGGCTGACAGGCTGACTATGGACATATCCCAGCTCGATAAGGACAACATCCAGTCTGCACTTTCCGGTGCCGGGGTGGACGACGCCTTGGTGGCCAAGTATTTAGGCCTTTTGGACGCCTGTGAGATGGCTCGATTCTCGCCTTCTTCGCAGGGTGATTCGATGAATTCGCTTTATGAAAATGCTTTGGAGGTCATCTCCGGAATAGAAGACAGTATGGATAAAAAACATAAGATAGCGGGGAAGGTCTTGCCTGTAATGCTCGCGCTTCTGTCGTTAGGTTCTTTAAGCACGCAGCTTTCCGCTCAGACTTCTTCCGAGTGGGATAGCGCCGTGGCGGCGTATGCTGCATCCGACTATCAGGGAGCCTTCGACATCTGGAGTTCTATCGAGCAGAGCGGTCTTTCCAGTGCTGAACTTTATTATAATATGGGGTGCGCCAGCTACAAGATGTCGAATATGGCATCTTCGGTGCTCTACTTCGAAAGGGCCCTCAAGCTCGACCCGTCCTACGAAGATGCCAGACATAATCTGGAGTTCGTCTCGCAGTTCCTACAAGACAGGATAGACGACGTGCCGGAATTTTTCCTGGCCAAGTGGTTCTCATCGCTTGAAAACAAACTTTCTTCGAACACATGGGCCGTGCTTTCGCTGCTATGGTGGATAGTGCTCTCGGCAGGCGTGGTGGCATTCGTATTGGCCCGTGGTCGAAAGCTAAAAGTCGCGGGATTCATCGGAGCCATAGTGGCCGCAGTGCTTTTCGCACTGTCCCTGACCTGCTCGATATCTCTGAAGAACAAGGCTATGGACGATACGTCCGCCATAGTGATGGCTTCGTTTACTGTCGTAAAGAGCTCACCTGACGATATGTCCGGAACTGAGCTCTTCGTCCTGCACGAAGGCACCAAGACTAGAATACTTCAGGATTTGGGCGAATGGTGTAACATAGAGCTCGCCGACGGCCGCCGTGGATGGATGAAAAAAAGTAGTTTGGAAAGTATTTGATTTTTTAGGAAATATTATTATCTTTGTGACTGATAGTGTAAACTATAAGCAGAAAAAAGAAATAACAAATTATAAACACTCATGAAACTTAAAGCTTTAGTTATCGCAGGTGCTCTCCTCGTTGCAGGAGCGGCTAACGCACAGGAGTCTTATGTAACAAACTCCTTTAACAGTAATCTTTTTGTAGGTTTGAGCGCTGGTGCAAACGTAGGTCTCGATGGTCTTTATGGCGCAGTCGACGGCCGCCGTAGTTTGGAATCAGGCGTAGGTCTTGGCCTCGAGCTTACAGTAGGTAAATGGTTTACCCCAGAGTTCGGTATGCGTTTCGACCTTACAGGTATCGGCACATCAGTAGGTAAAGGAAATATTTCATTCTACGGCGCTGGTTTCGACCTTTTGTGGGATGCTTCTACATCTTTCGCAGGTCTTAATCCTGATCGCGTAGTTTCAGTAGTCCCTTACTTCCACGGAGGATATGTTAACAGCGAAGGACGTGGTGCAGGCTTCGGCGCAGGTATCCAGTTCCCTATCGCACTTTCACGCAACTGGGCTATCGTTCCTGATTTCCGTTTCGTAGGATTCGGTGACGCTATCCTTCTCGGAAATGGTTCAGGAGGTGTATGTGCAGCAGCACAGGCTCTCCTTGGCGTTCAGTACAAATTCGGTAAGACTACCTCATTCCAGACAGCAGCCGCTATGACTACTCCTCTCGTAGTAGCAGCAGCAGAGGCTGAAGCAGCTAAGGCTGAGGCAGACGCAGCTCAGGAGAAGGCAGCAGCAGAGGCAGCAGCCCTCGCAGCAGAGAAAGAGCAGCTCCTTAAGGAGAATGCGGCTCTCAAGGGTGAGCTCGCAGGCGCAGCAGCAGAGAACGAGGCTATCGTAAAGAACCTTATGCACACTCCTGCTTGTGTATTCTTCGAGATCGGCCAGGCTACTCTTAGCGTTAAGGAACTCGAGCACTTCGACCATATCGTTAAGACTATGGTAGCTCAGGGTAAGAACCTTACATTCACGGTATCTGGTTACTCAGATAAGAACACCGGTTCAGTTCGTCGTAACAAGCAGCTTGCTAAACAGCGTGCTAACTACATCGTTAAACTCCTCACCGGTAAGTATAACCTCAGCAAGGATCAGTTCGTAGTTAAGTCAGAGGGTAACACTAACGTGTTCACGACTATCGAGCTTAACCGTGCGGTTATCATCGAGGCTGCTGAGTAATTTTACTCAAAGCGAAAATTAAAGGTGCTCACCATTTCGGTGGGCACCTTTTTTCATTTCGCCTTGTCTCGTCTTGTGTTGCAGCTAGTCTCTTCGCTCGCAGCAAAGACACCCCTCGGACGGACCTTCCCGTTTCTCACGAAACGGGTCCTTCCACTAAGCCGTGGATGGCATTGCCCTCAGGGTGTATTGCTGGCTCGCGTAGTCCCCGAGTTGTATGTACTTTCGCACAAATATGAGGGGCTTAAGTCATAGCGTCGAATAGGCTTCGGCGACCACGAAGTTGCTTCCTCCTATATATATAATGTCGTCGTCTTCTGCGTAGGATTGGGCCATTCGCACTGCTCGTCTTACGCTACTCTCTGTTTCACTCGCGGGACAGGCGATGAGTTCGAGTTCGGGCCTGTATTCTCGGAGCCTCCTATAAAGCTCGTCTACGGGAAGAGCCCTTTCTCCTGCTGGCGAACAGAGATAGTATCTGGCGTGAGCGGGCATTATCTTCGCTATGCTTTCCAAATCCTTGTCTTTCATTATGCCGTATACGATGTGAAGTTTCCGGCCGCTCTGCTCCAGCTGGTGGAAATTGTGGGCAAGTGCCTGTGGGTTATGCCCTATGTCGCATATCGTAAGAGGACGCTTCGAGATTATTTCCCATCTTCCGTGAAGGCCGCTGATCCGGGCCGTGTGGTTAATGGCTTCATAGTCAGGTGTTACGTGAAGCAGAGAAAGCGCGGCGAGGGATGTTCGTAGGTTGTCGCTCTGATATTCTCCGCTTAGGTCCATTTCCATAAGAGGAAGATGAGCTGTCACTTCGTCTGCGAAATAAAGATGGCATCGTACTTTTTCCGCCTTGTTTATAAAGACTCCCAGGGTTTCTTCGTCCTTTCCCCAGACGAGCGCAGGTGCTCCCGCCTTGAAGATTCCGGCTTTTTCCGCAGCTATGAGTTCACGGGTATTGCCCAGCATAGAACAATGGTCCAGCCCTATGCTCGTAATTACTGAAAGTTCCGGCTCGATTATGTTAGTGGAGTCAAGCCTTCCTCCTAGCCCTGTTTCCACCACCGCTGCCTTTACTCCCACTTTGCCGAACCACCAGAGAGCGAGCCCTGTCGTTATCTCGAAAAACGAAAGGCCTTTTATGGCATCTTCGTATTTTTCGAGAAAGTACATTACATCTTCTTTTGGAATCATCTCATAGTGGAGCCCTCCTGCGGGCGAGATGATTTTTATCCTTTCCCGAAAATCCAGAAGGTGAGGGGAGGTGTACAGGCCAATCGCTTCTCCGTCCTTCCGGGAAGCGGCGAGACCTACGGCTATCATGCTGCTTACGGAGCCCTTTCCGTTAGTTCCTGCTACGTGGATGCATTTGTAATTCTTCCACGGGCTGCCTAACAGATGGTCGAATTCCCGCATTGAGTCGATACCGGCCTTATATGAAGCACCGGTAAATCCGACATTTTGTACGCTCGGGTGACGCTTGAAAATGTCTTCAATAATTTCTGCGTATTGCATACAAGTTCAAAAATAACTAATTTTGGAAGATTTTAGAACAAAATGGCTTTAATACCTTTCTTTTATTCGTCTTATGTTATAGATGGCTGCAATATGCCATCTACGCCGGCAAGCCTGCTTGGCGATGATTCGCTTGAAACATATCCAAGCGTGGTGGACGAGACTTTAGATCCCGCTCCCGGTGGCTATCATTTCGACGAGACTAAGGTGGATGACTACCTTAAGGCGTTGAGTAAGAAAAAGTTCTCATTTGAATTGCCATATGCGGCCTCTTATGCCAGATGCCAATTGGCCTATGCCCTGACGGATGCCCTGTGGAAGAAGGGGAAGTTCCTGCTCGAGGACTTGTCTCTGATTGCGAAGGTGGATTGGCAAGTGGACGAGCTGGGAAGCGGCGCGGCTTTGTATAGCGCCTGCGAGAGCGCGGCCGAATTGGCCTCGGACATGGATATTCCGATTAAGGACAGGGAGTTGCGCGAAGGACCGCGTTCCATATCGTTCGATGTGCTGGGGCCGAAACCGGGCAGAATGATAGGCGACAAGCTGGTGGACGACCCGGATAGTTGGATTATATATATGCCTTTCGATACCGACGAGTTGCATCTGGGTGATTCTGCACTTAGTGCGGCACTTGGCCTAAGCGGAGGTATGGCGCCGAAGATGGAGGACCCGGATTATTTTATGGACTGCTTCGAGGTGGTGAGGGAACTGGTCGAGGATGGCATTCTTCTAAGCGGAGTGTCCGTGAAGAGGGGAGGAATGGTGGCGGCGCTGGATTCTATGGTTTCGCCTTTGGTGGGGGCTGAAGTGAACATTTCCGATTTGAAGAGGGCATATCCTTCGTCCGATGTGGTGAGAATCCTGTTTTCGGAGGTGCCTGGAGTCATATTCCAGATCAACGATTCGGATTACGACTATCTCGATGCGGAATTGCTGCTTCAGGATGTGATGTATTTCCCGCTGGGCCATCCGGTGCGCAGAAAGGGAAAGGTAGGTGCGATTTTAGATTCGCTTATAAGGTAGTTGCTTAAGTGCGGATTTTTTCGTATCTTCGTGACCTTTGTGAAATTTACTTGAAAACAATATAATTATATAAATAGAGTTATGACAGAAATTAAAAAGAGAGTCTATTGCTTCGGAGGTAAAACCGCAGAGGGCGATGGATCTATGAGAGAGCTCCTGGGTGGAAAGGGAGCTAACCTTGCCGAGATGAGCAAGTTAGGGATGCCGGTTCCGGCTGGTTTCACTATTACTACAGAGTGTTGTGCTGAGTACTATGCTCTCGGAGGTGGCTATTCAGATGCACTTAAGGCAGAAGTGGCTAAGGCTATGGAAGCTACTGAGGCCATTATGGGTAAGAAGTTCGGCGATGAAAATGATCCTCTTCTCGTAAGCTGTCGTTCAGGCGCTCGCAGCAGTATGCCTGGTATGATGGATACTATCCTTAACATCGGTCTTTGTTCAGCTACCCTTCCTGGTATGATCAAGAAGACAGGTAACCCTCGTTTCGTATACGATGCTTACCGTCGTCTCATTATGATGTACTCGGACGTGGTCATGGAGAAGGCAGAAGGCATCGAGCCTGCTGATGGACAGGGTATTCGTCAGCAGCTTGACCGTATGATGCAGGAACTTAAAGAGGCTAAGGGCTATAAGTCAGATACCGATATCACTGCAGAGGAGCTCAAGGAACTTTGCGACAAATTCAAGGTGCGCGTTAAGGAAGTTCTCGGAGTGGAATTCCCTGATAGTGCAGAGGCTCAGCTTTGGGGCTCTATCGGCGGTGTGTTCAAGAGCTGGAACGGAAAACGTGCCATCGCTTACCGTCGCATCGAGAAAATTCCGGATGATTGGGGTACGGCAGTAAACGTACAGTCTATGGTATTCGGTAATATGGGTCCTACTTCTGCTACGGGTGTGGCATTCAGCCGTAACCCTGCTACAGGTGATAACAAGTTCTACGGTGAGTGGCTCATCAACGCTCAGGGCGAGGACGTCGTAGCAGGTATCCGTACACCTAACCCTCTTAACGAGGCTACGAAGACCGATCATAATAAGAACCTCGAGAGCCTTGAAAAGGCTATGCCTGAGGTTTATGCAGAGCTCGACGGCATCAGAAAGCGTCTCGAGGAGCACTTCCACGACATGCAGGACATCGAGTTCACCATCCAGGATAAGAAACTCTATATGTTGCAGTGCCGTATCGGCAAGCGTACAGGTATCGCTGCCCTCCGTATGGCTATGGATATGCTCGACGAGGGTATGATCGATGAGAAGACCGCTGTTCTTCGCGTTTCTCCTTCTCAGCTCGACGAGATCCTTCACCCTATCCTCGACCCTGCTTCAGAGAAGAAGGCTACCATTATAGCAAAGGGTCTTCCTGCATCTCCGGGTGGAGCGGTAGGTACTATCGTCTTCACTTCAGAGGCTGCTATGGAAGCTGCCGCTAAGGGACAGAAGACCATCCTTATCCGTGAGGAGACATCTCCTGAGGATATTGAGGGTATGCGTGCTTCTGCAGGTATCCTTACCACACGCGGAGGTATGACCTCTCACGCCGCTCTCGTGGCTCGTGGTTGGGGTAAGTGCTGCATCGTAGGCTGCGAGGCTATGAAGATCGACTTCGAGAACAAGTGCGTATCTTTCGCAGGAAGCGACGCAGTATATAAAGAAGGCGAATGGCTCTCTCTTAACGGAGCCAAGGGTGCTGTCTATGCAGGCAAGATCGATACTATGGACGCATCTGAGAACCCTCTCTTCATCAAGTTTATGAACATCGTGGACAAGTACCGTCGTCTCGGCATCCGCGCTAACGCAGATACACCGGAAGATGCACAGCGTGCACTTCAGTTCGGCGCCGAGGGTATCGGTCTGTTCCGTATCGAGCATATGTTCTACGGAAAGAACAGCGAAACACCGCTTTCTAAACTCCGTAAGATGATTATGTGCAACACTGACGAGGAGCGTAGAGAAGCTCTTTCTGAGCTCGAGCCATTCATCAAGGCTTCAGTAAAGGCTACACTCCGCGTTATGGATGGCAAGCCGGTAGTATTCCGTCTTCTTGACCCACCTCTTCACGAGTTCGTTCCTAAGAGCGAGGACAAGAGAGCAGAATTGGCATCGGATCTGGGCATCTCAGTAGAGGAAGTGGACAAGAGAGGTGAGAACCTTCACGAAATCAACCCTATGATGGGCCACCGTGGAGTCCGTCTGCACGTCACATATCCGCTTATCGCCGAGACACAGTATCGTGCCATCTTCACTGCAACTGCAGAACTTCAGAAAGAGGGACTTCACCCTATGCCTGAAATCATGATTCCTGTTACCGTATCGGCTCGCGAGCTTGAGTTCCAGAAATCTCACTGCGAGAAGATTCGTCACGAGGTGGAAGGACTTACAGGCCAGACCATCAAGTACCAATTCGGTACTATGATCGAGATTCCTCGTGCTGCTCTTACAGCAGACCGTATGGCTCGTACTGCACAGTTCTTCTCGTTCGGTACTAACGACCTTACTCAGATGACCTTCGGCTTCTCACGTGACGACGTAGGTACATTTATGGGTGACTATCTCGGAAACAAGATTCTCGATGCAGATCCATTCCAGACCATCGACGTCAAGGGTGTGGGCCGTCTCGTAGAGCACGGAATCACAGCAGGTCGCAGCAAGCGCCCTGAGCTTATGTGTGGTGTCTGCGGTGAGCACGGTGGAGATCCGGATTCTATCTCATTCTTCAATAAGATAGGTCTTGACTATGTGAGCTGCTCTCCATTCCGCGTGCCGATCGCAAGACTCGCAGCGGCTCAGGCAGCTATCAAGCAGAACGACTAATTCTAAGTCAAGTATATATGAAAAGCCCGGTTGGATGTTTCCAATCGGGCTTTTTCGTCGTTTAAATAATTATTGTTTATTGATATGCGTTCAATGGTTTGCCTTCGGTGAGTGCGTGAACCCTTTCCTTAACGGATGCCAATTTGGCCAAGTGCTCCGGTGCGTCGATGGAAGCGCTGGCCTTCGCCTGTGGGTCTAGCCATTTGGCAGCAGAGCACAGTACCTCGTCTATAAGGTTCACGATTTCCAGCATTTCCTCTTCCTTGAAACCTCTGGTGGTAACTGCCGGAGTGCCAATTCTAAGGCCCGACGTGAGGAATGGGCTTCGGGTGTCGAATGGAACCATATTCTTGTTGACCGTGATGTCGGCCCTGCCAAGTTCCCTCTCTGCCACTTTTCCGCAGAGGTTGCTGAACTTACCACGCAAGTCGATGAGCATAAGGTGGTTGTCGGTTCCGTCGCTGACTAATTTGTAGCCCTTGTCGATGAACGCGTGGGCCATCATCTGAGCGTTTGATACGACTTGCATTTGGTATTTGGTGAAATCTTCCTGAAGAGCCTCGTAGAAGGCTACGGCCTTACCCGCGATTACGTGCTCAAGCGGTCCGCCTTGGATTCCCGGGAATACATAGCTGTCGAGAACTTGGCTCATCATCTTGACTTCGCCCTTAGGTGTGGTCCTGCCTTGTGGGTCAGGAAAGTCTTGGCCCATAAGGATAATTCCTCCGCGTGGTCCACGAAGAGTCTTGTGGGTGGTGGAGGTCACGATGTGGGCGTAGCGAACAGGGTTGTTAAGGAGTCCTGCTGCGATAAGACCCGCGGTGTGCGCCATATCTATCCACAGAATGGCTCCCACTTCGTCTGCGATTTTCCTCATTCTCTCATAATCCCACTCTCTGGAATAGGCAGATGCTCCGCCGATGATGAGTTTCGGATGGCAGGCACGTGCGGTTTCCTCCATCTTGTCGTAGTCGATTCGGCCGGTACTTTTATCCAGGCCATAAGGAATCGCCTTGTATAGAATACCTGAAGTGTTTACCGGAGAGCCGTGCGTAAGGTGACCTCCCATACTCAGGTCCAATCCCATAAAACAGTCTCCCGGGTGAAGTACGGCCATCGTGACTGCCATATTCGCCTGCGCGCCTGAGTGCGGCTGAACATTTGCCCAGCACGCCCCATACAGGGCCTTCAGTCTGTCTATGGCCAATTGCTCTATCTTGTCCACTACCTCGCATCCGCCATAGTACCTTTTACCGGGATAGCCTTCTGCGTATTTGTTAGTGCAGACGGATCCCATAGCCTTGAGGACTTCGTCGCTGACATAGTTTTCGGACGCTATCAGCTCCAATCCTTCCATCTGGCGTTTTTTCTCGCTTTCGATAAGTTCAAAAATTTGCTTGTCTTGTTTCATGGCTATACTATATATATGTGTAAATTATGTTAAGGCAAATGTACGCAAAAAGTGCTACATTTGTTTTATGAAAGATAGAAAACTTTTGAATAGTGAGTTGGGGCGCGTGAAGCCTCAGGAATATAGGGAACTCCCGGAGTCGGGTCTCGTATTGGTACTCGACAATGTCCGCAGTGCACATAATATAGGTAGCGCGTTCAGAACATCAGACGCCTTTAAGGTGGACAAGGTGTTTCTTTGCGGCATCTGCGCATGTCCACCGAGCGCCGAGATTCACAAATCTGCTCTCGGAGCAGAGGACAGCGTGCCGTGGGAGCATTGGCAGGAAACCATAGAACTGGTCAGGCACCTGAAGGCGGCCGGCTATAAGGTAGTGTCGGTCGAGCAGACGGTGGATTCGGTGTCGCTGGAGAAATTCGCGTCCGCAGAAGGCGAGAAGTACGCATTCGTCTTCGGAAATGAGGTGGACGGAGTGTCGCAGGAGGTGGTGGACGAGTCGGATTTCGTGTTGGAGATTCCGCAGTTCGGCACCAAGCATTCCCTTAATGTCAGCGTGTCGGTAGGAGTGGTATTGTGGCAGGCGCGTCGCTTCTGACAATTTGTCAGTGGTATGGACATTGCACTGATTATGGTCGAAGCCTGATTGGCAAATAAAGATTAAAAAATATATTATTATGATTAGACCATTAGCAGATCGTGTTCTTGTAGAGCCTCAGGAGGCTCAGACAAAGACAGTTTCCGGAATCTATATCCCGGATTCAGCACAGGAAAAACCACAGCAGGGTACTGTAATCGCCGTAGGTTCAGGTAAAAAGGACGAGCCTATGGAGGTGAAGGAGGGCGATGTAGTCCTTTATGGCAAATATGCAGGTACCGAGGTTACCGTGAATGATAAGAAGTACCTCATCGTTAAACAGTCTGACATTTTAGCTATTCTGTAAGTATTATGGCAAAGGAAATTCAATTCGATGTAGATGTTCGCTCCAAGATGAAGAGCGGCGTCGATGCGCTTGCTAACGCAGTTAAGGTCACACTTGGTCCTAAGGGACGTAATGTGGTTATAGATAAGAAATATGGTGCTCCTCAAGTTACAAAGGACGGTGTTACCGTAGCTAAGGAGATCGAACTCGAAGATAGATTCGAGAATATGGGTGCTCAGATGGTTAAGGAAGTGGCTTCCAAGACTAACGAGCAGGCCGGTGACGGTACTACGACCGCGACCGTATTGGCCCAGGCCATCATCAATGTAGGTTTAAAGAATGTTACCGCCGGAGCTAATCCTCTGGATTTGAAGCGTGGTATCGACAAGGCAGTGGCTACTGTAGTGGATGATTTGCGTAAACGCAGCCACGAGGTAGGCGACGACTTCTCGAAGGTGGAGCAGGTAGGTACCATCTCTGCGAACAACGATGCTTATATAGGTAAGCTTATCGCCGACGCCATGTCTAAGGTTAAGAAAGACGGCGTGATTACCGTAGAGGAAGCCAAGGGTACGGATACCGAAGTTAAGGTGGTAGAGGGTATGCAGTTCGATCGTGGTTACATCTCTCCATACTTTATGACTAACTCCGATAAGATGGAAGCAGAGCTTAACAACCCTCTTATCTTGGTTACTGATAGAAAGATAAGCTCTATGAAGGACCTTCTTCCTATTCTTGAGCCTATCGCTAGGGAAGGAAAGGAACTCCTTATCATCGCGGAAGACGTAGACGGCGAGGCTCTTACCACGCTGGTTGTGAACCGTCTTCGTGGCGCGCTCAAGGTGGCTGCCGTAAAGGCTCCTGGCTTCGGTGATCGTCGTAAGGAGATGCTTCAGGATATCGCTACCCTTACAGGTGCGGTGGTAGTTAGCGAGGAGAGAGGTTTTACTCTTGAGAACACTACTCCTGACATGTTAGGTAAGGCCGAGAAGGTTACCATTACTAAGGAGAACACTACTATAGTAGGTGGTGCAGGTAATAAGGAAGACATTCAGGACCGTGTAAATCTTATCCGTTCTCAGATAGAGGTCACTACCAGCGAATACGATAAGGAGAAGTTGAAGGAGCGTCTCGGAAAGCTCTCAGGTGGTGTGGCAGTTCTTTATGTAGGTGCTACTACCGAGGTCGAGATGAAAGAGAAGAAGGATAGGGTAGAGGATGCGCTTAACGCTACTCGTGCCGCAGTGGAGGAAGGTTACCTTCCTGGTGGTGGCGTCGCATACATCCGTGCCATTTCTGCGCTCGAAGGTCTTAAGGGTGATAACGAGGATGAGACTACCGGTATTAGAATCGTTGCTAGAGCCATCGAGGAGCCTCTTCGTCAGATCGCGCTTAACGCCGGAGTCGATGGTAGCGTGATTATCCAGAAGATTAAGGAGGGTACAGGTGACTACGGTTATAACGCTCGCACCTCAGAGTTCGTAAATATGTACGATGCCGGTGTGATCGACCCTACTAAAGTGGCTCGTGTAGCATTGGAGAATGCGGCATCCGTAGCAGGTATGTTCCTTACCACAGAGTGTGGAATAGTGGATATTCCTGAGACTCAGGCAGCTGCGCCTGCTATGCCTCAGGGTGGAATGATGTAATATTGAAAATATTTTAAAATTTTCTTAAAAAATTTTGGTATTATCAAATTAATTACTACCTTTGCAATCCCGTTTGAAACGAACGGGATTTTTTACACCCTCTTCGAAAACACTTCGAAAGAAAAAGTAAAAAAATTGAAATAAATTTTGGTAATTAAAAAATAATTACTACCTTTGCAACCCGCTTCGAAAAAGCGGTTACAAACAACAAAAAGTTCTTTGAAAAGACTGGATTGATAAGTACAAGCAAGTACCGAGAGAATTCAAGAAAAATTTAATCGAGAGCGTTAATTTCTTAAAGAAGTTAGAGCGTCAGGAGCAAGCTAAGAGAAATAAAGATATACAAAGAAGAGTTTGATCCTGGCTCAGGATGAACGCTAGCGGCAGGCTTAACACATGCAAGTCGAGGGGCAGCACAGGGAGCAATCCTGGGTGGCGACCGGCGGAAGGGTGCGTAACGCGTGAGCAACTTGCCCGTATCTGGGAGATAACCGATGGAAACGTCGACTAATATCCCATAACACATTTTGTGGCATCGCAGGATGTTAAAAGAGAATCGGATACGGATAGGCTCGCGTGACATTAGCTAGTTGGAGTGGTAACGGCACACCAAGGCGACGATGTCTAGGGGTTCTGAGAGGAAGGTCCCCCACACTGGAACTGAGACACGGTCCAGACTCCTACGGGAGGCAGCAGTGAGGAATATTGGTCAATGGGCGAAAGCCTGAACCAGCCATGCCGCGTGAAGGAATAAGGCCCTATGGGTCGTAAACTTCTTTTGACGGGGAGCAATAAGGTCTACGTGTAGGCCGATGAGAGTACTCGTCGAATAAGCATCGGCTAACTCCGTGCCAGCAGCCGCGGTAATACGGAGGATGCGAGCGTTATCCGGAATTATTGGGTTTAAAGGGTGCGTAGGCTGTTTGTTAAGTCAGGGGTGAAATACCGCAGCTCAACTGTGGAATTGCCTTTGATACTAGCAGGCTTGAATACTGTTGCCGTGGGAGGAATGAGTAGTGTAGCGGTGAAATGCATAGATATTACTCAGAACACCGATTGCGAAGGCATCTCACGAAGCAGGCATTGACGCTGAGGCACGAAAGCGTGGGGATCAAACAGGATTAGATACCCTGGTAGTCCACGCAGTAAACGATGATAACTAACCGTTGGCGATAGACAGTCAGTGGCCAAGCGAAAGCGATAAGTTATCCACCTGGGGAGTACGACCGCAAGGTTGAAACTCAAAGGAATTGACGGGGGCCCGCACAAGCGGAGGAACATGTGGTTTAATTCGATGATACGCGAGG
>Ga0256405_10006395_pt1 | contig 18902 bp, 13 predicted proteins | sample RumenRJG_02DNA_FD_189096 | JGI IMG/M metagenome (GOLD analysis project Ga0256405, IMG submission 189096) | Bovine rumen microbial communities from Lethbridge, Alberta, Canada - RJG_02 | ecosystem: Host-associated > Mammals > Digestive system > Stomach > Rumen | place: Canada: Alberta... | reverse complement strand
CTGGAAAAGCTGTGAAAAAAGTACGTAAAAGCACGTAAAAATTTCAAAGTGTTTGATATGTCAAGATGCGAAGCTCTCGGTAACGTGATCGAATCCGTAGTCCGGAAAGCCTGTGGGAGTAAGGAGGTCGGAGTGGTTTTTTCCGGCGGAATGGATCCGGGATTGATTCTGCACTTGCAAAGAACTGCGCCAGATCTGTCATCTGCTACACCCGCGGAACGTCCGCGTCCCGAATTGGTGCGTACCGACATCTGCCTGCGGTTCGCGGAACCGAACTAAGGCAGACTCAATTGTTTTTGATTTCCCCGTGAGGGGAGCTCCTACTCGATTCTTTCCCTGGCCATGAGGAACCTGGGTCCCGCGTTCAGGAACTTCCTGGATGCGGAGAACGATCCGGGCAATGTCAATTGTACCTTCCAGAAGAACAACGCGGATGCCAAGAGGTTCATCGATTCCAGGCACTACGACATGGATCCCCGTTCGATTGTGTACGTGAAAGCCGGTTTCAACGAGCCTACCCAGCTGTTGCCGGTAACGACATCATCGTGGACGAGGGACCCCGACACGCTGGCCGAAGGGGAATACGCCTACGACAACCTGTCGAGTGCCGATTTCGTCGTGGTAGATTTCCCGTTCCACGAGTTCGTCCAGCACATATCGGGTAAGTCGAGTTACGACATAATCTCCGGGATAAAGGAGTTCTACGATGCTCTTGACAGAGGAGAGATGGAGGACGGTACACCGGTACAGAATGCGGATAAAATCCGCTACGAGTACGGGAAGATTCTCGCCGTTAGGATGAGGGAGGAATACAATGTGCCGAGGGAAACGGTAGCCTCTTTGTTTCTGTGTCCGAGAACACGATACCAAGTGGGTGAACGCCTGGAAGTGTTCCCACCCATCAGGATGAAACGACTTCGATTTCACGGCCGGGAAGGAATTGGCCGAGAAGCTCGGTCTGCCTTGGGTCCATCCTTAGATGAAATCAATTTTAGCACTAGGTTTCATCTAAGGTTAAACCCACGGAGTGAGTCACATCACATCTTTTTCAAACAGGAGATAGTCGATCCAAGGTCTCCGTCGATGCAGATCGATCTATCGGAGATCTTTTTCGGACAATATGTTTCGCCATAGTTCAGACAGGCGTACATGGAATTCGGTTCTTTCCATGTCCTGTACCAGAACGGGTATTTCACGATCACCGGTGTGTTGGATCCCACTCCCATCTCCAGATACAATATGTTCTGGCCTTCATGCCTCCTGAGGTAATCGGAATACCTGGCCGAGGCAATTCTCCATCCGTCATCTTCGACAAAGGAGTCATCCGATCTCAGGTTGAGCGTCATAGGCATACCGTCGTCAGGGCACATCGGTATGAGTTCCGGATCGATGCTCATGGATACCCCGTCCGCGGGAATTCTGTAGAGTCCAGTTTCGTCCTTCACGAAACCTTGCGATTCCAGCATTTTGGAGATAAGTTTCTCGTTGTCGTACGTACGGCGATTGTTACGGTTGGTACTTTGAAAAAGACCATAGTCGCCCTGTGTGTAGAAGAGCCTCTGCTTATCAAATCCCGCTCTTTGGAATTGGTGGTCCACATTGGTGGTGATTACGAAGTAGTCCTTTCCTTCCAGTATCGACAGCAAATCCCTGTAGACCGATTTAGGAGGGTCGACGTAGCGGTTGAAGTAGATATGTCTGCTCCACCAGGCCCACATAATCTCAGGAGACGGGAATGGGTAGAATCCTCCTGAATACATATCGGTGATACCGAATCTGTCGTGGAAGTCGGAGAAGATTGACTTGAATCTATCTCCGGAGTAAGTCAATCCTGCCGAGGTGCTCAAGCCTGCTCCTGCCCCGATCACTATTGCATCGGCTCTGTCCATGGCTTCCTTCAGCGATTGGACCGAACCGGTCCCTCTGGTGAGCTTCCTATCGAGGAAACCGATGCATTTCATCCCTTCTGAAATGGTTTCCCTGTAACCGTCTGGGATATCAGGACAATAGCTTTTCATAGAGCTCCCTATCCTTATCAAGGAAGACATTGAAGATTACCTTCTCCATGGAATCATCCTGCATCAGCCATCTGGATACAGTATCAATCGCTATCTCCGCTGCGTTTCTGTTGGGGAAGCGGAACACCCCTGTGGAGATGCAGCAGAATGCCACGCTCCCTATCCCGTTCGTCTTACACATGTCGAGGACATTGGTATAGCATTGTGCCAGCAACCGTTCATGTTCCTCCGTGAGTCTGTCATAGACGATCGGCCCGACCACATGAATTACATGTTTGCAGGGGAGGTTGTACGCCCCGGTAAGCATGGGGACCGAGGTGGGCTGCTCGTATTCCATGCCGCAGACCTTTTTCGTTTCGGTCATCTTCTGATGGCACTCTAACCTCAGCTGCATTCCAGCATATGTATGGATGCAGTTGTCAATGCATGCATGACATGGCTGGAAACAGCCCAGCATTTGGGAATTGGCCGCGTTTACTATTGCGTCGCAGTCAAGCGTCGTTATGTCCCCCTGCCACAACGAGATCCTGTCTGCAGAAGGTATACAGCTTCCGAGCGACCTGTCGACAGTATCAATCTCCTGTGCGTGGGTTACGCCCCTCTCCGAATTTCTCTCACGGAGATAATCATCCTGAAGTTTCAGAAGATCGGGCGGAATCGGAGAGGGTCTTCTGACGTTCATATACGAACGCAGAAGCATCCTCTCCTCCTCGACGGAGCTGGGAGCCCCGGCAGAGGTCATCGGGGCACCTATTCTGATTTTATCCAGGAGAGGTTTGAGATATTGTTCGGAACTCATGATTCAGATTCCATTCTTTTGTACATTTCGCCCCATTCTTTCAGGGAATCCAATACCGGACCCAATGACTTGCCGAGTTCGGTCAGCGAGTATTCCACTTTGGGTGGGACTTCCGCGTAAACCTTCCTTTCCAGCAAGCCGTCCGATTCCATCTCGCGGAGCTTCTGGGTCAGTACCTTCTGCGATACCCCGTCTATGCTGTGGTGGATCTCGTTGAATCTCTTCGTTCCGGGAAGGAGTTCCCTGATGATGAGCACTTTCCATTTATCTCCGATCATCATCAGGGTGGTTTCCACGGGACAGGGAGGGAGTTCTTTCATGATATCCCCATGTCCTTTCCCGATTATATCTTCACTGGGGGAAGAAGAAACCCGCGGTCATGTCGAGATAGTTCGCTCCGGAATATCCGGGGTACTTCGCGTTGACCTTCGCCTTGAAATCCGCGGCATCCTTTGATTCGGATGCGATTGCCTTCAGACAGTTCAGGTAATCGATCTTGGTCTCCACATCCTTCCTGGTCTCGGGGACGTAGTGGGACGAAAGGAAAACCTCGATTCCCCTGTCGAGGTATCCGCGGAGGTTGGCGATGATTGCATCCGCGTGACCTGCACCGGCGACGATGGAGTGGCAGTCGTGTCCGATCATGTGCACATAGACGGCCTTCATCGAGGGGATGACTACCTCGTACGCATCCCCGTTGGGGATGATCTCGAAATCGATTCCCGCAAGGGTTATCTTCCCGGCACCGAGGGATTCGCCGCTGTTGACGATACCGGAGTCGAAAGCCTCTCCGAAGATTCCGGAGAAGTTCTTCACTAGTCCCGCACCCTCTCCGTCCGTGTTGTACTTCACGGCTGAAGGGGTGAGGTAGTTCTTTACATCAGGAAGGAAAGAAGATCCCGCAGCGTGGTAGGAAACGAGTTTTCCCACGATCTCTATCTTCTCGTCCTTGAGATACTGGGTCATCTCCTTGATGCTGTTGTGGAATGCGGGGAGCTCGATAACGATACCCTTTCCCTGCCTGTCAACGATGATGACCTGATCCTGGATAGCGTCGTTGGTATTGTAGACGCGGATGCTGGTCTCTCCGTCGGTAATGATGTTCATGATTCCGTCGCTGAGTTTCTGTGTCTTTGTGTTCAAGGTTTCTCACCGAATGTACAATCCTTTCCGAGTATAAGTATCAAAAAGAAACTAATAGGAAACAAAGTAACTGTGAGGTAACATGGTTACCGGCGGGTAACGAAAGAGGATTTTGGATTCGGACGTATCCCGTTTCAAATTCATCATTCGCAATCACCTCAGATCGGATAAACGGAAATGCGTAGCGACCTCTCGCCTAGTTTTATGAGCCTGCAATCTCCATAGAATATCGCAGAAACGACGGGAATCCTCAAGGAAGTGAAAAACCATGAGAATGAACAACCGCCGAAGGTGCGATATATTGTTACAAAAATGAAAGTTTTATTTCCTTAATATATAGAGAAAAGAATACCACATAACCATTACAAGGAAAGGTATCATGGCGAAATACGAAGCTCTCGGTAACGCAATAGAATCCGCAGTCCGGAAAGCCTGCGAAGGCAAGGAAGTGGGAATCGCTTTCTCCGGTGGAATGGATTCGGGATTGGTTGCTGCACTAGCCAAGAAATATGCCAGATCGGTCACCTGCTATACCTGCGGAACGGACGATTCGTTCGACGTTGCCGCCGGGAAGGAGTTGGCCGAGAAACTGGAACTGCCATGGGTTCACTGCAGGATAAGCGAAGAGTCGATCGAGAACGATATCCGTGAATTGATCCAGGCCACCAAGGTCAGCGACCCGTTCACAATCTCGTACGAACTCCAGCTATTCACGGTCTGCAGGAAAGCACATGAGCCAGTCATCCTCACGGGTCAAGGCAGTGACGAGTATTTCGGAGGATGTGCAAGGTCCGTCGACGAAGACGATAAAGAGTATCGGGCCGTGATGGATTGGGGTGTCGAGAGGCTCATGAAGGTCTCAGTCCCCTGCGAGCTCGCCATCGCTTCGAATTATCGTAAGAAACTGTTCTATCCCTATCTTGACGGAGAGGTCATCAGGCAGGTGGGACTCATAGACCCAGACGAAATCAGACCGCGTTCGTTGGAGAACCGGAAGATGGTCCTCAAGACCGTTGCTTCCGATCTCGGTTTCCCGGTTCTCGCCCACCGCACCAAGAAAGCATCCCAATACGGATCGGCCACCACAGATCTCATCCGTGACGCCGCACGGGCGAAGGGCATCCGTTACAACCAGTTCATCGCAGGAATATACGAGAGTTTGGGACTCAGGGATGCGAATCTCCTTCGCGATGCTGCAGTGGACGTTAGGATGGATCCCATTCTGCTCTATGATGCCGAACAGGTCCTCGGTAAATTGGGAATGACCCATTCGGAAGCAGTTGCAGAATTCTACAGGAAACTTGCGAAGGAAGGAAACCTCGATTTCCTCAGATGAGCCAGGGGATCGTTTTTGTATTTACCGGAGCTCTTCCGCAGGGGCTTTCGGATCCTCTTCGGTGTGCATCCGGGAATAGAATCCGGCGAGTATCGCACCGGAGATATTATGCCAAACACTGAACACCGCTCCGGGGACCGTAGCAAGAGCAAGGCTCGGGAAAGAGGACGCAGCCAAAGAAGTGGCGAGTCCGGAGTTCTGCATGCCCACCTCTATCGAGAGGGTCCTGCATCTGACTGGATCCATCCTCACAGCCTTTGCCACAGCGTATCCGGCCGCATATCCGATGAGGTTGTGCAGAATCACCACTGCGAATATGGTAAGTCCGCAGGTCTTCAGCGAGTTCACCGAATGAGATACGACGCACATGACGATGAGGGTGATAGCGGCGAGCGATACTATCGGCAACGCTTCGGACACTCTGGATGTCTGTTCCGGCAGCAGGTATGAGATTACGAATCCCAATGCCAGGGGAATCACGACCACTTCGGCCATGGATATGAACATGGATGCTGTATTGACATCGACGGTCTCGCGCAGCAGCAGGAAGACGATGAGTGGCGTCACAATGGGGGCGAGGAGCGTGTTCACTGCAGTCATTCCCACGGAGAGGGGTACATCGCCCTTCGAGAAGTATGTGATCACGTTGCTCGAGGTCCCTCCGGGGCAGGCGCCGACCAGGATGACTCCCGCTATAAGTCCTGTCTCAAGCCCGAATGCTTTGCACAGAGCATAGGCGGCAATCGGCATGATGGTGAATTGTGCCAGACATCCGATAATCACGTGTTTCGGGCGTGTGAAAACCACTTTGAAATCGGCAGGTCTGATGGTGAGTCCCATACCGAACATCACGATCATCAGCAGATAGTTGATCCACCCTGTCCGTATCCACAGGCCGGAATCGGGAACTAGGAATGCCAGTGCAGCGGCAGCAAGGACTATCGCCGCCATGAAGCGTCCTACGGTACCCGATATATCCACGAGGGTCGATTGGCCCATTGTTATTACGCTTTTGCGAATGCGCACGTGTTTATAGGGAATTCCGCATCCTGTGCGCATAGTGCAGGAATACCTGCGAAGGAGCTACAAGCATGGCCAACGACAAGGAATTCACAGTGGAAGACAAGTACAACATCCCCAAGGGTCCCCTCAACCCCAACGGACTGAGGTTCGACACCCTCCAGATTCACAAGGGGCAGGAGGAGCCCGACCCCGTAACCGATTCCAGGGCGGTTCCGATCTATCTCACCACATCTTACGTCTTCAAGGATTCCCAGCAGGCCGCCGACAGGTTTGCCCTCAAGGAGCCCGGAAACATCTACGGAAGGCTGAACAATACCACTCAGGCAATCTTCGAGGACAGGATCGCCGCACTGGAGGGCGGTTCAGCCGCACTTGCCGTTGCCTCTGGTGCCGCTGCCGTTGCATATGCGGTCAACGCTCTCGCTCTCTCCGGTGACGACATCGTATCCGCCAACAACATCTACGGCGGTACCTACAACCTCTTCGAGCATACTTTCAGGGTGAACAACGGCATCAACACCATCTGGGTAGACCCCTCAGATCCCGCCAACTTCGAGAAGGCCATCACCCCCAAGACCAAAGTCATCTTCTGCGAGACCTTCGGCAACCCCAACTCAGATGTCACCGACATCGACGCTATCGCCGAAATCGCCCACAGGCACAAGATTGCCCTGGTGGTCGACAACACCTTTGCATCTCCCTACATCTTCAGGCCTCTGGAGCACGGTGCCGATGTGGTCGTGGAGTCTGCGACCAAGTTCATCTCCGGACACGGAACCGTTCTCGGAGGAGTCATCGTCGAGTCCGGCAAGACTCCTTGGATGGATTACAAGAAATACACCAACCTTTCCGAACCCGATCCTTCCTACCATGGATTCGTCTTCGCCAAGTCCTTGCCCGATACCGCACTGGTCTCCTGGATCAGGTGCATCACCTTACGCGACATCGGAGCCTGCATCTCCCCTGTCAACGCATTCGCACTGCTGGTCTCCCTCGAGACCCTCTCCCTGCGTATCGACAAGCAGGTCGACAACGCGCTCAAGATCGTGGACTACCTGAAGAAGAACCCCAAGGTCAAGTCGGTGAGCCATCCCTCGCTGCCCGACAGCCCCACCCACGCACTCTATCAGAAGTACTTCCCCAACGGAGCGGGATGCATCTTCACCTTCGACGTGAACGGCACCAAGGAACAGACCCAGAAGCTCACCGAGTCCCTCAAGATCTTCAGTCTGCTCGCCAACGTGGCCGATGAGAAGTCCCTCATCATTCACCCTGCCAGCACCACCCACTCCCAGCTGACGGAGGAGGAGCTCGCTTCCGTGCACATCAGCCCTCAGACAGTCAGGATATCTGTCGGTGCCGAGAACATCCGCGATCTCATCGCCGATCTAGAGCAGGCTTTCGCCCAGATCTGAACAAACCAATCCCCGCACCGTCACGGTGCGGGTTTTCTATCTCTTTTCAGTGCCGCCGGTATGACTGCGGCTATGGCAACCAGCGCCGCCAGGAGGAGTATGGATCCTCCTGCATTCCCGATCATCCCGATCCCCACGTCGTCGATCACGTATCCTCCGATCATCGTTCCCACGGCGATTCCGATGTTGAAGACCGCTGAGAACATGGCGGTAGCCATGGTGGAACCATCCTCAGGGGAATTCCCGATGTTCACAGACTGCAAAGCACTGGTGAACGAGGTCATACTGAAACCGATGATGAAACTGAGCACGAACATGGCGATTTCATATTCGCACAGGAATCCGATGAGGTAGAGACTGATGAATGCCAAGATGCAGGGCGTGACGGTGTAATAATAACGATATCTGTCGTAGAACCTGGCGAAACATCCTCCCGCAGCAATCCCTGCCACACCGAACAGGATCATGGCCAAACTGACTGCGGAATCGGATATCCCAGCAACCTGTTTGAGGAACGGTTCCAGGTAGCTGTAGAACTCGTAGAATCCCATCATGAACACGAACAGCAGCAGATATACGCCAAGCAGGATGCGGTTGGCGAAGATCTCGGGGAAGCGGGAGATGGTGAAAGTACCGGGATTATCGACCTTCGGGAATATGGTCAGAAGCAGTGCCATGAGCACAAAAGCCAATAGTGCCAGCACTATGAAGGTCATCCTCCATCCGACGGCCAAACCGATGGCACGCCCGATGGGCATACCGAGGATGAGGGCAACAGCCGTACCGACCGATACGGAACCGATAGCGATGCTGCGGTGCTCCTCAGATACCACCTTCACCGCGATGGCGACCACGGACGACCAGAAGATGGCATGGGAAACCGCCACACCCATGCGGGAGGCGAAGAGCAATGTGTAACTGTCGGACAGTCCGGTCATCACATGGAACACCGCGAAGAGGAAGACCGCCATCAGAAGCAGCCGTCTGTATTCGAGGTCTTTGAGCAAAGTCATCAGGGGTATCGCAAGAATGGCGACCAGCCATGCGTACACGGAGATGATCAGACCGATATCGGATTCGGAAACGTTCAGATCGGAGCAGATACTGGTCATAAGGCCTGTAGGGGTGAACTCGGACATGTTGAAAATGAAGACTCCCGCCACGAGGCAGGACAGGTTCACGAGTTCCCTCTTTTGCATCCGCCGAATAATGTGTTCGGGAGTATATATCGATGAGTCTGTTTCTATTTGGTTTATAAATCTTTAAATAGTGCATATCTATCGCTAGGTGCATGACCACCATTGACATACAGAACATCGTAGCTTCCAGTTCCCTGGGAACCGAACTGGATCTCGCCAAGATTCTCGATTCTTTCGAGACTGCTCAGTATGATCCCAAGCAGTTCCCCGGTCTGATCTACAGGATCTCCGAACCCAAGACCGCTACCCTTCTGTTCAAGAGCGGAAAGCTCGTATGTACCGGTGGAAAGTCCCGTGAGGACGTCGAGAGGGCCGTCTCCAAGGTCGTAGAGGACCTCAAGGGAATCGGAATCGACATCCCCATCAAGCCCAAGATCGACATTCAGAACATGGTCGCATCTTCCGACCTCGGTTACGAGCTCAACCTCAACACCGTCGCCATCACCCTCGGTCTCGAGAGGGTCGAGTACGAGCCCGAGCAGTTCCCCGGTCTGGTATTCAGGCTCGATGACCCCAAGGTCGTCATTCTCCTGTTCGGATCCGGAAAGCTCGTCTGCGCAGGCGCCAAGGTCAAGGACGACGCCATCCGTGCCGTCGACAATGTCGCCAGCGAGCTCCGCAAGAACGGCCTGATGCCATAAAACGGTAACAAAACGGGGGCTTAGCCCCCATCATCCATTTTCCATGGCGCTTTTCGCCGATTATTTCACAGTTTCCGGAATCTCCGAGTCAGAGTCCCGTATCAAGGGTTCCAGGTTCATCGGTATCGCCATGCCCTGCGAGAAGGATACGGATATCCAATCGAATCTCTCCGAAGTTTCCCGCAGGTATCCCAATGCGACTCATTACTGCTATGCCGCGGTCTACGGCGGTACCAACCGCACCGAGAAGAGCAGCGATAACGGAGAACCTTCGGGTACAGCCGCTAAACCTATACTCTCCGTGATCAAAGGCAGGGAGCTCACGGACACCATGATCGTAGTGGTCCGGTACTTCGGCGGGACCCTTCTCGGAACCGGGGGACTCGTGCACGCCTACACCCAGTCCGCAAGTGATTCAATCGAATGTGCCAGCATAGTGAAAAAGAGTGCATGCGCCATCTTCAGGATCACCCTTTCGTATGCCGATCTGAATGCGTTCAACGCCAAGTGCCGTGTAATGTGTGCCATCCCTCCGGAGATCAACTACGAAGCGGCCGTAACCGTCACCGCAGCCGTACCTGTCGGCATGGCTGAAGAATTCTCGCAGCTCTTGGCCGATTCGACTGAGCGCAGGGCCCACATGGAACGTATCGGTGACGGTTATCGCTGATACGACCGTTCCCGCCTGCGCACACCTATTATATGTAGGGTGCATTCCCGCACCCATTGATATCATGAGCGAATTCATCTGCCCCTTGGATTACAGGTACGGCCGTAAGGAGATGAAGGCAATCTTCTCCGAAGAGAGCCGCATCAGGAAACAGATGCTCGTAGAAGCAGCCCTCGCCAGGGCCCACGCCGAACTGGGAGAGATCTCCAAAGAGGACGCTGCAGAGATCACCCGTGTCGCCGAGTCCGACCTTGTCAAAGTTGAGAGGATCAAGGAGATCGAGAAGTTCACCAACCACGACCTCATGGCCATGGTCAAGGCCATGACTGAGCAGTGCCAGGGAACCGCCGGCAAGTACGTTCACCTCGGTGCCACTTCCAACGACATCGTCGACACCGCCACCGCCCTCCAGATCAAGGAGGCCCTCGAGCTCGTCGCCGAGGACGTCGACACCTTCCTTTACACTCTCGCCAAGCTCGCCAAGCAGGAGAGGGACACCCTGGAGATCGGCAGGACCCACGCCCAGTTCGCCATCCCCATCACCTACGGATTCAAGATCGCCGGTTACATCGCCGAGATGCTCAGGTACAGGGAGAGGCTCGACGAGATCATGCCCAGGGCATGTGCCGGAAAGATGGCAGGAGCCGTCGGTACCGGTGCAGCACTCGGCAAGACCTTCTTCCAGATTCAGAGGCTCGTCATGTCCGACCTCGGACTCACCTACGAGCCCGCTGCCACCCAGGTCGTCGGCAGGGACAGGTACACCGAACTGGTCTGCCTCATGGCAACCCTCGGAACCTCTCTCGAGAGGTACGCTACCGAGGTCAGGAACCTCCAGAGGTCCGAGATCGGGGAGGTATCCGAGTACTTCGACGAGAAGCACCAGGTCGGCAGTTCCACCATGGCCCAGAAGAGGAACCCCATCAACTCCGAGAACGTCTGCGGTCTCGCCAGGGTCCTTAGGGGAATGGTCATGCCCACCTTCGAGAGCCAGGTCCTCTGGCACGAGAGGGACCTGTCCAACTCCTCCGCCGAGAGGTTCACCCTGCCCCACGTGTTCTCGCTCATCGATTACATGCTGTACAAGATGAACAAGGTCTTCGAGGGTCTCAACGTCCACAGGGACAAGATGCTCAGGAACATCGAGATGGCCCACGGACTCATCATGGCAGAGCCTGTCATGATGGCCTTCGTCGGCAAGGGTGTCGGAAGGCAGGACGCACACGAGATCGTCCGCGAGGCATCCATGGTCGCCGAGAACGAGGAGAGGCAGCTGCTGGACACTCTCTGGGAGAGGGAGGACGTGAGGAAGGTCTTCACCAAGGAGGAGCTCGCTTCTGTCATGGACCCTGCATCCTACACCGGCGGCTCCAAGGAGATCGTGGACAAGATGGTCTCCGCCGTGGAATCCGCCCTCGACAAGAAGGTCTGAGATGAAGCGCAAATCGCCGCAGCGCACCAGGAGGATTCACGCCGGACTGTTCATCGGCGGTCTGGTGGGATTCTTCCTGGGACTTGCGGCCTACTATATGGCCAACAACCTGTTCTTCATACCGCTGTTCATCGTAATCGGTGCGCTCATGGCAGGTGTCACCACCGCCTTCACCACTACCGACTACGATATGGACTGAATCCGTTTATCTGGGTCATTGCCTCCCCGTTCCCGAGGAAGGAGATCGGGAGAGGCTGATCCGTCAGTTTTCCATTTGTCTACATATCGTCTACTTTTTGTAGTAGCACCGATATTCTTTTTTATTAACGGGCGCGAACAGTCGCGCGAGAGGGAACGGAATGAAGGTGAAGTATCTTGTCGCGGTCGCGGTACTTGTCCTTTCCGCCCTCATTGTGACATTCCCCGCAGGGTCGGAGGTAGTCGCCGGCGAACCAGCCGCTTACACGGATCTCGACGAGCAGACTCGCGTCCTCATCGGTTCTTCGTACTGCGACGATATGCCTCTGACCGAAGGCGGGACCGATCCGTCCGAGATGGTGAAGGTCAGCAGCGATGCCTCGGGGAACAACTATATCGGATATTACAGCGGCAGCCTGTACCTGGTGCTCGATGCGCCCGCATGGGCGGACGGGCAGGAATCCGCCCTCCCCGCTTTCTCCCTCGTATTCCGGGAGAATACCTACGAGATCCGGGCCGCCAATCTCGGGGCAGACAGCTCCGTCACCGTGATCAAACTGGGCAGCAGCAATTCGGGACTGATCGTCGAGCCGATTGCCGGAGGTGTGTATGTGGGCTCTTCCTCGGCACCCGTCATCTCCAAGAGCTATTGCACTCTGACTAGCAGTGATTGGCTGATCTATGATGCGACCCTGCAGAAATATGTGGGTTCCGCCAACATCAAAGGGCACGTCGTCGAGGTCAGTCAGCCGGCTAAACTGGAAATGGAAAACGGTATCTTCGGCACGGATTTCACAGGCGGTGCCGTCACCGTCTCCCAGACCGAGGGCGATGTGACGTACACGATGGAGATGCAGCCGCTTATCGGTGGCAGCCCCTCCTCCAACACGAGCTATTCCCTGTCATTCGTGAACATAACCGGTTATCCCCTGCAGATAGGTCACTCGGAGACCACCGGAAGGTATTCGATGCGCATCCATTACACGGACACCACCGGAGGGGACTTCTCGGTCCAGTACGATTCCGTCCAGGACTATCAGCAGAATCTCTATTTCAACGCAACCGAGCAGGGCGAGGTGTTCCTGGGAAGCAGTGGCACCCCGACTGCCGCTCTGAGCATCACCAATTCCGCGGATACCCCGACTCTGGTGTACAGAAGCGGTGAAGATACCTATTACAGGTACAGCGGGGCTGTAGGTTACGGCTCGGACATAACCGTGCTCCTCACCCAGGGTAAGACTGCACCGGAGCTCTTGGAAGGCGACATTACACTCACTAGCGGGAACAGCATACGGGTAAAGGAGACCGTCATCGGAGCCGTCATCGGTTCCGTAGACCTGTCCGTGCAGGGGGGAGAAGTACAACTGACTGTTGCAACCTTGGACACTTTCGCCTTGGACGGCAGGCAGTATGTTGCGAGCGGCGACGGTAATCAGGTGTATGTCCCGTATAACTATGCCGAAGCTTCAGCGGATCTCCACGGAATAGAACTCGACGCTGGCCAGAAAATCATCCTGGGCAACGGGGCGATGGCATTCTACGAGGCTAACGGAAATACGGGCACCATCGAGAGGGCGATTCGCAACGATTCCTCCACCACGAGCGCCGCCAATACCGTTGAAGTGTACAACAGCACTACCGATCCGTTTACAGTCAGTACCGGAGACGTGAACGTATTCCTGACGTCATATGTTTTCCAGGGTTCTGCCCTTGCTTCCCCTGTTAGGTGTTCCGTCACCAAAGCCCCGTTGGCCGCAACCGTGGACAACGACACGGGGGAGTTCGCCGTCACCAATGATGGAACGATAGGCGAGGTTATCGTAAAGGAAGCAGGGGAACGGCTTGTAGTTTCGGGAATCACCTACACTGCGATAACCACATCGGTGTTCACCGGATCGGACCCCAATTATGTTCTGGAATCCGGACAGGTGAGCATAGTTTCCAACGATCCCACTTCCATCACGATCCGCCGTCCCGACAATTCCACCCTCTCCGTCATCGGGGCCAGCCAGGTGACCATCGGCGAGACCTCTACGTTCATCTTCCCTGCAGGCAGCATAAGCATCGGAGCTGTTACTTATGAGGCCGTCGCGGAATCTCAGTTCACTTTAGACAGCAATGATATGTTGCGTATGGCCTACGGAAGGGTCACACTACCCCAGAACAGTTCCGTCAGGCTGCCGGGGACCAGTTACGACATGATATTCCTCGCATCCTCGGCTTCGGGAGGAGAGATCCAGTACTCTATCGACCCGACACGCAAGGTCAGCATCCATTCGGGAGTTTTCTCGTTCTCCCTTTCATCAGGAGGTAATTCCCCCACCATCTCCCTGGTGGGTGCAGGCAGCGGGTTCTCCTACAACGGTTCCACCTACACCTATGCGAACAGCCAGGCCGATCTTAACGTGAATTCCGGTTCCGTGAGGTTCACCGGAGACAATCAAAGCGTGTCTTTCGACGGAAGCATCATAACCTATCAGAACTCCGCTTCCCGTAGCTACAACTCTGTCGGGGGTGCGGCCACCATCACGCTGAACGAGGGAGCCTCCGCCGTTCCTGTGCTGACTGCCGGAACGATCCAAACAGAACACCTTCTGATTGTGAACAACATCACACTGGATACCTATCCGGGGGCAACGGTCAACTACGACGGTACCGTTACCTTAGGTCCTTCTAAGGCGATAACCGCCTCTGCCACGTTCAATCCGCCCCAGGGGGATCCTGTCACCCATTCTTACACATACACCAACGCCTCCGATTCTGAAGATCTGGTGCTCTCGTTCACAATGGATTCGGACATCATCGCCACCCTGGAATCCGGTACGGTAAGCATCGCCTCCGGCATCCCCGTGACCGTGGCCGACCGCCAGTACACCGCAGTGACCAGCAATACGGTGATCTCCCTCGATAACGGAGCCATGGTCCTCCAGCAGGGAATCGTGAGCGCCACCAGCCACGTATGGAACGGAGTTCTCATCGAAGCGGTTAATTCGACCTCATTCAGGATCGACAGCAGCCTGAACAGGATCACATTCAATGCCGATGCGCAGCTGAAGTTCGACGGAGCGGATGCGGTTTACGGATTCGGCAGCAGCAACAGGCTCCTGGTGACCTCGGACGGGCACGTCCTCCTCACTGATGGCAATACCATGATCCCCGCGGGAGGAAGCATTAGCTTCGGTACCGAGAACAAGTACTATGTCGTGGAGAACATCGATGATGAGTATGTCACCGTCTTCTCGGCTTTCACCGTGACCGGAATCGGCGACGGCAAGAGCGTCAGAATCACCAGCGGTTCCTCGGGAGTCACAGTGACCAGGAACGGAGGCAACAACGACGTGAGTGTCAGCATCTATCCGAGCGACGGTTCCGTGTACATAAGCCAGAACGCAGGATACGTGATGATAGCGGACTTCGTCATGACCGATATGACCTTCAAGAACGGCGATACCACCGTCGCGGGAACCGGAACGCTCAGAGTGGAATCGAGGGACAGTGGCATCACCGCTGCCTATTCTTCCGGTACGTTCGCTGTCAACGGTTCCATGCTCTTCGACACAACATCCATGAGCGGAGAGTTCTCAGTCGCCCCGGATGAGGCCCTCTATGACATCACGGTGGCGGTCTCGAAATCCGTCACGGTCACACCCGACGGAGAGGATCCGACGGAGTACGCCAACGCATCTTCCACGGATCCTCTGATTATCGAGTACAACTCCAAGACGTTCACCATCTACCCCTCCAGCGGAGAGTACTATGTGAAGGCCAACACCGCCGTCACTGTGGGGGACGTCTCCAAAGTCAAGCTCCTGTCCGAGGAATCCACCGACAGTATGGTCGTGGGCGTCGGTTCCCACAACTACATCATCCTGTCCAACGGCCAGCGGGCAGAATTCACTTCGATGCAGGGAACCTCTACGTTCACATACACAGCTGCCGCCGACGGCACCAGGTTCGACATCACGGGAACCACCGGAAACTGGAATGCCCTCCTCACACAGGGTGCGGCTTCCTTCGGATCGAACGGCGACCGCGATACGCTCACCCTCACCGATTACACCCGCAACCTCACCTACACCAGCGAGTCCGGTGCCGTCATCGCCACCCACGTGGTCTCATCCGCCCTGTATGGACAGCTGGTATCCGGAACCGCCACCATCCCCGCGGACGGAGGAACCTCCCTCATCGTGGCGGACATCGAATTCCTGGCGGCGGGCGAAGCCGCCACCCTGACCGTAAGCAACGGCACCCCGGTCCTTGTGAACGGAGGCGTGGTTCTGAATGAAGGGGACACCATGCTCGTCGGTGGCGTCAGTATCACCAATGTCGGTGACAGCGATTCCGATTTATTCCCTGATGTCGAGGTCCACTATGACAGTACCGAAGGTACCAGGACCGTCGTGTTCGACAGCGAGGGCATCACCGTCTCCACTCACGTAACCGCCGAGTATTCCTTCACCTCGACCTCCAACTGCCAGGTCTCCGTCGCGGACGACGGAAGGTTCTCCGCATCCGGAGGCGTGTTCACGCTCAGTGACGGCGAGACCCTCGTCATCGGCAGCATCACCGTCACATCCTCCGGCACCAGCGTCCTGTCCGTCGACGGCGACGCGTTCACCGTCCGCAGCGGTTCCCTCACATTCTCCGCCCCCGCCTCGTTCACCGTGGGCGGCGTGGAGATCAGCGGAGCAGTCTCCGTCGCCACCTCCGGCAGCACCACCGTGTCCGCTCCGGCCAACGGAACCATCGGGTTCTCCTCCACCTCCCTTTACAGTTACACCAACGCTTCCGGTACCGATCCGCTCGTATTGACCGCCAATGCCGAGGGAGGAACCTTCAGCCCGCAGAGCGGAAGCTACTACGTGTATTACGGGAGTCCCGCGACCGTCAACGGTGTCACCGTCTCCGTCGGAGGGCAGGACGGGGACCACATCACCGTGGATGCGGGCAGCAATACCGTCACCATGGCCAACGGACAGACTGTCACCTTCTCGAACGACACATCCGTTTCATACACTGCTGCCTCCGACGGAACCTCCTTCACCGTCAACGCCCTGAACGACCTGCCCATGACCTCCGGTTCGGTCACGCTGTCGGAGGGACAGCAGGTACTCATCGGAATCACCGCCTACACCGCGGGATCGGATCAGACCGTGATCTCCTCGGTCGGCGGCACCGGGGTCCTGACAGGCGGTTCCGCCTCATTCCCTGCCGGAAGCAGCCTTACCGTCGGATCCGCAGCGTACACCGCTGTAAACACTGCCGCGACCGTCTCCGTCAGCAACGGCACCGCCACGCTAGAATCCGGAACCGTGACCCTCGTCGGAGGGGTCTCCGTGGACCTCGGCGACGTCACCGTCCTCAACAACGGGACCGTTCCGTTCGATGTCCCCGCCCGCGGAGAAATCACCCTGCCCCAGGGCGCGAAGATCAGGGCCACCCTGGGCAGTACCAGCAACGATTTCACCGCTGTCTCCCAGACCGAGGTAAGGGTTGAATCCGACGGTACTATAAGCATCATCAGCACTGACAGTCTGTCCCTCGCACAGGGAGAGTCCGTGACCATCGGCAACACCGTCATCACTGCGGACACGGCCTCGGAGATCTCCGTCAGCGACGAGGCCTTCACGCTCGTCTCGGGAACAGTTTCCCTCAGCACCGTATCCGCAGGATCCACCTCCGTCAGGATCAGCGGCATAGTGATCCTCGGCGCCTCCTCGGCATCCGTGGGCACTACCTCATACGTGGTCGGTCCTGCCGGAGGAACCCTCAGCATCAACAGCGAAACCTATCAGAACGCTTCACAGACCCAGACAATCAAATTCACCTATGATTCCGGAGCGTTCGTCCTCAGCGAGGGTTCGTACCTCACCACCGTTTCGGGTGACGGTTTCGTTACCGTGAACGGTTTCAAGGTATATTCCGGGTCGGACACCGGAGACAGCCTCGAGCTTACCGTCGGAACCGATACCGTAGCGGCCAACGGTACCGTACCTGTCAAGATAGTGAAGAATGACATGGCATGGACCTACGGTTCCCCCACCAACGCCGTGTTCACCTTCGGCGCCAATGCGGTCCTGACCTCCGGTTCGGTCGCGGTTCCCGATGACATAACCCTGATGATTGGTGATGCCGGATACACGGCGGACGGCGATGACACGGTGCTGTCAGTTGAAAACGGAAAGGCTCTCCTGGTCTCCGGATCCGTCATCGTGCCCGCTAACGCATCCGTGACGGTACTCGGAACAGAGTTCACCGCCTTCAACGGTTCCGGAGCCATTTCTCTGGTGACCTCGCCGAGCGGAAACTACGCGGAGATCTACCAGGACAGTCTCAGTATCGTTTCCGCTGACTCCCTCACCGTATCTCTGAGCCAGCCCGGCAGCCTGCTGAAGGTCGGGGACAGCACCTACGCGTACAGCGGCAGTACCTTCTCCCTCGGTATCGCCGGCACCGATGTCACGATGCTCAGCACCGAACCCTGGGTCACATTCAACGGAGCGATCATCATTGGCGGCGTGACCTACCGGTCCGACGGCGAGGCCTCCCTCTGCTACAACGGTACTCTCTGCGAACTAGGCTCCGGCATAATCTCTTTCGCCGGTACCTCCGCCAGCCCTGTCTCTCTGAGAATCATGACCTATTCCGTCAGTACCGAAACTGCGGTGAAGATCGGTCTCGAAGAGACCCAGACCGGAGCAGAGATCACTCTGCACAGCGGTTCCGTAACCGCCGCTTCCGACATCCCTCTCACCGTAGGCGGCACCGCCTTCAATGTAGGCAGCGGGGTCACCGTCACCTCTTCGCAGACCTTCACCATCCCGGAGCAGAGGAGCATCTCATTCACCGTCTCCGAAACGCCAATCACAATCGCCTGCAACGGTCCGGAGGACCTCACCTACACGCATGCTGACAGCCTGCTGGCCATACCGACGGGCTGTGAAGCGGAGCTGAGAATCGGCTCGTCGGCCACTGTGACCTACAGTATCGCCGCCGTAAGCGACGCCACCGTGGCCGTCGGTACCGAT
>Ga0256405_10006393_pt1 | contig 18905 bp, 12 predicted proteins | sample RumenRJG_02DNA_FD_189096 | JGI IMG/M metagenome (GOLD analysis project Ga0256405, IMG submission 189096) | Bovine rumen microbial communities from Lethbridge, Alberta, Canada - RJG_02 | ecosystem: Host-associated > Mammals > Digestive system > Stomach > Rumen | place: Canada: Alberta... | reverse complement strand
ACCTCCACCCCGTTCGGCATGACGGCGCGGAGCCGCTCCAGGATCTCCCCGTTGGACACCGCCTTCATGAGCCGGATATCCAGCACCTCCGCCTCGCCGCCGCATCCCACGGACAGGGGCGTTCCGAACACCAGCTTCGGCTTCGGATTAAAGCCCTCGGAATAATACACCGGCAGGCCGGAGCGCACGATGGACCTCATGACGGTTTTCGCCATGTCCAGATGGGAGATATAGAGCATCGCGCCGCACTTCCGGAACCGGATCCGGATCTGTCTGGCAGGCTTCACGTTCCCCTTCCCCGGCTCCGCGGTCTTTCTGACGTGTTCCCGGTCGGAGGTGATTTTCCCCGCGCTGTCGGAGCTCTCGGGATGACCGGGACACCAGCGGCAGTACTGCTTGTCCACCAGCTTATTGACTCCGCACCCGGAGCATTTGTCCCGGCAGGCAGGCGTCGCCACCGCCTCCTGAGCCTTGTGCCGCTCGGACAGCAGGAAAGATTTGTTCACGCCGCAGGAGATCATGTCCCAGGGGAGGATCTCGTCGTCCGGGATGGTCCGGTTGGCGTAGAAGGACGGATCGATCCCCACGGTCTCGAAAATGTCCATCCATCCGTCGTAGTCGAAGCAGTCCTCCCAGGCGTCGAACCGCACGTGACGGCGCGCCGCCTCCTCCAGAGCGCGTCCCAGCCTGCGGTCTCCCCGGGCGAACACCGCCTCGATGCGGGAGACCTTGGCGTCGTGGTAGTTGTACCGCACCTTCCGGTCCGTGATCTTCGAGGAAAGGAACGCCTGCTTTTCGGCCAGCTCCTCGGGGGTGTTCTGCCGCTCCCACTGGAAGGGCGTGTGAGGCTTCGGGATGAAGCAGGCCACGGACAGAGTCACCTGGGGCTGTCTCGCCTTGTTCCGGCCCGGGGTCCTGTAGTATTCGTCCACCACGTGGGAGGCCAGCGCCGCGATGCCCTCGATGTCCTCATAGGTCTCGCCGGGCAGGCCGTCCATGAAATACAGCTTGATCTGGTTCTTCCCCGCCTCGTAGGCCACCCGGCAGGCTCTGAGGATCTCCTCCTCCGTGATGTTCTTGTTGATCACGTCCCGCATTCTGGGCGTTCCGGCCTCCGGCGCGAAGGTCAGGGTGGAGGAGCGCACGGAGGAGATCTTTTCCATGAGCTCCTTCGTAAAGGAATCCGCCCGCATGGAGGGCAGGGAAAGGTTCACCATGGCGTCGTCGGTCCACTCCAGCAGCCGGTCCGTCAGCTCGCTGATCTTGGTGTAGTCGGAGATGGACAGGGATGACAGGGAGATCTCGTCGTAGCCGGAGTTCTGAATCATGGTCTTCGCGATGCAGTCCAGGGTCTCCGGGGACTTCTCCCGCACCGGACGGCACACCATGCCCGCCTGGCAGAACCGGCATCCCCGGGTGCAGCCCCGGACCACCTCCACGGTCACTCGGTCGTGCACCGTCTCGATGTTGGGCATGACGGGATTCAGCGGCGGGATGCAGGCGTCGAAGTTCTCCACCACCCGCTTGGTCACCACCGGCGGGATTTTCTCGTCCGTTGTTTCGATGGCGGCCACGGTCCCGTCGTCGTGATAGGAGATATGGTAGAACATGGGCACGTAGAAGCCCTTGAGCTCCGTGGCGGCCCGGTACAGGAAGTCCCGCTTGGTGTAGGTCCCCTCCTCGTGCATTTTCAGCCACAGCCGCGCCAGCTCGGGAAGCGCCTCCTCCCCCTCGCCGATGGAAAAGATGTCCACGAAATCCGCTACCGGCTCCGGATTGTAGGAGCAGGGTCCGCCCGCCAGAATGATGGGATCGTCCTCTCCCCGCTCGTCCCGGCGGATCTTCAGGCCGGCCAGATCCAGCATGTTCAGCATGGTGGTGTAGCACAGCTCATACTGCATGGTGATGCCGATCATGTGGAAGGTGCCCACCGCGTCCCCGCTTTCGTGGGTGAACAGAGGGATCCCCCGCTTCCGCATCTGCTCCTCCATGTCGATCCAGGGAGCGTACACCCGCTCGCACCAGACGCCCTCCACGGAATTGAAGCAGTCCACCAGGATCCGCATCCCAAGATTGGACATGCCGATCTCATAGGTATCCGGAAAGCAGAACGCCACCCGCATTTTCACGTCGGCCGGGTCCTTGAACACGCTGCCCGTCTCGCCTCCCGTATACCGCCCCGGCTTCTGCACGTCGGCGATAAAGCTCCGGATGTCCTCTCTCATAGCGCACCTCGTTCGTCATTGCAATCTCTTTGTATTATACCCGAATTCCGCGCCGGTGTCAAGGAAGAGCGCGAAAAACCCCCGGTCCTTGCAGGATCACGCAAGGATCGGGGGCAGGGTTCGGTTTCGCGCCGCGTTTACCGGATGAACACGCGGGAGGTGATGACAGTGGGGATCAGCCACGCCAGCTGATACAGGGTCAGGATGAGGGAATTCACGCCGGGCAGAAGGTCCGCCAGCTCCAGGATCGTCACGATGGCGGTGCTGACCAGGATCGCCAGAACGCTCAGGGCGATGTGGGTCTTCTTGGTCCGAAGCACCTTGCCGCAGTAGGCGATGACCTGCAGGAGGGACTTCTGCTGTCCGCAGGTCACAAGCCCGGAATCCACCTTGGCCTCGTAGGTCGCCACCTCGTCCAGATTGGCGTAGCGCACGATCTTGAGTGGCATCTTCTTCATGCTGAGCTTCTTCGACACCATTTCCTCGTTGATGTTGGGGTCGAAGGTCCGGACGCAGGCGTAGAGGCCGTTGCCGGAGAACTGCTTCAGAATGCTGTCGATGTCGGGATCCATCTCGTACTTGATGTACATCTTCGCCACCAGCTTGTTCTCGCGGAACATGTACATGATGGACAGCTCGTCGGAGAGATCCACGTCGTCCTCCGCGGCCTCGTCCTCGATGACGAAGCCCCGGGCCCGCAGCTTCTCGCATCCGCCGAAGATGATGTTGACGCCGTCCACCTGGGTGGCCAGGAAATCGTCCTCGGTCTCGAAAATTTTGACGCTGGACGAGGTCCCCAGATCCTTGGTCACGTCCTCGAACACATCCTGCAGGGGACCGCCCGCGCAGGCGAACACCGAGGATGCGTAGTACAGTACGCGGTCGATCCGGGCGTTGTTGTAAATCCGCACGTTCTGGACCTTGACGGACAGGGATGGGAACACGTTCTTGTCGTCAAAGCTGATGATGGAGGCGTTGGAATACTCCTCCAGGGACGTCTCGCCGATGATGGCGCTGTCGTAATCCCTCGCCGTCAGGTTCGCCCGGAAGAAGGGGTAAGAGAAGGCGATGAACACCGACATGGGCGTGATCATGAGCAGGGATTCGTAGATCACCCGCGCCACGTCCGCGGAGGTTCCGCCCCTCACCCGGTCGATGATGCCCACCACCACCGCCAGCAGCACCGCGGCGCCCATGACGAACATCATGAAGGTCCCCGTGGTCTGATCGGGCTTCTGGAGGCGCGCGAAGAATCCGTCGATGAAATCGGTCTTTTCGATCTTCATCACGTCGCAGGCGTCCTCGGCTTCGGCGAAGGCACGGGCCTCCAGCTCGGATTCGTCGTCCCTGAGCCGCCGCACGATGTGCTTGGTTTTCTTGGAGGATACGATGCGGAAGTTCATCATCTCCCGCTTGTTCTGGTACACCGAGCTCATGAGGGTCATGAAGCAGGCCAAGCCCACCAGGAAGTTGAACATCACGGGCTCCTCCGGCGGCTCGGTGACGCGGGCCACCACGGCGGAGTACAGGATCCCGGCCAGGGCCAGCAGTCCGGTCATGGATTCCGGCTTCGGGATGCCCGTGAACACGGCCTTTACCCCGGCGATGATCTCCTCGTAGGCGCAGAGGCAGCAGAAGAGCATCAGCTGGAGGCTCACCATGGCGTACACGGCGGGATAGACTCTGGGATCCAGCACGCCGCCGAACTGCATCCCGGTCCCGGTCAGCAGCTTGGTGACGGGCTCGATGTTTTCATACAGGAAGAGCAGGACGCCGAACACGACGCACAGCACCAGCCGGATGAAGAGGGACAGGGAGCGGTTCCGGTATTCCTTTCGGATGGCGGGGATCTGGGTCCGGTCCACGAATTCCGGCCGGTCCAGACGCACCGTGGTGTCCCGGTTCTGCTGTCTCTTTGCCAGCTTGTCGCCCAGGGCCTTGGCCTTTCCGGACTGTCCGCCCTTGCCGTCGTCTAAGTCGAAGGCCACCATCAGGTTGATGTCGGTGGGATCGAATTCCTCCTCGGTATACGGCTTGTCGGGAGCCTGCCAGGTATGGGTGTCTTCTCCGGGATCGCTCTGCTCCGGAGTTCCGGAACTGCCCATGGAGGAGACGTAGTTCTCGAGATCGTGGATGCTGGAATCCGCCGTCACATGGGGCAGATCCGCCGCGTTTTCCTCCCGGAAAGCCTCCACGTCGGGGATCTCCTCGCCCACGTCGGCGATGGGAGTCCCGGCCGGAGCCGTATCCGCGGGGATCCCGGGCTCCTCTGCCTTTTCGGCGGGCGCGGGGTTCGGATCGAAATCGTGGGATACGCTGTTTTCCGCCAGGGTCTCCGCCGCCCACTGCAGGAGTTCCTCGTCGGAGAGATTGGACGCGGACCGTCTGGACTGCCGCACAAAGGGGACCTTTCCGGGTTCCCGGGCAGGAGCGGGTTCCGGAGCGGGCGCCTCCGTTCCCATCTCCGCGCTCACCGCCACGCTATGCTCCTGAGCGGCGTTCTGAAGCGCGGCGGCGGCGTCCTCCCACATCTGATCGGCGTTTCCGTCGGACGCGGGAATCTCCGGTTCCGCGGCATCCGCTGTCCGTGCGGCCTTTTCCGCGAACCGGGCCCATCCGCCGGACGTTCCGGGAGCCGGGGCCGTCTGTTCTGCGGGGACGGGATTGTCCGAAGCGGCTCCGAAGCCTTCGTCGGCAAAGGCGGGATCCGCGGGCGAGGACTCGGGAGGTTCGTTCCCCGCCGTCGCCTGACGCCACAGGGCCTCCACCTCGTCGTCGATGCTTCCGCTCTCCGGGAATTCCCCGAATCCGTCAAACGCGCCGCCGGACGAACCGGTTTCGTTCGCCAGTTCCTCCGCGTACTGCAGATCCTCCCACAGCTGTCCGCCGTTTTCCGCTTCGGGAACAGCTCCGGAGGCATCGGGAGCCGCGTTGTAAGGAGCGTCGGGGACGGTCTGGTCCGCGCTGCCGCTCCGTCCGAACAAGGCCGCCGTCGCCTCCGCGATCAGGGCGTCCGTATCGTCCTCCGCGGCATTTGCGTCAAACGCGGGTACGCCGGATCCGTCCGTCTGAGGGAGCTCCCCTCCGAACGCATTTCCGTCGAAGGCCGCGGGAACATCCGGATTCCAGTCGGCCGGGATGTCCGGATTCCAGTCCGCGGGCGCGGGTTCAGCGTTGTCCGCGGGCACGGCGGCGAATCCCTCGGCGGGAATCTGCGCTCCGTCCTGCGGGTATCCGGCCGTGTCATTCTGCGGGTACCCGGGCATTCCGTTCTGCGGAGCCGCCGGGATCCCGTTTCCGTACACCGCGTCGTCGGGCAGGAATTCATCCTCCGCAGCCGCGGCTTTCGGCTTTTTCTTTCTGTGGAACAGGGAGAACTTCTTCTTCTGCGGCTTGACCTCGCCGAAGAGCGCCATCACCTGCTCGTCCGTCATCTCCTGCCCCACGGGCTTCCCGGTCTCGGTCTGGCCGAGAACCTCATCCGCCGCCCGGTCGTCCGCGAAATCCAGATCCCGGGCGCTGTCATTCAGGCTGTCCACGGTGTCGGAGGCGGTAAAGACGGGGGCCGGTTCCTCCGGAGCCTGTCCGCTGTCCGCCGTCTGACCGTCCTGGCTAAGATCGAATTCGTATTCCCGGATCACGTCGTCCTTGGCAAATCTGCCGGGAACCTCTGACACGGGAACCTGAAAATCCCCGTCCCCGGAGCCTTCCTCAGCCGGAGGCGCAAAGGCGGAATCCAGCGCGGACAGAAGCTCCTCGTCGCTCATGATCTGCTCGGCCCGGCGGTTCTCCTCGTCCTCCACCGTGCGGCGGATGCGCGAGAAGATCCCGGATTCCGGCGCTTCTTCGCTGACCGGCGCTTCAACTGCCGGCTCGGCTTCGGGAGCTGCGGCGGCCTCCTCCTCGGTGGTTTTCAGGATCCGCGAGAAAAGGCCTCCCCGTTCGGGAACGGGAGCCGCGGGCGCTTCTTCGGCCGCCGGTTCGGGCTCCGGGTCTTCCGGACTGATCCGGCTCATGAAATCTTCAAAAGACTCCTTAGACTCCTTGTCAGCCGCTCCGTCCTCCGATCCGGAGAAGAGATCCGCGCCGTCAAACGCATCATCCGATCCCTCGGCTTGAGCCCGGGACACATCGTCCGACGAAAGCGCGCCGTCCGGAATCAGCTCGTCCGGGGTCTCCCCGGTCAGATCTTCGGAAAAGCCCGAAGACAGGTCCGCAGACAGGTCATCCGTCAGATCCAGGGGCGGTTCCGCGGGGGTATTCTCCGCCGCCTGAGGGACCGCGGGCTCGGGAGGCAGAGTCAGCTCGTCCGCGTCGGATTCCTCCGGCTGAGGCTCCGCTTTTTTCTCCGTCTCCTGGAACAGCTCGTCGATCCGGGTGTCGGCTTCCCTCTCTTCCCGGTACTCGGGCATGTACTTTCTCAACAGCTCGTTGATGTCCAGATCGCTGTCCGATTCCTCGCCGGGGTTCGCCGTCAGGTCGATGGAATCCCCCGTGAGACGCGCGCCGTTCTTCTCGTTTCCTTCGTCGCGCCCGGAATGGAACAGCGAGTTCTTCTTATTCTTATGCTTCGCCATATCCTCTGTCGGACCCGGCTCCCGATGGGGGAGATCCGCGGTCCTTCCTTTCTTCGCCGGTTCGGGATCAGATCCCGTTCAGCCGCCCTTCCGCTGCATCCTCGCCGCGTGGCAGAGGAGAACGGACGCCGCCGTAGACACATTCAGGGAATTCACATGACCGTACATGGGAATCGATACGGTGAAATCGCATCGCTCGCGCACCAGTCGGCTGACGCCGGAGTCCTCCCCGCCCATGACGATGGCGCAGGGCAGGTTCCAGTCGGCCTCGAAAAAGTCCGTGCCGCCCGCCTCGGCCGCGAAGGTCCAGACCCCCGCCTTTTTCAGCGTCTCGATGACGGAGGCGATGTTCGGGACCTTGGCCACCGCCATGTGGACGATGGCTCCGGCGGACGCTCTGGCCACGGCGGGAGTCAGTCCGCAGGCGCGCCGCTCGGGAATGATGACCCCGTGAGCGCCGGCACATTCCGCGCACCGGATCACAGCGCCCAGATTGTGCGGATCCTCGATCCCGTCGCAGACCACGATCAGAGGCTTCTCGCCCCGGTCCTCTGCGATTTTCAGTATGTCCTCCACGGTGGAATACGCCTTTTCCGCGGCAGCCGCGGCGATGCCCTGATGATGTTCGCCTCCGGCCATGCGGTCCAGCGCTTCGTTCGTGGTTTCGATCACGGTGATGCCGGCGGCCCGCGCTTCGGCCAGGATGGGAATCACCGATCCCTCCACCCCGGACGCGTAGATTTTATCCACGGGCGCGCCGGACCGGATCAGCTCCGCCACGGCGTTCCGCCCGATGATCAGATTCTCCTGCTTCCCGCGGCGGTCGAATCCGGGCCTGTTCCGCGTCTGTCTGTCGGCCGCGCCCCGTCTGTCGGATCTGTCCCGGTCGGCTCCCGGCCGTGGATTCGTTCTGTCCCGCGGTCTCGGGTCCGGCCTTCTGCCTTCTTCTGCCCGGTCGTTCCGGTTTCCCTTGCCGGGCTTTTCGTACTTGTCTCTGCTGTCGTCCATGCCGCCGCTTTCCGCGAATAAGCAAAATTCGCCTTTATATATTGACTCATGTTGATTATACCACACCTTCCCCGGTTTGTACAGAGATTTTTTGCAATTAACAAAAAAAGACGCGGAATCCGCGTCCTTTTTCTGTTTCCGTGAATGGGAATGCCCGGACCTTTGGCTGTTCAGGCGCTTTCGCGATTACCGGAGAGCCCGTCTGGCCTCGAAGCACTCGCTGCAGTACACCGGTCTGTCGCTGGTGGGCTGGAACGGAATCTTGCAGGGCTTGCCGCATTCCGCGCAGACAGCGTCGAACATTTCCTTCTGTTCGCGGCCCGCGTTCTTTCTCTTGTCACGGCACGCCTTGCATCTCTGGGGCTCGTTCTGGAAGCCCTTTTCCGCGTAGAATTCCTGCTCGCCTGCGGAGAACACGAATTCGTTGCCGCATTCCTTACACTTTAAGGTCTTGTCCTCAAACATTTCTCTTTCCTCGCTTTGCCTTGCCGGCGTTTGAATTTTGTGCCCTCCGCGGACTCGTACCGTCACCTTTGACAACAACGCTATTGAGTTAAGCTATCCGGGCGATTGAACGGAAACCGGCTGCCGCGCACCGCACGGGGTACGCTCGCAGGTCGGCGCTTCCGCTATTTTAGTTCCCTTTCGGGAAATAAAATCAAAATTTGGTCTGCAGTAGTCCTTTGATCTTAACCTTCATGCGATACAGCGCGTTGCTGACGGATTTGCTGGTCCGGCCGAGCGCCCCGGCGATCTGTTCAACGGACATACCTGTAATATAACGGTCAAACACGCTTCGCTCAAGCGGCGTGAGCGCGGAACGGATGGCCCCGGTCAGAGCCTTTGACTGTTCGGAGGAAATCAGCTGTTCCAGAGGATCGTCCCGTTTCGGCGCGTTCCTCTCCTGCTCCCGTCTCCGCCTTCTTCTCTCCGCCTCGGTTTTCGCCTTCCGAAGCTCCGAAATCAGGGCGTTGTTGACGCAGATCTTCGCGTAGAGGCCGAACCGCACCTCTGCCCCCTTTGTATCGGGATCGTAGGTCATGGCGGCCCGGTAAAGAGCCAGCACGGCCGACTGCTTCAGATCGTCTTCCCCCCATACAGCGTCCCCCCCCAGTCCGGAAAAGGACGGCTCAAACCGCTTGACGGCGTAATCCGTCATGGGTCTGTAGCGATCCGCCAGCACGCCGAACGCCGCTTCCTCTCCCGACCGCAGCATCTCGATGAGACGTTCGTCGGGCAGGGCGCGGATTTCATCCGAATTATCCAAAAACCGCTCCGTTCGTGTTTCTGAATTCTGCTCCCATTATATCACACTGTTGGATTTTGTCAAGTACATGTTTCAATTTTCTTTAATTTTTTAACGGAATTTATGACACTTTTCTGAACTGCGCGCTCATTCTGCACAACCCGCTTCCATAAACCGACGATTTTATCGTCCGATCCATGCATTTGATTCTCTATTTTTCAAACAGATAGTTGACGTTCCCGGTCACCATGGCCACGATGCCGCGGTACACCACGTCGGGCTTGTCCTCGAAATTCATCCGCATCCGCTCGGCCTGGGGATAGGAGTCCGCCCGCAGGTCCAGATGGAAGGCCAGGCCGTCCCGGTCCCGGATGGAGCAGTGGAACACGTACCCCTCCCCGTCCTTCTCCACGGAGTGGTTCCAGACCGCGCCGCGCTTCTCCAGGGACAGGTGACGCATAGCGCTGATGTAGCTTTTCTCCCGGACCGCGGCCAGCAGAAGATCGTCGGACAGCCCGCGGGCGATCATCCGTCCCGTGGAGGTCACGGCGTAGGAGGTCTGCTTTTCCTCCTCGCGGGGCGTCTCCTCCTTCTCCGCCGATCCGTAGAGCTTCACATCCCCGTCCGATTCATCGCCGGCATCCGGGTCCTCCCCGTTCTCCGCCGGATCGGAACTCCCTGTCTTGTCCGGTTCCGCGTCGGAGTTCTCCGGTTCGGCGGGAGTCTCGCGCTCCTCAGCAGCGTCGGAGTCCTCGCCGGAATCGTCGGAGGTCTCGGTCTCCACGGCGCGGATGTGTCCCTTTTCCAGCAGATCGTGAAAATTCTTGACAAAATCGAAATAATCGACGTATCCGTCCCGCAGCACGATGCTGGCCAGATCGTTGTATTCCAGCGGATAGCCGATCTTCTCCAGCAGGTAGAGAATGAACACCTGCACCTGCTCGGAGGAATGGAAAGTTTCCGGCATGTAAGCCTCCCAATGCGGACAAACGAAAACGGGAAGTCGAAGGCTCCCCGTTTTCTCTCAGTCCGTCTTCTGTTGATGTTCGTTCGGCGCTTCTTCGGATCAGCCGGCGATTTCGGCTTCGGCGGCCGCGGCGTCAACGGTATCGGTCTTGGCCTTGTAGGTCATGTAATCCTTGAGCTGGGTCTTCTTGAAGTTTCTCGTGGCGTAGTAGTCGCTCTTGATGCCGGAGAGGGCGTCGGTGTAGATGTAGGCGTCCTGCAGGAACACCAGCGGGATCACAGGCATGTCTTCCAGGAGCTTGGTCTCGGCCTGATGCAGGTAGGAGGCTCTGGCGGCTCTGTCCTTCTCGGCGTAGGCCTGATCGATGATGGCGTCGTAGTCGGGGTTGGAGTAGCCGGTGATGTGACCGTAGAGGTCGTAGGTCTCGGAATCCATATCCACGCCGTTGCCGGAGTAGGAAACCGCGAACTGGGACAGGGCGTTGAAGGCGTCGGGAGCCAGCATGGTCATGTCGATGGCGATGACGTCGAAGCTGCCGTTGTCGTAGAGCTTCTGGAAGTTGTCGTTGGTGATGACGTTGTCTTCGGCGTTCACGGTGCCCTTCACCGCTTCCACGGTGACGTTGAAGCCCAGGTCGTTCCACACGCCGGCCACGTAATCGGCCACGGCCATGTCGACCTCGTTGTTGCGGACGGTCAGGGTGAAGGAACCGGAGGTCACGCCCGCGCTCTGCAGGAGGCTCTTCGCTCCGGACACGTCGGCGGAGGAGGAAATCAGGGCGCCGCCCGCGTCACGGAAGGAGGTTCCGTTGGTGGAGTCGAAGACTCTGTAGGGGATGTAGCCGGTGGCGGGCTTGGCGAAGGTCACGATGTTCACGATCTGGTTCCGGTCGATGGCCATGGACAGGGCGCGGCGGACTTCAGCCTTTTCAAACAGGGGATTGGTGGTGTTGAACACGTAGGTGTGGGTCACCATCATGTCGCTGACGGTCGCGCTGGAGGCGTACTGGGCGCGGGCGGAGAGAGGCAGCTCGCCGTCGTAGAACAGGTTGCCGCTGGTGAGAGCCATCAGCTGAGCCTCGGCGTTCCCGGTCTCGTACTTGGTCAGCAGACGGTAGGGGATGACGAACTTGTCGGGGATCTCGTCCTTGTCGGGGTTGGTGTAGTAGTAGGAGGAGCGCTCCAGTCTCAGCACGGAGCCGCCCACCATTTCCTTCGGGCAGAAGGGGCCGTTGGTGACGATGTAGGTACCCTTGCAGGCCCACTGGTCCTCGCCGGTCTTGTCGTTCACGTAACGGGTGATGACGTCCTCGCGGAGGGGAACCAGGGCGATGGACGAGGTGGTCTCGAAGAACTGGTCCAGGTCAACCTTCTCCTCGAACTTGATCTCGAGGGTGTAGGTATCGACGGCGGCCACGCCCAGGTCGTCCACGGTGCGGTCGCCTTCCTTGATGGCGCGGGCGTTCTTCACTTCGTACAGCAGGGATGCGGCTTCGCAGGCGTTGTCCGGCTCCAGGATCCGCTTCCAGGCGTAGACGTAGTCGGAGGCCTGGACGGTACGGCCGTCGCTCCAGCGGTTGTAGTTGAGGGTGACGAGAATGACGAATTCACCGTCCTTGTTCTTGTCGATCTTGTAGCTCTTCATGCCGGCCTTTTTCCACTTGCCGTTCTCGTCGAGTCTGGTCAGGCCTTCATAGATCTGGCTCATGATCTTGAGCTGGGCATCGTCGATGATGCTGCGCTGAGGATCTAAATCGAACACCTCGGTGGTGAAATACATGTCGATGATAGCACCTTTGTCATAGTCGCCGGTCTCGGTCTTTTCCAGCGTGGTGCATCCTGCGAGGGCGGATGCAAGCATCACCGCGCAAAGGATCAGGGACAACACCTTTTTCATGATTCTGTCTTTCCTCCTGTTTCGGCGCCGGACTGACGCCCATTTTGATGCGGGGTTATTTACACTCACCATATTATAACACTTTTTTCCGGGAGAATCAACATATTCTTTGAATGAACGGTCAAGTTTCATCCACATGCACAATTACAAGCGTAATTTTTGTGCAGAATCCACACAGTTTTCCCCGTTTTGCCCGTATGATTCTGCCATCCACGGGGTACCCTTCCGGTAAAGAACACAAACGGGGTTCTCCGGCACGCGAAACCCGGCCCGGAATCCCCCGAAGGAGGCTTCATGACCCGGGAAAGCGACCTCTTCATCGAATGGGAAAACGGAACCGGAGAGACCTTCGAGACCGCGCGTCCGCTCCGGTTCGGTCCCGCGGCGTCCTCTTCCCTCGAGGGCTTCTCCGTCTCGGAGGCGGAGGGAGAGGAGGGAGGATGCCGGAGTCTCTTCTGCGGGACCCTCTGGCTGGAGCCTCCCGAAACGCGCCGCCGGTTCGTCCGGGCTCTCTCCGCCATCCTGATCCGGTACCGCCGCCGCATGGGGATACCCCGGCAGGGTCCCTTTCTGATCTGCGGCGTCGGGAACGAAAACGCCTCGGCCGACGCCCTGGGACCGCGGACCGTTTCCAGGGTGCTGGCCTCCGATCCGGCCATGCGGGACGCAGGGATCCCCGCGGTCTGCGCCGTCCGGACGGGCGTTCCCCGGGACACGGGCATCGACACGGCGGACACGGTGCGGGCCCTGGCCGGAGTCTCCTCCGCGGTCCTCATCGTGACGGTGGACTCCCTGTGCGCCAGAAGCGGCTCCCGTCTCGGAACCGTGGCCCAGATCACCGACTGCGGACTGATCCCGGGCTCGGCACTGCGCCATTCCTCCGGGGAGATCAGCCGGCGGACCATGCCCTGCCCCGTCCTCTCCGTGGGCGTTCCAACGGTGGTCCGCGCCTCGGCCCTGAACGCCCCGCCTCCGGGATCCGCGTCCCGGTCGGATGCGGCGGAGGAGGACGGTCCCCTGTTCGTGAGCCGGGCGGATACGGACGCCATGGTGACCTGCTACGCCTCCCTCATCGCCCAGGCCGTCAACGCCGCCTTTACGGGAAATATGCCGGACGGCCTCATGACCTCCTCCTCCGGCGCATAGTCTGATGCAGAACCGAAGCATGCACAGGAGCCGCCATGACCGAACCGGAACCGAACGTCCCAGCCGCCCTCCTCCCCGGACCGGAGCCGGAAACGGTCCCATCCGAACCGGAAGAGGATCCCGCCGTACCGGAGCCCGCGGACACGCTCCCCCGGGACGCGCCGCCCGACGAAGAATCCGCGCCGGAGAACTCACTTTCGCCGGAGCCCGACGCGGAAGAGCCCGTGCCGACGGATCCGGAGCCCGACGCGCCGCTCTCCTCCCGCATCCGTCCGGCCCTGATCTGGCTCCGCATCGCGCTTCCCTGGGCCATGGCCGGGATGGCAGCCCTGGTGTTCGCGCTGTCCGCGGTCTCCCTTCTCCGCTCGGCGGACCTCAGCCGGGAGCGGATCGTCCGGACGCTGGCGGGGACCTTCCTCGGAGGCGCTGACCGGATCGCCGCCGCCCATTCCTCTCCGGACGACCCGTCGGACAAGGCGTCTCCGGACTCCGTCTCCCTTCCTCTTCCAAATCCCGCATCGCTTGTCCCGGCGGAGCCTGAGAGGGAGGAATTCCTTCCGGACAACGCGGAACCGGTCCCGGAGCCCGTCGGAGAGGAGGATCCCGACGGTCCGGCGGATGAGGAGAGCGGAGTCATTCCTCACCCGATCCGCTTTACCAACGAAACCGGATACGAGCCGGATCCCGCCGATCTGCTGGAGCGTTCCCGGGCCGTGCCGCCTCTTGCCGTTCTGCGGGAGACCTTCGGCCCGGAGGCTCCCGTGGTGCTGATCCTGCACACCCACGGCACCGAGGCCTTCGCGGAGTGCGCCGATGAGGACTGGCGGAGCCGGGATCCCGCCCTGTCCGTGATCTCCCTGGGGGAGAGGCTGGCGGACAGGCTCCGGGAGGCGGACATTCCGGCGCTCCATCTGACGGAGCTCTTCGACGAGCCGGATTTCAACCTGTCCTACTACAACGCCGCCCGGGCCATCCGGGACGCGCTGGAGCTGGCCCCGTCGATCTCCTACATACTGGACCTCCACCGGGACTCCATGACCTTTCCGGACGGCACGGTCTACGCCCCCGTCACGGAGGTGAGCGGCAGGAGAACGGCCCAGCTCATGTTCGTGGTCGGCACCGACGAAGCGGGCGCGGCGCATCCGGATTGGCGGGACAATCTCGCCCTGGCCCTGAGGCTCCAGACCTCCCTATCCTCCCGGTATCCCACTCTCATGCGGGACGTGAATCTGCGCTCCGCCTCCTTCAACGAGCAGTACACGAAGGGATCCCTGCTCATCGAGGCGGGAGCGGCGGGATGCACCCTGGACGAGGCCATGGCCGCCGTGGATCTTCTGGCGGATGCCCTGATCGCGGAGATCCGGGGAGACAGCTAAAGCTCTTCGGGTCCCGGAGGAAAAAGCTCCTCCGGTTCATCCCGGCTGAAGCTCCTCAATTCCCTGAAAACAAAAGCTCGTCAGCCTCAGCCAGAGACGGCAGCAGCAGATCGGGCCGCTCCTCCTCCGACGCCCGCTCCACGTCCGCCACGGTGGTCTCCCCGGTCAGCACCAGAGCGGCCGAGATGCCGTGTTTCTTTCCGGTGGCGATGTCCGTGTAGAGCCGGTCCCCGAAGATCATCATCCGGTCCTTGGTCTCCCCGGTGATCTCCGCGATCATTTCGGCGGTCTCCCGGTAGGGCTTGCCGAAGTACACGGGCGTCACGCCGGTGGAGGCCGTCACAGCCGCCGCGATGGCTCCGCTGTCCGGAATGAAGCCGGTCTCCGTGGGGCAGTTGAAGTCCGGATGGGTGCAGAGATATTCCGCTCCGTGCCGGATAAAATCGCAGGCCAGAGTCAGCTTTTCGTAGGTCAGTCCCGTGTCGAAGCTGGTCACCACGATGTCCGGCTCCGGCGAGGAGGGATCCGTCAGCCGCCCGTCCGGTCCGTTCACCATGGGGATCCCGTACCGCTCGAACTGCCGCCAGAGCTCGGGAGTCCCCATCAGGTACACCCGCTTTCCCGCCCTCTTCCGGGTGAGAAAGGCCGCCGTCACGTTTCCGGAGGTGCAGATTTCCTCCGGGGTGGGAGCAAAGCCCAGCCGGGTCAGCTTCTCCATGTAGAACACGGGATCGTGGGAGGCGTTGTTGGTGAAGAACAGCACCCGCCGTCCGCTCTCCCGGAGTCTTGCGATGAACCGGACGGCGAAATCGAAGGGATTCCCGCCGAGATAGATGGTGCCGTCCATATCAAATATGAAGAGTTTCTTCGCGCGGAGCAGCTCCTCGGCCTCCGCACGGTTCTGTATTGTCAGCATATTGTCTCCTTCCCTGCCCGAAGCGCTTCCGTCAGATGGGCCGCGTACTGCGAAAAGCCCAGATCGTTGGGATGCACGTCGTCCGCCATGAATTCGTCCCGGTGGGGGTACAGGACGTATCCGTCCAGGACCTCGATCCCGGTCCGCTCCGCCGCCTTTTTCACCGTCTCCCGGCACGCGGCGAAGGATCCCATGGCCCGGTCACCCTCCTCGTCCCGCCTCCAGGTGGGAGTGACGGCCAGGATCCGCGCACCGGCGTAAATCGTCCGGATCCGGGAGAAGGTCTCCTCCGCCCGCTCCTCAAGCTCCCCGAGGGTGCGGTAAAAGCCGAAGTCGTTGGTGCCCCAGGCGGCGACCACCGTGTCGGGCCGGTATCCGAAGTCCGTCACGGAATCCGGCAGGAACACCGCCCCGCCGATCCCCTGGATCACGCTGTCGGCGTCCCGGGCCAGAGTGACCTGCCAGGCGAAGGACAGGCTGTCGTAGACGGAGTTCCACCCCTGGGTGATGGAGTCCCCGAGGAACAGGAGCTTTCCCTTTGTCCGGTGAGACGCGAAGGAGGAGCCGTCCGCCAGCTCCACGGACCGGATCACGCCGGGCTCCCCGTGGCTGGGATACACCACCGTCACCCGATGCTCCCCCTCCGGCAGGGCGGCCTCCAGGATCCGGTTCCCCTCAACGGGCCGGAACTGCGCGGTCAGTAAGCCGTCGGTCAGGATCTCGAACTTCGCCCCTCCGGCCGTTTCGATCCGCACGAAGGGGGAGTCCGTGTGAAAATCCAGCCGGATCCCCGTGGTGGCCAGGGCGTTCGGCACGATCCATTCCATGGCCCGCCTCCACGCCTCCGTCTGCTCCGCCGTCACCTTGGAGAGGTACAGGATCCCGTCCTCCTCCCTGCATTCCGCCGCCCCGGCCGCCGCCGCCCGGAGCTGTTCTGCGCCAAGCTTCATCTCATCCATCCTCCGTTCGTGAATAGACCTGTGTTGAAATGTAATATTTCTGCCGCCTCATTGATTTTTTCCGCTCCGTATGGTACAATGAAAAAAATCATCTGTACAGTCCGGAGCAGTCTGTCATGGCAGAGAGCACCATCATCGGAATCGACATCGGCGGGAGCACCACCAAGATCGTGGGCTTCGCCGCCGACGACGGAAACCGCCTCATCGAACCCATCTTCGTCCGCGCCGCCGACCCGATCACCTCCATTTACGGAGCCTTCGGCAAGTTCCTGGACAAAAACGGCCTGGAGCTTTCCGACGTGAAGAAGGTCATGGTCACCGGCGCGGGCTCGTCCTATCTCTCCAAGCCCATCTACGGTCTTCCCTGCGAAACCATCGCCGAATTCAAGTCCATCGGACTGGGAGGCCTCTACCTCTCCGGTCTGGAGCGCGCGGTCATCGCCTCCTGCGGCACCGGCACGGCCCTGGTCTACGCCGAGGCAGGTGCGGAACCGCAGTATCTGGGCGGCACGGGCGTGGGCGGCGGCACTCTGGTGGGCCTGTCCAAGAAAATGCTGAACATGGACAACGTGGAGCACATCGCCGAGCTGGCGAAGGACGGCAACCTGGACCGGGTGGACCTGAAAATCAAGGACATCACCAAGACCGACATCGTGCCGGGCTTCTCCGACATCATGACCGCCTCCAACTTCGGGCAGGTCAGCGATCTGGCCACCCGCGCGGACATCGCCCTCGGCATCATCAACATGGTGTTCGAGACCATCGGCATGGTGTCCATCTTCGCCGCCCGGAACCACGGGGTCCGGGACGTGGTGCTGACCGGAAACCTGTCCCGGGTGCCTCAGGCGGAATCCATATTCAGCACCCTGAACGTCATGTTCGACATGAATTTCATCATCCCGACCCATTCCGCCTTCGGCACGGTCATGGGAGCCGCCCTGGCCGGATGCGCCGCGGACTGAGCTCCCGACCCATTATACCATCCCCTTCCCGGAAAATCAACCGGAAGCACAGAAATCGGAGTTTCCATGAAAAGTCATCTGATCCCCGCGGTCCTGGCCGTCCTGCTTCTCCTGAACGGATGCGCGCCCTCCTCCCCCGCTGAGGAACCGGTTCCCGCCCCCGCGGAGGAGACCGTCGTCGAAACGGAGACCGCCGCTCCCGAGCCGACGCCCCTCGGAAACCGCAGGGTCATCGTGTCCGGCAAGGCCTCCGCCCACACCCTGACGGAGGAGGAGCGGGCCGCGTATCCCCAGGCCACCAACCTGCCCGCTTTGTACATCGATCTCGGCAAGACGAGCCTGAGTAACGTCCAGCACCACCGCTTCACCCCGGGGACCTGCTCCCTGGTGTACGACGGCGAGGGCTTCACAGACCTGGGCATGCAGCTCAAGGGCCGCGGAAACTACAGCTGGTCCTTTCCCCAGAAGACCTACGGACTGAAGCTGGACGAGGCGGCGCCCCTCCTCGGCATGAACGCGGGGAAGAAGTGGGTCCTCATCACCACCTATTCCGACAAGACCCTTCTGCGGAACTTCATCGCCCTGAATCTGGCGTCGGAGATCCTCGGCATGGACTACGCCGTCCAGACCCGGTACGTGGACGTGTACGTCAACGGGAAGTACAACGGCCTCTACGTCCTGTCCCAGAACATCACCCTGGGCTCCGGGCAGGTGGACGCGGACGCCCTGTTCGAGATCGAGGCCCAGTACCGGCACAGCGACTGCTCGAACTGCATCGTCTGTCCCTCCGGCACCCACATCATGTTCACCGAGCCCATCGACGACGTGACGGACGAGGAGGAGCGTCAGACCCTCATGAGCACGTACCGCCAGCTCATCGTCAAGGCGGACGAGGCCATCATGCACAAGGGGAAAAACGTCTACTCCCGATACATCGACGTGGACTCCTTCGTGGACTGGTACATCATGAACGAGCTGGTGAAGAACTACGACTCGGGCTTCACCACATCCTGCTACATGTACGTGCGGGACGGCAAGCTCCACATGGGACCCTGCTGGGACTACGACACCTGCATGGGCAACCAGAACGCTGCCACCTGCATGTATCCGGAGGGCTACCACGTGGCGACCTCCAATTACTCCCCCTGGTACCAGACCCTGACCCAGGAGAAGGATTTCAAGCAGGCCATCCACAACCGCTGGACCCAGCTCTACGACGACGGGCAGATCGCGGCCTTCATGCAGCTCCTGGACGATCAGGCGGAGATCATCTCCCAGAGCCAGAAGCTGGACGCCAAAAAGTGGCCCCAGAAGCTGAAAATGACGGACCTCCGCGGCCACCTCTCCCTCTTCACCTACGAGGAGGAGCTGGACTATCTCCGGAACTGGCTGAACACCCGCATCGCCTGGCTCAACTCCGAATGGCACAACTGACGCGAAGAACGCAAAGGACGCCGCCGTCCCCTCCCTTCACGGGATCCGGGACAGCGGCGTCCTTTATGATCGTCTTTTTTTCTGATACTAAACCCCTTCTAAAGGGATACGCGGCTTCTTGAAAGAAGCCTGGCAAGAACTTCTGAAATGGATATGGACAGGCTACATCAATACTGTATAGTTGAAGCCATGA
>Ga0256405_10006391_pt1 | contig 18909 bp, 12 predicted proteins | sample RumenRJG_02DNA_FD_189096 | JGI IMG/M metagenome (GOLD analysis project Ga0256405, IMG submission 189096) | Bovine rumen microbial communities from Lethbridge, Alberta, Canada - RJG_02 | ecosystem: Host-associated > Mammals > Digestive system > Stomach > Rumen | place: Canada: Alberta... | reverse complement strand
ACTTACTTCACTAAGACACTCTTCTTGACGGAGAAGCACCTCGCAGTGAAACCACTTTTCGACATATCTGGCAACAAATCTTAATTTGGGTGGCGCATTGACGAAGTCAGGAGGACTTTTTTGAAGTTTTTCATTCAATTTCCAGAGTTCGGAAAAATTTGGAAAAATTTGAACCGTATATGAACCAAAGATTTGTAACTAATTGATTATCAAATAGTCTTACTGACTGCATCGGGAAGTAAGTGCTTGATAATCAATTAGTTGCAAGTTCTGCAAAACTGTTATTTTTGTGCCAAAACTAGCTGAAAATGAACTCTTCAAAGAGTCGTTTCGGCTAGTTTCGCTTTTTGGGCGTTTAACCTGATTTCCGGTCATTTAAGAGCGTTTTGTCACAAGTTTTGTCACAAAATCACCTTTTGTGACAGATTTTTGTCACACTTTTCGGAAAAAGTTACCAAAACCGCTGAATAAACTCACTCATATACATTGTCTTACAGACACAAAGATAGTCATATTTATAGCTTCTACCGGCTATTCCCTTATTGTTTGTTGCTCTCTTCCAGTAACCTGGGGTGGATGAACATTTCATAGCAAAGATTAACCCGAGTTGCGAAGCTCCCGTTTCCTGCCAATGATGCCATACGATGGATGATCTCGCAAAGGATCATATTCTCCAAAAGGCATTTTGCCCTTATATCATCCTCCTTTTGGCAGTGTCGAAGGAAGGTGTTCAGGCACTTTACCCTTATCCTGTCATAGTAGTTGTTTGCGATGACACTGAACGATGAAGGACTGTGAAACATCTGCGCGCTTGACCTCCATGAGATCCAAGCCTCAAGAAGGTAGCGGGTGTAGATTCCGGATTCAAGAATGTCACCAAGAAGGATGGTCCCTCCCAGTTCGTCAAACTTAATTAGCTCCAGGGCAAGGATTGTCCGCCTGTCGATGTCTTTTTCACATTTGACAGCCATCCTAAGGAAGTCCACCTGCTCATCTGTCAGGCCGTCACCCTTGTAATCATACATGTTCATCCGGATGATGTTGTCAATCCCGGGAACGAACTGTTCCTTATCGTACCAGTCCCAAAAACCTTCCTTGAACTCTGCTTCGGTTTCCTTGGAGACTATTTCCGGAAAACCATTGAACACCTCCCGATATCTCTGGAAGGCCTTATGGAACGGGGAGCCTTCTTCATCATGCCCGTCGAAAACCTCATATGCTCTTAGCAAGGCCTTCGCAGCAGAACTAGATTCGGCAGTTGGAAGACACGTGTCTATAAAGGCGGATGTCAGGACCGGTTGCGACTCTCTGACCCATTCCAGTGTATCTTTCTTTGTATACTTTTCCTCTTCTAAGACATCGGATGACACTCTCCCGAACCACTCATAGCTATGGACAACCCGGTTCATGACCGCAGCGAAGTTATAGCGGAGTTGCACTCTCCTGGCCAGGTCAGTATCCCTGATATCAGGCTCTCTGAAGAAAAAAGCCTTTGTCTCAGGTGTCGATTCATGAAGGAAGTCATAGTCTTCTTCCGAATCCTCTTCGTATTCATTATCTTCCCCTAATGCCGTCAACATTTTGTCGAAAGAGGTAAGTGCCTGTGAACTTAGCATTATGCTGTCTCCCGATGCGGAGAGGATTCTGGTTATTAGTGAATCTGGAATAGTTGTTTTTTCCGGGGCCGCAGTTTCTGCCGGAGGCAAAATGGTTACAGGATCTTTCTTCTTGTTGTTCCTGCAAGACGACATACAGACGATGATTCCGAGAATTGTGATGATGGTTAAGAATGTCTCTTTCATTGATATTCTGTGTTTCAAGGTAATGGTTTGTGTATCATGTTAAATGTTTCTCAATATGGCAAGTCTTCAATGTCATGAGAAGGTCGGCGAAAGATCTTCCAATAGACACCCATTTTACTGTAACTATGGAGTAATCGTTGGGCTCGTTCTTGTTCTGGGTCTTTCTTAAGGAGTTCCAATCTCAGTCGTTCTAGCACCTCCTCGTCTTCGCTATCGGCTAGGCCCAGAAGGTTCTCAGGTTCCCAGAGGATATTCAGAACACAGAGCCCGATACAAAACTCCGACTTCAGACGCTCAAATTCTTCCCAATCCCCATTTTTTAGGACTCTCCCCAAGCGCGTTTTGCAATACCGGCTGGGATGTACATAAGTCTTGAATCCGTTTTTCTTGATATAGAAACATATGGTAATGATGGAATAATCATGCGAATTCCAGTTAAAGCAGTGCTCGTTTGGCTCTCCATAGCAGAGTTTGATTCCGGTCAACTGCTCAAACCGTTTGATGGTCCAACTGTGAAGGATACGCATTGGATTACCGACGACGCCCCTGGATTCATACTGCTTCTTGAGTTCAATGAATCGGTCATTGAGCTTTGACCACACTGGATCATTTTCCCCTTTTATCATTCTAATATAGGCGAGACGACCTTGAATGGTTTCGACCATGTGCGGCCGAAACATAACACAGTCATGTATGCAACGATCATTCTCTGTCTTTCGCCAATCGAAGTTGTACTTGAGGAATCTTGCATATGCGGTATCAACGCCGTAGCGCTCCCAGATATGCAGGAGGCTTCCTATGCTCCGGACATACTTTCTGCAAACATTGACTTTGCTGTTAACGACGAGCCCTGTAACTTCCTGGCGCTCTCCCCTCCTTTGAAGGCGTAGTTTATCCTCATTCAAGGTAAAACCCTCATCATTGATGATCTTACGAAACTCCTTCATAAAAGAGTAGCCTTCCAGAAAGACGTTATGGTCGCTGCTGAAGGTTATGTCATCAGCATATCTGGAATAGGTCACCTGGAAACGCTTGGCCAGTCCGTTTAGCCTTTGGTCGAGGCGTATGCAGACTGCATTCGAGATAACCGGAGAGGATGGCGCTCCCTGTGGAAGTGTCGCGGGCAATTCGGATTTGTAGTCCTCGGCTTTAGGAGGGACACTGTTCGGCGGATTCGGAACGCTTTTCCATCCGAATCGTTTGATCTCCCAAAAGATATCCCAACCATTACGCGCAAGATCCGCATGCGCACAGCATATCCCGGAAAGAAGGTATGCGGACTCTTTATTGAAGGAGAACGGAGGACGCATTAAGGCTGATTTTACCCGCATTCTGGTAATGCTTGGGAAAAAGTCCTTCAAATCAGCATTGAGGACATAGTTCTTTTGCACATGTCTTGAGGCATTATCAGCAACACTACGTCCAGGGACAAAGCCAGTCACTGGTTTTGGCGCTTCATAGTATTCCTGCAACACTTTGCTGGCTGCTGTTTGAAGCATCTTCAACATCCATCGTGGAGAAGAAATATCTCGATTCCCCCCGGACTTTTTGGGTATGGTACGGTGAAGATAGAAGAGATAGTTCTTCCTTGTATCTGAGAAGTACCTGAGTTGAGCAATCGTGAATGGCCACGAGTCTGGGCCATATTCGCGGACCTTGGCTGCATTAAGCGCATCAAGGAGATCACTGACCGAAGTCACTCTTGCCGGGTTCGGTTCTATCATGTCTGACATCGTCGCTGAAGCTAATGCGCCCAGACATACCGGGACTATTTTCTAATAATGAATGTCGGCTAGCCGATCATATCTCCGCTCCGTAACAACAAAGTATTTGAGGTTACGGAGCGCCGAATAACTGGGGAGGCGTTCCCGTCCGGTTTCCCGGACATCCATCAACTATGACGGACAAAGGTCAAAATGTCGTCCCGGTATGTCAAAGAGCGCAGGTAGTTGGTATATCTATATCTCTTGTATCGCTTTGTGAATCATTTTCCTTTTCTTCATATCAGAAATCTCCTGGATAACTGTTCTCAAATCTCGCAAATGGGTCATAGGACCCTACAGCACAATTTGCTTGCTCCCAAGAACCGACACGCTGGCTTGAGGTTTTCCTGTCAGATAACTTTTCCGCATAGTCAGCGAGTGATTCTTCGCGGTGCTCAGTAAACTGTACAATGTCACCGTTGAATGTCAGTTTTATAACATCCATCTCGCCGGAACGATTCTTAGCGATGATGAGTTCTGCGGCATCATCAGGTTCCTCAGTAAGTCCAAGTAGTGCGGGCCGGTGAATGAACAGAACCATATCGGCATCCTGCTCGATTGAGCCTGAATCTTTCAAGTCGCTCAAAACAGGCCTACCATTCCTTGAACCCTGTCTGACCATTAGGTTACGGTTGAGCTGAGCAAGAGCTATAATCGGGATTCCCAACTCTTTAGCAGTTTCTTTCAACTGTCGGGAAATCTCCCCAATCTCTTGAGCCCGGTATTGTGAATCGTGGCCAGAGACATGCATTAGTTGGAGATAATCCACAAACGCGATTTGTATATCCCTTTCCGCCTTCATCCTCTTTATTTTCGAAGTAAATTCCGATATGGTGAGCCCGGGAGTCTCGTCAATATAAAGAGGGGCTTTTGCTGCCCGGGTTAGAGCAGATTCCAGATGCGCCCAATCCTCATCGTTCATCTTGACTCTTCCCTTCCTCTTATTCGAAGTGAGTCCAGTCTCGGTTCCTATGAGTCGGTCCGCCAATTCGATGTCCGTCATCTCCAGTGTAAAGAACGCCGTTGGTTTGCCGTGGTCAATGGCCGCACTTCGCGCCATGTTTAAGGCAATTGCGGTCTTTCCGTGACCCGGCCGCGCACCGATGACGATAAGAGTTCCGGGCTGCCATCCCATAGTGATCGAATCCAGCGATGGGAATCCGGAAGCAATCCCAGTCAATCCGGTTGATTGCTGGGAGCGTTGTATACGGTCTAGTGCGCGGTTGAGGGAAGTACCAAGGTCCACATAACCACTTCGCATATTACCCTGGACGGCGCTATAGACTTCTGTTTGAGATTCGCGAATGAGGGCATCTACGTCATATGTCTCGTCAAAAGCCTTTTTTAGAATTCCATAGCCCGCTTCTATGAGTTCTCTTTGGATTGTCTTCTGTTGAAGGATCTTGACATAGTATTCAAAGTTGGCTGCCGAACCCACGTTGGATGTCAGCGATGCGAGCTTTGTTGGGCCACCCACTTCTTCCAAGACGCCATTTTCACGGAGTCTCTCGGAGACAGTCATAATATCTACTGCAGAACGGCTTTGGAAAAGTTCCGAGATGGCTCGGAAAATCAACCGGAGCTTGGGATCATAAAAGCTCTTCTCTGTTAGCGATTCGAGTGCAGTGAATACGCTTTCGCTCTCGACCATCATAGCACCGATGACGGCCTCCTCTACTTCCGGTGCCTGTGGAGGTTTATGCCCGATTTCTTTCGAAGCGGCTGCAATGATTTCAGTCGAATCTGTTTTCTTCCTCTTATAACCGTTATCTCTTGGCATATTCGTTCGATATGTTATTAAATAGACGCTGCTTTAACACTCTCAGTATAACTTCATCCCAGATGTAATACAGGATACCGCCTTCACCTTTCATTTCCCTGTCACATAGCTCTTCTTTTGCTATCCGGGTGAAATCTTCCCACAAGGAATCATGTATAACCAGGTAATTCCCCAAACCAAGGTATTTGTCTTTCCATACCTCCGGGTACGTTCCTCCCCCAAAGATTCCGACTCGGAATTATGCCAAAGGCGGAAACAACTTACACAGATCATCAATTGAAACGCCATATTCGGGGAAAACATAGTTGGTATGATATTTCTTACCGCACCTTGTTATGAATTCCACTCCACCCGGCTCTCCACAAGCACCAGGAGCGGCCCATTGGAATGCAACGATATCAAGGTCAAGGTAGTTTTGGAGATTGTTTCCTTTTATCTGGATCATGACGTATGAGTTGTTCACCTAATAACCTGCTTGCATGACAAAGGTATCGAATCCTTGCGAAGCCTATTTTCGTTGTTCTTTTTTTTTTGTAGACAAGAACGACTATCATTTCCCGAGATAATTCTCGTTGTGTTTTCGCCTGTTTCGGGAGTCCAAATAGAGAATTCTCCCGCGAAACTTTGTTTCGCGGGAGAACACTGTTGTTACGGCATCGTATGATGAGGCCTATTCCTTGTAGGAAATAGATTCCGTTTTTTATGAACTATTGGTTAGCCTTGTACCTCTCTTCAAAACTAAATGATTCGATCTCCGAATCCGGGCTGTAGTAAGGCAGTAGACAATCGAGAATAAACTGGCTTGTCAAGCCGAATCCCTGATAGCGATTCTTCAGCATGATTAGTTTGTGCCGGCGCACATTGTTCGTGGCATTGTCATAGCAATCTTTGCAGAGTCCAGTCAGAATGGATGAGACTGCTTTACGAGATTCCATCCAAGCTTGCCAGGCCTTCATTTCACACTCGAGGGCATTCCTCAATTCCTCAATAGGATAACTGTATTCATGGTCGAAAAAAGTCTTATCCTCGAAATACTCCAGGAATCTTTTGTATTCTCTCAGGACACTTTTGTCCGATATCTGCGCGTGTCTCTCTATTTCGTACTCGCCAATCATGCTCCTTTTATGGGCGTAATGATACTCTAGGCTATCGGTGAGTGCAAAGTAGAAATCTTCCAGTGACAAAGCCCTCATCAAGGCATTATCATAAGCAATTCCACTAATAGCCATGGGCCAGGCTGATCCCACCATCCCGTGAGGGTCTCGATCTATCACTCTAAATGCGGAATCCAATGCCGCATGATAATCGAGCCATAATGCCTGTTCTTTTCTTAGCAGATCAGCGAGATCTCTGTCCGAATGATTGACAGCCTCTCGGTACAGAACCCTGTCATAATAGTCCTGGAAATCAGCTTCTAGTCCGGAATGAAAATTCATGTCCCACTGACTCTGCGGTTCATATAAAAGAAGGCCCTGAATGGCATTTTTAAGTGTATAGAACTTATCAAATTCGGAGTCGGGCTGGATAAAAGTCAGGGAATCATATTGCATGAGTCTCCATGTAGTGAGGTCGTCGTTCTCCAGATATGAATCTTCGTGGTACCACAACTCATAGAAATCCATCACGGTCACAAACTGGTTCATGTTTGCAAAACATCCCTGGACATCCCGTCTTGAAGCAGAGTCCAACTGGTTCCTGTCTTCACATATGGCTTTCCATCTCTCCACCTCCTCATCAGATGGGACATTGAAGTAGTACTCAATAGGATCCAACTCTCTCCAGTGATGAAAGACCGGGTTTTCTTCGTCCCAATCTACAGCATCATTATCCTTTAGTTTCTCATAATAGGCTTCATCATTGTGGCGGTTTCCCTCTATAGCCTGGTTATGGTGACGGTTTCGACATCCTTGTATGAACAAAAGGGATAAAAGAATGGCGAGAGCAACATGTAAACGTACGGGAGTATTCATGGATATTTATTATTGAGGCAGGAGTGAGTAGTTTTCCGTTGCCGTTCTGAGCAATTCCTCCATATGCTTTCGCATATTGACCGGCTCGATGAGCATGATGTTTTTTCCGTAGGACGCGAATCTTGCATAGAGTTCGGTATTGGGACGGCATTCGATAGAGAAGAACGTCCAATCGTCAAGACGAGGATACCTATAGCGGAAGGCTTCTTCCCACTCCCCTTCCAGTTGGACCTGGGAAGTATGGATGTATTTCGTCTGGATATAAGGAAGGGAATCTCTATGGACGGCGAAATAAATCTCCTCAATCGGGACATCCTTCATTAAGGTTACACCGATGATTTCATCGAATCTCGCTTTCAGATCGACGGGGGTCTCAATATATGGAATGTCTTCAACGTATTCAAATTCGCTTGCTATCCTGTCTAGCGGAAATGTCGCAATGAATTCCGGATCGAAAGGGTAAAACTCGTCAGCTACTGGTGTACACAAGAGGAACCACCTGTCATTGAATTGCTTTAACTGGTATGGATAAACCGTATACTGCTTGGGATTTCGACCAAAAACTAGATAGGTTATACGAATAACACTTTTCCTGGAAATGGCCGAGAAAAGTCTGCCGAGCAAAGTGTCCGGTATTTGAAGACCTTCATTCTTACTGAAGGAAATCAGTGGCTGCTGTTTTCCTTCAAGACCCATATCAAGTTTCTTCTTCAGCAATTCTAGCCAAGTGAAGTTGTCCAGTCCTTCGAACTGTCCAAGGCTTCTGAGCACTTCTCGGAGGACCTCTTCCTCATCACTGGTGAGTTCTTGGTAAAACAGGGGCTGCGATTGGTCTACATACCGAACACTTCCCTTTCGACCGGCATTGCGAACCAATTCCTTGCCGAATTCCTCTTCCAGGGCCTTAATGTCCTTCTGTACCATTCTCAGGGTAACATTTGGGCATGACCAGTTAACCTGTTCATATATCTGTTTTGTCGTATAGTCCCGGTTCGGGTCAGCGAGAAGACGGTCAATAATCCGGTATCTCGCCATGGCGTCTTTACTAACTGGCATAGTTTATCATTTGATGCAAAGACAAAGATACTGATTCAAAACGAAATGTTGGTTCGCGGAAACAACAATCTTTCGATATATGCTGTCATTAACATGGCATTGCGAGTTTCAGATTATTGATAAATCTTCTATACGCATTCCATGGAATTGATTTTTTATCCCTCTCTTCCCGGACCAATTCAAGGAAAATATCGTTACTCTTCTCTCTGTCAAACAATACGTCGGTTATCGGATTGTCTGACTCCTCTTCGAATTCGTGACGCGCCTCATTATTGTCAATTAGCATTTCCCTGAGCGCAAGGTGATATTTATCATATCCCGGATTCTCTGCCATAAGTTGCCGCATTAGTCCGGCTCCGGGATCAGCATAGACTTTTTCGTTAAGAATAGCTAGTCTGTACTTAAACTTTCTGAAGGAAATGGAATCAAGCCCCATCTCCCGGGATTGATTAAAGATGTCCATCATTTTCTTGTAGATATCCTCTACTTTATCCCATCTCCTCTGTTCTTCATAGCACCTCGCGAGAATATACAGACTGTCAAAGGACAAATTGATAATGGACGCCATCCCGGATAGCACCCACTCTGATTCTTCAATCTTACCGGAATAGAAAGAACCGATTGCATTCAGTAAACGATGCTCAATGTTGTCGCTGACAATCGAGGTCCACTCTCTACCTTTTAGACATTCGTCATCGACGACATAGGACATGGCCCGTGTCATCAGCTCAGAAGCATCGTTGAAATTACCTTGATCCGCTTCTTCTTTGGCCATATCGTAAAGAGTCGTGGCCGCTCCATCGCAATCCATATTCTTGATGTAAGCATTGATGGCTGCGCCGATATTGATCTCCCTCATGATCTTCTCGGTGTTGTTCGTGTCGGCAGAGAAGTCGAGGACATCTTTCGATACAAGGACAGAAGAAAGGGTCATCGGACGGAGCAGTTCCAGGCCCTCAAGGGAACGTGACCGGCTTAATGCCACATATGCCTGTCCATTCGTAAAGGCGCTCTTCCCAAAGTCAACGGCAACCCGGTCAAAAGTCAATGATTGACTCTTGTGTATCGTTATCGCCCAGGCTAGTTTCAACGGATACTGAGTTATCGTTCCAATTGTTCTTTTTTTGCTGGACTTACTTTTCTCATCATACTCGTATTCAATACTCTCCCACTGTACTTTTTGAACCTCTTGGATGATTCCATCATCAAAGCGAACCTTAATACAATCGTCTGTAAGGCTATGAACCACTGAAAGTGTCCCGTTAGCCCATCTCTGGAAAGGATCGTTCTTCGTGAACATGACTTGTGCACCAACACGAAGACAGAGTCTATCTTCTGCTACGTCCTGACATTTCCTGTTATCGCCAGAATGCTCTGCCTCATATACCATCAGATCACCATACAGTTCTTCCAGTTTTCTCTCATTAATGAGTTGAGCTGACTTTTTAGTACAAGTCAGCGTAACCTTAAGTTTCTGACTCCCTTCTCCTGGAGCCACAACACGACTGTTAATCCGAAGCATATCGCGATACGATACACTTCCGGTCCGGACATGCTCCAGCAGTTCAATGAACACAGGATCAGATTGACGATAGATCTTCATAAACTCGATTTTGGGCAGTCCATATCGTTGGATAACGGCCGCTTTATAGAAATAGAATGAATCGGAGTGATAGATATCCTGAAGTATTTCACGATCAGCCAGGGTAACTACCGGTTCCAATTGAAACATATCACCTACAAATACCATTTGAAGTCCGCCAAAAGGGGCGGAATTCTTACGGTAAAATCTAAGTGTTCGGTCAATGGCATCCATGACATCACATCTAACCATCGATACTTCGTCAATAATAATAGTATCTATATGCCTTATGAGCGATATCTTATTTGAGTTCATTGTTCCAATGTCGCCAGGGCCAAGGACTCCGAAGTCAAGTCCGAAGAAAGAATGAATGGTCTGTCCTCCTGCATTAATTGCCGCTATCCCTGTCGGCGCAAGCACTATAAACTTCTTCTCAATCTTTTCCTGAACAGATTTTAGGAATGTTGTTTTTCCGGTGCCTGCACGGCCAGTAAGGAAGAAAGAGTTGTTGGTTTTTGCGATCATGTCGAAGGCCTGATTCTGCTCAACATTGCTGGAGTCAAATGAAGTCTGCATAGTTCCTTGTATTCTGTTTCCAGGGCAAAGATATAGCCGCCACGCGAACCCTATGTTCGCATAGCAGCTTTTATCAAAAGAGCGTAGGATTACTTCTTTCTGATCTATCCAGTCACTTGGTCAACAGTTAAACCGGCCAGTAAGCGCGATGGTGTTTGTTCAATCTCTTCAACTATCATGGGGAATGAGACCCTCAATTGCTGAGAAGCCCTGGTACATGCGACATACAACTCCTTCTTTTTTGTATTCAAATACCGCTCCTGTTTCTCTATGGTTTTATTGCTGTATTTCTTGATTCCCGGGAAATTAAGGTCATACATTCCAATCAAGAAAACGTGTTTCCATTCGAGGCCTTTTGCGGAGTGAATCGTTGATAAGGTCAGGCAGGGGCCATCTGTTTCAACAACACTGTCGACAAAGTCCTTATCATAGAAACTTATGAACCTCTCTTTGTCTACAGTAAAAGCGTCCAAATAATCTTTAATAGTTTTGTAGCCGGAGACAATAGATTTGAGCTTCTTAAAATCATCTGCGATTTCCGGCTCCGAATACATACCGGACGGCAGCATTTTTTCTACTAGCACATCAACCAACGTAGGGAGTTTCCATTCCAACCGGTCGGCCTCCTTATGTATTTCACGGAGTTGTCTACCATAGGTGTTGTGAAAGAAAAGTTCTTTCGGAGAGAAATGACGGGGGGCGCCAATTGGTTGGGTTTTTACATCAATCTTAAGAACCCTGCACACAGAAAGGATACCCTTTTCGTTATTGTTGTACAGAATACGCAACAAATTGTTGATGAACTTGATATAACTCTTAAGTTTTCTCTTACCTCCAAACACCACGTATGGAATACTGTTGGCGTTCAAACATTCAATGATATCTGACAGACCTTTGATATTTGGAGAGACAACTGCACAGGTGGCAAGATCACCGATAGTCGTGATGGCATCAATTATACTGTCGCTCTCGCTACGGGTATCAGGAAAAGCAGTTGCCCGAATGCTCCCGGTAACATCTGAACGTAAAGGGATATTCTCACAATCAATGAAGGAAAAACTGTTCACGAAACCCAGAACAGCTTCCGGGCATCGGTAAGAAACAGAAAGGTTTCTCAGTTCGACATCGTTCTGATACTGAGTCAAAAAATTATTCAGATGCTCATATGAGCCCCCGTTGAACTCAAAAATATTTTGTCTCGGATCTCCAACCATGAATAATTTAAGGGTAGGCTTTAGCTCCAGTAGGCGGTTGAAGATCATGAAATTGCTCTCATTAAGATCCTGCGCCTCATCAATTACCAACAAATCCACCGATGCCAGAATCCAATCCGAAAATTCCTTATCGTTCGATAGCTGATCGAAAAACATGGTAAGTATGCCATTGAGCGAAATCAGTTTATACCTCTGTTTAATGGAGTCAATGGCTGTTGCTAGATCCTCGGGCCAAAGTTTGTTGCTGTTGTTCAGGAATCCGTTGATCTCTTCAATTGTATACTTGTCATTAAGTTGTTTGCAGATATCTGGAACCAAATCGAATAGCTCGTCATCCCCGATAATCATATACTCGAGAGAACGCCCTTTGATCTGAGAGAACTTTCTCAATTTACGGATGCAGAAAGAGTGAATGGTCCCATTAAAGATCTCATATCGGTTATCTTTCAAATACATGAAAGCTTGCTGCTGGAACTTCTCTTCCAGTTGTCTGGCTGCCGTGTTCGTAAACGAGAGGGCTACCACATGTTCATTCTGAGGATTCTTGATAATGTAATGGACCATCTTCTGAACCAGAAGGGTTGTCTTACCTGTTCCCGGCCCTGCATTGACAAACACAATACGTGAATCGGTCAAAACCGCATCTTTCTGTTGTTCGTTCAATCCTTTCAGATAGTCGGACTGGTTTATGCCGAGAAGTTCGAAGGTCGCACTATCCGGGAAGATACCTGTCGCATTATAAACAACAAGAACAAAATCCTCATATATCTTCCTGATGTCCTCTTTCGTAACGACGACATGCTTTACCTCCTCAGGCCCAATCTCAATCTCGTTATGGACGATATCATTGATCCGTTTCCGGATTCTGTGCACACGAGCCCTCATTGCCTCTTCTTCCGGATGAGCATCGTAATAGGCGTCAATCCTTTCCCATAAAGTGGTCTGCCAATCCAGATCACTTGTAAGGTTTTGGAAGAACTTTTCAAGGATAGTTCTATATGTTTTGGCTTTGTCAACCCAATCGCTCTCAGGCTTGACAAATGTTTTCTTCATCTCTTCATAAAAGAGATTAACCTGCTTCTCGTCCATACGAAAAAACTGTTCGTGATTAATCTGCCAAATTTACTAAAATTTGATGTAGATATGAAAAATAACTAACTTTGGACATGGTTTAGAGCACTATACATGTCCAATTAATTATACTTTCTATGATTCGGAATCATAAGATATACCTCAAATATGAAGGGTATGAAGATCGGTTCGGGCAGTCTCAACGTCCTGCGGTCGTCAGGTACAGCAGAAAGGTATATCAAAACAATCGATACGGTGAGGACACATCGTCAGTTACTTGCTCCCTATATATTGATGGAAAAGTCGAAGTGAACGAAATATCTGGGAATTATAGAATTGATGATAGTTCGTGTTCTCTTGTTATTGTCTCTCCCTTTCACTCGGAAGACAAAGAACTGGCAGATTATAATCTAGAGGCGAGGAGCTTTAGGGCGAATACAAAAGATGATTGGTGTTGTCTTTTCCATGACACAAGCGAGTTCCACAGAATGGGAGACAAGATGGCCTTCGCAAATTTGGCCATCGCGCTAAGAAACTTTCAAATTAACATCCCTATAATTCTTGACGCTCTCAATTCATTCAACGAAGATGTAAAGACAGGAATTATTGGTCTTATCAATCATATTGGTTTTAGTTTAAGTGTATATAAGATTCAACAGATTTCAGAGTTGAATCGACAGATTGGGAATCCAACCCAGCTTTTCTTCCCTATCATTCTGGTGCAGGCTGCCAATCAGTATGGGATTGAATATGCAAATCTCTGTGTTCACTCATTGGTTGACAAGCTATTCGAGGTCTCCAATGACCATTCGGTTGATAATCCTTGTGAATTCATCCGTTTTATTCAATGGCTGGAAGATGACTCCAAGAGCATTACTATTCAAGAACTTGAGAACTGTTTCGCATATTTAGGTGAAGCTAATAGGAGCCTTGCAATTAAGCGATATTTCTTCGATGTCAAGAATGGGGTGCTAACATATGACAGCCATTCCCTTCAAGCCTTTTCATCTCAGAATTATCAATACTATTCTTCTCTCCGGTACGTCTTTGAGAAATGGCCAGGTAATAGAAATGTGTCCACAGAGTTCCTTCTTGATTGCTTGAACACTTACCAAGTAACTAATCAAGAACGTTTTCAAATATCTGACGGAATACTGGACTGGTCAATTCAGAAATCGATTGAATTGAACCGCCCCATCGAAATGAAGTTTTATGACTGGCTTTGTTATTGTCAAGGAGGCGTTATTCTGAATAATGAATTTCAAGGATTCGCGAACTTCGAGATTCAATATGAACTGGATGAGATGATGTTTGAAGAAGACTCTTTGACAGAAACCATTAAGACAATCCTCAATCGTCATTGTTCACAAGCCTCTCATACTGTTTCAAAACTTGGTTATGATGGTACATCTGGAGAATACGATCATTACCATAACTCAAAGAGACCGCGATTCTATGAAGAACGAATAAGAGAGAATCTTTGGAGAGGACGGGATGAAAGTGACCTTGATTTCATCCGTCAGTTTGTTGATCTCTCGAAGAGTGTTATAATCATTTCGCCAGAAATGATGGATGACTCTTCATATGATGATGGACGTCATAATCGAACAGAGGTTAAAAAGAGAGTATTATCACAGTACGGTGAGCAACTTTCACACGAGGAAACAAGGTTAGACATTGATGAAACTCTAGGTTTTATCAAACGGGATCCATCTACTGGCTGCCCTATTATGAATACCATTATCGTTCCCGAGAATCGTTGGAAACTGAAAAACAAGGATAATATCAACATCATTTCGATTCGGGAGGATATTGAAGAATATCAGTATACCTATTTCACGCCGGAACTGATTCAAGAATCACTCACTCTAGAGAAACTTGAACAGTTTATAATGAACCATTACAGCACCCTCACGCCATATATATCTGATCGAGAAAGCGCAGAACTAGTTAGGATGTTCGCCGTACCGATAAAGATGAAAGTGAGCCTTAATGACTCGTCTCACCTAGGCGTGTCACCAGGAGTCGATGAGGCTGAAGTGAAGAGACGTGTCAAGAATCGCCTCGTCGAATTGTTTGGGGAAACTCTCGAATGCGATTATAATCAGGCGCTGTATCAAGAAGCCCAAACAGATTCTCAATATCGCCGTGACACCAATAGTAGCAATTGCTTTGAAACAAAGATAAAGCGTTATTATCGAGAACGAGAAATCTATTGTGCACCAAGTCTGTCCGACTTGCCCAATCTTCTAACTGGACGAAAGTGCGCAATCTGTCAAGGAGATATGTGCTTTGTTACTAGCATAAAGAAAGACCCTTATTGGAAAGAGCTTTCCCTTATTCACATTCTCGAGATAATTGGTTATCATGCATTGGAGGAAACTGAAGCCGGATATATGCCGAATCAGGTATATAATCAGTTTGTGAATCAAATCAATAAGGCTATTCGGTTCTACAAAAGACTTATTTGCAAAGAATGTGGCCACATCTTGTTTCCTGCTCAGCAACGGGGGCGCAATCGATTCAAGTGCCTCTTGCCTGCTTGTTCAGAGTACAACAAGGTCGTCTACTTAAGTTACTGCCATGATTGCAAGAAGGGGCTCATCGATTCAAGAGAGACAAAACAGTGTCCTAATGGGCTATATATTTGTCCTTCTTGTAATTCATGTTGTTCAAATGCCTTCTTTGATGAAATGGCTTCTAGGTATCGTCGACAAGGTCTAAATCCTCCAGCGTTTATTTCGAAGAATATTGGGAAAGGACATAAAGATCTCAATATGTTTTTCTGTCCTGAATGCGGGGCTCAAAAAACAGAGATTGTCGATAAAGCTGGGAACCATGAGTATCGATGCTTAGTTTGTCATCCCATTGAAGATGACAATTCAACTGCTTTCGAATCAATGGAGGGTTTGAATCCTTTTGTTGATGACAAAGAGATTCATGAGATTGATCCTTGGGCATAAGATTTAGTCTGCTTTGACTGAGTCAACTACCCAATAGTTAATCGACCAATGACGAAAGCCCTAGATCATCTAATTCACCGCCACATTCGGGACAAATAGATTTTTTCTTCCAACGGTCGGTGAAATTGATGTATTCGGGAAGAATTAAAGACCATATACAGCTTGGCAGACTATATATCCCAACAAGACTGAATAATGCAATGGTGATCACAATTGCCGGTAACGGCAATTTATCAAAGATATCATCTTCATCGTGCCCATTATTGTTGTACTCCTCGTAAGGTATCATTGCGTCATCACGCTTTTATACAAATATAGTTCTTTTTAGCTTCTCTGGTAATGAAAATGTTTGGTATTCTACTATTTGCTTATATCATCTCTGGCAGTATAGTCCGGCATCTTGATTCGCTGCATGCATTAAAAGACGAACGACTCGATATAAAATAGAAATAGCCGGCCGCGTCATCATGCCGTAGCCAACCATCAAATCTATATGCCAGTCCTATCTCACCGACACTACCCTACCGGTCCCTGCGGTGCTCCGAGCTCCCCAGTCCGCGCAGGATGGCGGATATGAGCGGCCTCAGAACCAGGCAGAGGACAATGACAAGGACCAGGGTCAATCCATCTTCCATAACCTTGAACTTTGATTCTTTTCCCTTATGTTCCGGACTTTCCGGCCCCGGGGATGCGTGTGTTTTTCTGCTTTGGGAAAGCCCGGCCGGAAGATGAAGGCAAGCCGGAGACGGAGAATACGATCCCGCAGGGAGGAAGATTGTCCGTCTCCCCTGAGCCAGGTCTGGCTTGACGCATCGGAGGGCGGGCTTAGGTTCGCAGGAAAGGATACACGCCAATACCCGGGGCCGCACCAGCGGAAGAGTTTCTTCCGGTCAAAAGAAGAATCGCGCTGCAGGACAGCGCTTTCAAAATAAGACAGACGTTTTACGCATCTCGTTATCTACAGAGTGAAAGATCCGCCCCGGAGGATTGATTCCGGAGCGGCGCGGAAAAGCAAGCGGGAGCGGAGAACCCGCTCCCCGGCGGGTTATTGAAGCGCCCCGCCGAGGACGCTGACCTGGGATGCGAGGATCTCAGTCATGGTTCTTTCCACACCGTTCGAGTCGGTGTAGCGGTTGTTGCGGAGGCGGCCCTACGGCCAGAAAGGACCGCGGGAAACGTAAAGAGGGCTGGCACAACGGCGAAAGAAGATGCCGCTCCGACAATTGACTACTACGACTTGTCGGAGAGCTTTTGTCCAATATGCTTCAGGCGTTTCCGGTCGCAGACCTATCGGATGAAATCCAGCCACTGCCGACGGAGCGACCGGCCCCGCTGCTCCCATTCCTCCCGGGAGATACCATGGAGTATTCCGGCGTCTTTCCACCTTTCCCAAGGACCGAAAAGGAACGGGAGTTCCAGACAATGGCAAGCTCCGAACGGGCTACCGTCCGGCCGCCAGTCCAGCTCCTTTGTCTGGACGGCTACTCCGTTCTTTCTGAGAAACGAAGCGTATCGGCGGCCGCTCCGCTTGAAAACAATCCATGTGGACAGGCGTGTGGCCAGTCGGTCAATCATCCCGCCGAACCGCTCCTTGCGGTTCAGTCGCATGGCGACAAACGGCGACGTGTCATCCTTCTGCCAGGTTAGGAGGACTCCCTCTAGGGAAGGGACGGCGATTTCCTTGCCAAGCCCGGGGACGTATGGAGAAAAACTCATCGTCCTGCCGCTGGCGGCTATGAGCCATGTCTGGGCAGACAGCATATCACCGGTACTCGCTTCGGAGACGGGTTTCCCAAGCAGACGGACGAAGTCTCTGTACTGCTTCGCCAGATAGTGTTCCCCGAACTGCCCGGCCAGCGGGGCGCTCTGGATGATGGCCTTCCTGAAAAGCGGTTCCCGGCAAACAGAGATGAGCGCCGCGACGCTGTGGCCTCCGGCAGACTGTCCTGCCAGCGCCCTCGCGGGACGGGGTGTAGATACTCAGGAAATGGCAGTCTTCGTCCTGCGCTGTCGGCTCACCGTTCCCCATGATAAAGTCCAGGCGGAACTTGTTTTGCGGACAGGACGCTGGGATGAAAGGAGCCGTAGACGGCTCTTCGAACGCAGCCAGTTCCGGCTCGCCGAAACGCTCGGAGCGGGCATAGCGGATATGGTGGAATACCGGCATGAATTATATCGGCGAAAGGTTATTGACATGCAAAGATACGCATTTATTGAGGGATTTCCGTCCCAATCAGGAGAGGATTTTCAGGCCAACACAGCCACCGTAATGAGGAATACTATAGTCGTTAATCTTTTGCCTGGCATAATTTCGAATTTAACGGCCTAGCTGTATTGCTTTCCATACTATTCGCCAGTCTTTATCATTTGCATCAACATGATACTCATAGTAGTTGCTATTCCTCGCTTTCAGAACTTCAACAGCGACATCCCTTTTCTCGGAAGATTCATTGGTTGGAATGGTGAATTCGACCTTGAAGACATCACCTTCATGTATATGTTGATTAGTAAGTCCTATATTAACCATCTGCTGATCGAAGACAGCATTATCAATCAATACTCTGTATTCAAAACTCCACAATCTATCCTCAAAGGAGGTCCTTGTTTTTGGGCCCGCTGTTACCTCAAAATAGTATGAACCTTCGGCATAGGGTATAGTAGCAACTTCACTGTTATCAGGAAAATTCACATCATAAATGTGCGCTAAACATCCTGAAAACAGAAGGACTCCTGTTACTACAAGTATAAAGAACTTTTTCATATGTGCTTGTGTTTGCCAATGATATCTATAAAAAAATGAAAAAAAAATTGCACCATTAAATTTACGGAATTGGACAAAGGAATATTAGAGCGCTATTTCCCGCATTTATTTCTCTCTCGTTGACGGCACTAATAACATCAACAAATTCAGCGACATCGAAGGACGCCTCTGAAATGTTCTTACAATAAATAACGAGCGCTTCATCCTCTTTCAATGCTACACTTGACATCCCTGCACTTGGCTGGCGCATATATGACAGACAATCTATCATTGCATCCCAATTCATCCCATAAAAATCAGGGAAGCCCAATAGCTCTTTCATTTTTATGTTGAGAGACAGTTCTGTCATCCCAGAACAATCTATTTCTATT
>Ga0256405_10006390_pt1 | contig 18912 bp, 12 predicted proteins | sample RumenRJG_02DNA_FD_189096 | JGI IMG/M metagenome (GOLD analysis project Ga0256405, IMG submission 189096) | Bovine rumen microbial communities from Lethbridge, Alberta, Canada - RJG_02 | ecosystem: Host-associated > Mammals > Digestive system > Stomach > Rumen | place: Canada: Alberta... | reverse complement strand
CGTTACCGGCAACGCAGTTTCCAACTGGGAGAATGGCAGGGGGAGGCCTGATCTGAACCTGATCCCCGAACTGTGTGAGGCGCTGCATATCACCATGTACGATCTCTTTGGCCTGAAAGATCCCACGGAGCAGTACACGGCGGGGGAGCAGATGCATATCGAACAGTACCGGGAGCTTACTCCCGGCCACAGGACAGCCGTGGACCAGCTCATGGACACCCTGATCAGGGTACAGGCCGCGGAAAATGCTCCGCTTCTCCGCCGGCTTACCTATTTTTCTCGTTCCCTGGCAGCCGGCTTCGGCGATCCGACGGAGTTTGAGGACGAGGGTGAACCCATCTGGCTGTATGCTTCCCGGGAAGTTGACCGCGCCGACTGCGTGTTTACCGTCAACGGCAACAGTATGGAGCCGGCATACCATGATGGAGACATGGTGCTGGTATCCCGGATTCCGGACGCGCCGGACCTGCAGCCCGGAGAAGTCGGCGCCTTTATCACCGGAAATGAGACATATATCAAGGTATATCAGGAAGACGGCCTTCATTCCCTGAATCCTGATTACAAGCCGATACACTTTAACGAAACGGACCGTGTCTACCTGATCGGCCGCGTCACGGGGATCCTGGACCCCGGCCAGGTAGCCTCAGAATCAGATGTAAATAAGTACCAGATGCTGCATCCGGAAGACCATTAAGCTGCCGGATCCCTTCTGGTCTTTTAATGTTTCAGAAGGGAGGCAGATGAAATATGGCGACCATCGGTGATTTTCCCATGCCGGAAGATTTCCGCTACAAAGATGTTTATCTGAAGGGAAAACCGCAGCACAGTAAAACAGATCCCTTCCGCCTCCGGCATCCCAGCATGGATGTGAGAAAGCGGGCAAAGATCTTCGCACCGTTTGATGCCCTGAAGGGATACAATGAAGCGGTTGCGGCCAAGAATGTGCTCTATGAGGATAAACGGGAGCTGAATGAGGAAGATCAGGATGAGCTCAACCGGCGGCTTGGTATCCTGCATAATCTCACATACAACAGCCGGATGGCCCGGGCAAACAACGTGAAGATCACGGTGACTTACTATGCCCCCTGTAGTGATGAGAACAGCGAAGCCTATGGGGTGCTGGGACAGTACCAGCAGATAAACGGTATCTGCTGGAATGTGGACGCTGAAGTTACGCAGACGATCCAGGTCGATAAAAAGAGGATCCGCCTGGCGGACATTCGAAACATCGAGAGCGAAACGGATATCTTTGATCGGGAATGGGATGAATCCTGCTAAGATACAGTTTATATGGCCATTTATCAGGCCATTTATCTAGTCGCGGACGGGCTTGCAAAGAGGAAAGGAGAGACCATGGAGAGTTATGTTCAGCAGGAACTGTTCCGAAAAGAACCTCAGGTTTCTTCCACTCCGTCCTCAGTAATGTGGAATCTCTGGCATGGATGCACGAATTATGTGGAGGACTACATAATTTGTGTTATGTGTTTTGATTCTTATGTGGGGCAATCCCGATGATACCTGTGAATACAGGGTTTGGTTCGGTTTTGCTCCACATAATAATTCTCATCCCAACCTTTAAGCATGCCGTAAAAACTCATATATTATCAGACTTTTATTGACTTGACTTTTCAGCTATTCTTTCCAGGGAAAGGGGGGGCTGAAAGCCATGGCCAATGAAGATATCAGGCAAGCAATTCAAACGATATTTGCTGCAATGAGAGCAGCGGGTTACTCAGAAAGAACCATTAACTACTATCGACAGAATTATGATCAGCTACTGCATTATCTTGATGATAACAACATAACTGCATTTACAGATCAGATAGGGCTCTGCTATCTGAGCGAACGGTATGGTCTTCCCATTGAAGATTTTTTCCAAAAACAACCATACAGAATAACCAATAATCTACGTTCTCTGAAAGTTCTGTGGGATTATATCTATCTCGGTTCTGTTTGTTTCGATAAGAAGTCAAGCGTGGAACTGTTTCAATGCCCGGAACCGATGCAAGAAGGTTACGCAGCATTTACCAGAGTTTACCCCAATTCATCCCATCGGAATAACAAATATGTCCGGCGCTTCATAACTTACCTGGAAGATTCGGGGGTAACATCCTTTTCGGGGATCACACCGGAACTAATAAAATCTTTTCAGGCATTATACGTTGGATGTGTCCCCAAAACAATCGCAACTGTTGCAGGGAACATTAAGCGCTTCTTCCGGTTTTTGCATGCAGAGGGATTCCTTGATACAGACTATTCCGGATGCTTTATGAAAGCACATGTTGCCAGAAATGCAAATATCCCTGCGTCATGGCGTTCTGAAGACATTAAGAAGCTGTTGTCCGTTGTTGAGCGGAATGAGTCTCGAGGAAAAAGGGATTATGCAATCCTTTTGCTTCTGACACAGTTGGGTCTTCGTATTAGTGACATTCGAAATCTGAAATTCGAGAACATAGACTGGGTTCACAAGAAACTGCACTTTGTAATGGTAAAAACCGGTCATCTTCAGGAATTGCCGCTCCCGGACGAGGTTGGCTGGGCGATCATTGATTATATCAAAAACGGCCGGCCCAAAGCATCTTCTCCCTATGTTTTCATCAGAGCAAGGGCTCCGTATATTCCTTTTTCGAGCAATAACAACTTTATGCAGGAACTTCGACGGTATATGAAGCTGGCGGATATAGATATAGTCGAGAACCAGCATATGGGGACGCATTCTCTCCGAAGTTCAGTGGCAAAAAACCTGTTGGAAAAGGGAGAACCGGTACCCGTGATTTCTGCGGTCCTCGGTCATGACAGCATCTGCTCAACAAGCCATTATCTGAAGATAGATCTTGAGGGGCTGAGGAAATGTACTATTGATCCTGAGGAGGTGCTTTGTTGTGAATAACGAGTTTCAAAGCATCTTTGCCCCTTATCTTAAGAATTATCTTGCAGAAAGAAAGGCTCTTGGATATAAGTACGATAATCACCGCCACGTTCTATCCCAGTTCGATGCATTCTGTTGGGAAGAAAACTGGAGTGAACTGGCAATCTCAGAGGATCTGGCGAAAGCTTTTATTTATGGTGATCCGGAACTGGCTCACGGGACTATTCATCAAAAAGAAGTTGTGTTATCTTACTTTGCAGAGTACCTTTACAGTTTCAACATACCGGTTTACCGCTATGAGATCAGGACGAAAAAACCGAAAAGTAAAGGCTTTGTTCCCCACATCTTTACAGATGAGGAATTGCGCAGGCTTTTTGCTGTTATCGACAACCAGCATCCCGAGAAAAACAGCAACAAACACTTGGTGGATCCGGTATTGTTTCGCTTACTCCTTGGTAGTGGATTGCGGATCTCCGAAGCGCTCGGGTTAAAAGTGGCTGATTTTCATTATGACGAGTGTTACATCGTTCTTAAGCACACAAAGAATGATAAAGAACGGTTGGTACCTGTTGCACAGAGCGTTGCTGACCGGATGAAAAAACTAATTGAAACTACTGATACTTCAGGACCTTTATCTGACCGAATGGTTTTCGCACCCCTGGGTAGAAGCCATTTCCGAGTAAAGTCAATAGAAAGGCATTTCCGGGATTACCTTGCACTCGCAGGAATTCAACACACCGAAAACGGCCCTCGAGTACATGACCTCCGACATACATTCTGTGTGAAATGCTTTCACCGTTGGGATAAGCAGGGCCTCGATCTGGAAAATCTGCTTCCTTATCTGTCCGCATTCCTAGGGCACAATGATTTCAAAGGAACACAGGTTTACCTTCGCCTGACCGCAGAAATGTACCCTGAAATCACCGAAAAGATGGATCGGATTCTTTCCAGATATGATAGAGGAGCATTCGCCGATGAAGAAGAATAGCAATGAATTTCCTCGCTTGCTGGCCGGTTTTCTTTCAACGTATCTCACCAGAGAAAAGAACCTCACGCAGGATACCGAAGCTTCCTATCACGATGTATTCCGCATATGGTATCTGTTCTGCCAGAAAAAGTACAATGCTGATACTATTTCGATTGGATTCGAGGACTTTAATAAGCACCGAATTGAAGAATTCCTTGACTGGTTGGAACAGGACCGCAACTGTTCTATTGCCACAAGAAATCACCGCCTGTCGGTAATAAAAAGTTTTGCCAGATATGTAAGCTTTGAGAAGCCAGACCTTGTCTTTGAGATGAATCAGATCAGATCCATTGCTTACAAAAAAGGTGATAAACCATGTGTCCAGTATCTTACGGAAGAGGAAATAGAAATCCTGCTCAACCAGCCGAATCTGTCGGATCGTTATGAGCGAAGGGATTATTGCCTTTTGCTTACACTCTTTGACACCGGCGCCCGGGTTTCAGAACTTATCAATATCAGAAAGAACGACATTTCCTTTGGTTCGGTCAACACGATAATTCTCCATGGAAAGGGCCGGAAGGATCGAATCATTCCTATAACAAAGACTACTTCACAAGTGCTCAGAAAGTACTTGAAAACTGTGGAAAACAGTAATTCCAGTCCTTCGGAAGCATTTTTGTTTCAAAACCGCTACGGAAAACAGATGACGCGCTGGGCTGTGACAGATATCCTTAAGAAGTATGACAACAGAGCAAGAGCAGATATCCATTATCGCCCGATGGCGCCAGTTACACCACATGTCATCCGGCACTCCAAGGCAATGAGTCTGTTGAAAGCAGGCGTAAACCTCATTTATATCAGAGACTTTCTCGGACACAGTGACGTCCAGACAACTCAGATTTACGCACGGGCTGATATGACTCTTAAGATGGAGGCGATTGCTTCATCTGAAACATATGTAGACAGAAGCAGCGAAAAGGACTGGACAAGCGATGCAGAATTAATGGAATGGCTTCTTTCAAGATCAGGTTGATTTTTAATGTGGAGCAAGTACTGCAAATGCCGCATGCTTTGGGCACTTCTATACCTGCTCCACATAAGAATAAAACCTCATAACACGAAGATCTCTCCCGGCTGTGCTCACTGCTATGTGTACCGGCGTGACGCGGAATACGGAAAAGATACATCGGAGGTTCACAAAACACAGGCCTTTACCCTGCCGGGCCGGAAATACCGTTCCGGTCCGCAGAAAGGGGAATACAAATGTCCTGCCGGGACCACTTTCCTGACCTGCTTCACCTCCGATTTCTTCCATCCAGCGGCTGATGAATGGCGCCCGGATGCCTGGCGGATGATCCGGGAACGTTCCGATTGCAGCTTCTATATGATTACAAAGCGCCCGGAGCGTATCCGGGAAGTACTGCCGCCGGACTGGGGCGACGGATATGAGAACGTAGAGATCAGCTGCACCTGCGAGAACCAGCGGATGGCGGACAAACGGCTCCCCATTTTCCTGGAGCTGCCGATTCCGAATAAGTCCATTATCCATGAGCCGATGCTGGAGAGGATCAACATCCGGCCGTATCTGAAACAATACGGCAGCCGGATCCGTTCTGTTTCCTGCGGCGGAGAGTCCGGACCGGAAGCCAGGATCTGCGGCTTCTCCTGGATCCTGGATACACATATGCAGTGCGTGGAGTATGGCGTGCCCTTCTATTTTCACCAGACAGGAGCAAGGCTGCGGCGCGGGGACAAAGTATATGATATCCCCAGGGAATACCAGCACGAACAAGCAAAGAAAGCACAGCTTGATTTTGATGGCAGTAAAATCCCTGATTGGGATATAGATTAACAACAAAACCGTAAGCCAGGACAGGAAAACGGAATTAAATCCGGACACCTGTCCTGACTTTTTTGCTTTCAGAAAACCTGTTCGAATGAAGGTGCGTTGAGATGTCAGAAAACCACATCATCTCAAAATAATATATATAGCATTTGATGGGTAAACAGTACCGCGAGTTGTTTATGTGCTATACTTATAACAATATAATTGGTAGAAAATAGGCTCAATCGAAGCGAAGGAGCGTTATGGAAAACGGAAATAAGCTCAGACTTTTGTATATATACCAGCACTTATTTCGTTACTCTGATGCGGAACATCCGGTCACCACACCGGAGCTGCTTCGTTACCTGAAAGAAGAGCACGGTATGGACGTCAACCGGACGACCCTGCCCGGCGATTTTGCCATGATGGAGAAGGCCGGGCTGCACTTCAAAGTAGTCCGGTCCAGGCAGAACAAATATTATTTCGATGGCAGACTTTTTGATATACCTGAACTGAAAGTACTGATCGATGCAATATCTTCTTCGAAGTTCATTCCGGAAAAGAAGAGCAAGGAATTGATCCAAAAGCTGACCTCGCTGACTTCCGAGCATAACGCCGAACGCCTCCGGCGTCATGTGACGGTGGAAGGTCGTGTTAAGTCTGAAAACGAGAAAGCGTACTGTATTTTGGATGCCATAAACACGGCGATCGACAAGAATTGTAAGATTAGATTTCAGTACACGGAATACGGCAACCGCAGGCGCAAGAGGCTGAAGAACGACGGGGAGTACTACATTGTCAGCCCCCATGTGTTGGTCTGGGACGGCGACTATTATTACATGATCGGTTACTGCGATAACCGGGAACACATGCGCAACTTCCGTCTGGACCGCATCTATAGGACGCCGACGGTCCTGGAGAAAGAAGAGGCAGTTCCCGAGCCGAAGGGGTTCAACCTGGCAGAGTATTCGCGACAGGTCTTCCGCATGTTCGGAAGTGATGATACAGCGGAGGTGGAACTTCTGTGCTCTACCGGGATGATGAACGGCATCGTGGACCAGTTCGGGACCAATGTGAAGACCGAAGAAGTGGATGAGGAACATTTTAAAGCCACCGTCACCGTCTGCCCCTCCCCGACGTTCTACAGATGGGTGTTTGGGTGGAACGGGGGAATAAAGATCCTGGGACCGGAGAGTATCAAAGCAGAATATAAGGCAATGTTGAAAAAAGCTGTTTTGGAAAACGATAGCCTTTGATGAATTGTGGGTGTGAAAGTAGATCCTTCAAGTGCGAAAGGATATGGAATAGATGAAAATTATTAATAACGTTACTGAGATACTGCGGGATGATATGGCTGAGACTATCAGGAAGAACAGTAAAGTATCCATAGCTGCAGCCTGCTTTTCCATGTATGCCTATAATGTCCTGAAGAAACAGCTGGAATCCGTTGATGAGTTCCGGTTTATTTTCACATCTCCAACTTTTATTGCAGAGAAGGCAAAAAAACAAAAACGAGAGTTCTATATCCCTCGGCTCACACGAGAACAAAGCCTTTACGGAACGGAGTTTGAGATAAAACTTCGCAATGAGATGACGCAGAAGGCTATTGCACAGGAGTGCGCAGAGTGGATTCGGAAAAAAGCCCATTTCCGTTCAAATGTTACTGGCGAAAACATGGGCGGTTTTATGACTGTGGCCTCTTCGGTTGAGGAAGTGGCCTATATGCCGTTGAACGGTTTTACAACCGTTGATATCGGCTGTGAACGCGGCAACAACAGCTATAACATGGTAAACCGCATGGAGGCTCCGTTTTCAACCCAGTATATGCAGCTCTTTGATATGCTCTGGAATGACAGCAGTAAGCTTCAGGACGTTACAGAAGTTATCATAGATAATATTACGACGGCATATAATGAGAACTCCCCGGAGTTTATCTATTTTATGATGCTGTATAACGTCTTCAGTGAGTTTCTAGATGATCTGTCTGAAGATGTACTTCCGAATGAAGCCACTGGTTTTAAGCAGAGCAAAATATGGAGCATGCTCTATGATTTCCAGAAAGATGCCGTACTGGCAATCATCAATAAGCTTGAAAAATACAACGGCTGCATTCTGGCGGATAGTGTCGGACTTGGAAAGACCTTTACAGCTCTTGCAGTCATTAAATACTACGAGAACCGGAATAAAACGGTACTTGTCCTGTGCCCAAAAAAACTCTGCGAGAACTGGAATACTTATAAGGATAACTATGTAAACAATCCTATTGCAACAGATCGTCTGAATTATGATGTCCTTTTCCATACTGATCTCTCCCGGGCCGGCGGCTTGTCCAATGGTCTTGATCTGGACCGCTTGAACTGGGGAAACTATGATTTGGTGGTTATTGATGAGTCTCACAACTTCCGAAACGGTGCCGGCACGCACGCCAATACACAGGAAAACCGTTATATCAGGCTCATGGACAAGGTGATTAGGGCCGGAGTTAAGACAAAGGTTCTTATGCTTTCTGCGACACCTGTCAATAACCGGTTCACAGATTTGCGGAATCAGCTAGCTCTCGCCTATGAAGGCAATTCCGAATATATTAACGAAAAACTCAACACACAGAAGCCCATAGAAGAGATATTCCGTCAGGCTCAGAAAGCCTTCAATACCTGGAGTAAACTGGAGCCGAAAGCAAGAACAACAGAGGCGTTGCTCCGGACTCTGGACTTTGACTTTTTTGAGGTCCTGGACAGCGTAACCATAGCCCGTTCCCGTCGCCATGTTGAGAAATACTATGATATGGCTGAAATCGGTAAGTTTCCACAGCGCCTGAAGCCAATCTCTGTGAGACCATCAATGACAGACCTGGACAGCGCCATAAATTATAATCAGATTTATGAACAATTAACGCTGCTTTCTCTTTGCATTTATACACCCTCAAACTATATCTTTCCGAGTAAGCTGTCCAAATATCTGGATATTACTCATAACAAAGGAAATGAATTGACACAGCGGGGGCGTGAACAGGGTATCCAGCGTCTTATGAGTATCAACCTTCTGAAGCGCCTTGAGAGCTCTGTATATTCCTTCAATTTGACCCTGAACCGGATCCTGGATCTGATCAACAGTACCATCAAAGCCATTAATGATTATGAAAAATACGGCAGAGCAAATCTCAATATGTATGAAGCCTCTGACAGCGATTTCGACATGGAAGATAGCAACACTGACTATTTTTCCGTCGGCAGGAAGGTGAAAATCGACCTGGCGGATATGGATTATAAGACCTGGCGTGTTGAACTGCAGCAGGATGCGGATACCCTGGAACTCTTGACACTGATGATCTCCGATATCACGCCAGAACATGATCTGAAACTGCAGACGCTTTTTAAGCTGTTGGATGAAAAGATGCAAAAACCGATTAATGAGGGAAATAAAAAAGTCCTCATCTTTTCGGCGTTTTCGGATACCGCGGAATACCTGTATGAGCAGGTCAGCGTTTATATGAAAAAGAACTATGGTCTGAATACGGCGGTTATTACTGGAGCTATTGATGGTCGCACAACGGCCAAGGGCTTGAAAGCTACATTGAATAATGTTCTGACCTGCTTTTCCCCGATTTCCAAGGGCCGGGATGTCTTGATGCCTGGTAGCACCACAGAGATAGACATTCTGATTGCCACTGATTGTATTTCTGAAGGCCAGAACCTGCAGGACTGCGACTATCTGGTGAACTATGACATACACTGGAATCCGGTGCGTATCATTCAGCGATTTGGACGTATCGACCGTATTGGTAGCCGAAACCAGTATATTCAGCTGGTAAACTTCTGGCCAGATATGACGCTGGACGATTACATCAATTTGAAATCCCGCGTCGAGACCAGAATGAAAATATCGGTTATGACTTCTACCGGAGATGACGACCTGATCAATCCGGAGGAAAAGGGGGATCTGGAATACCGAAAGCAGCAGCTGAAGCGGCTGCAGGAAGAAGTGGTAGATATTGAGGATATGTCTACAGGTATCTCTATCATGGACCTGGGTTTGAATGAATTTCGACTGGATTTACTGGAGTATATCAAAACCCATGATGACCTGGATAAGAAACCGAAAGGCATGCATGCAGTAGTACCGACTGATGATGAAAATCCTGAGGGTGTTATTTTTGTGCTTCGGAACATCAATAACAGCATCAATATCGACAATCAGAACCGGATTCACCCGTTTTATATGGTCTATATCGCTGCAGATGGTGATATTGTCTGCGATTATCTGAATCCGAAGAAACTTTTGGATACCGTACGACTCCTGTGTCGGGGAAGAAAAGAACCGGTACTGACATTATGCCAGAAATTTAATAAAGAGACGGATGATGGAAGGAATATGAAGGAAGTTTCGGACCTGTTAAACGATGCGATCAATTCCATTATCGATGTGAAGGAAGAAAGCGATATTGACAGCCTGTTTTCTGCCGGCGGTACATCTGCACTGATGTCCGAAATTAACGGTCTGGATGATTTCGAACTGATTTGTTTCCTTGTTGTGAAGTGACGTCATAATACATGCAGCGATTTATTAAAGGACCCTATGCGGGTTAGAAAAGGAGGTGTTGCCGGTGCTAGGATTACCGAAAAGCACGGAATTTAATAAACGGATTCCGAAACAGAAATTCTATGAAAACCTGTCGGTGACACCTGCGTTGAAACGGATTTTTATTGACCAGATCAAGGTTATTTACTGGAGAAATAAGATTGCAGCCACAACTATGAACTTGGCTGCCGGGAAAACTGTGACAGAGATAGAAGTTTTTGAGCTGCGCTTGAATACCCCCCAGTTGGATGTCTCTGTCCTGAAGCTCATCGACAAGGAAATACCGTATCACATCGTATTTCTGCTGGAGTATGAGGATAAATATCAGGCATGGACAGCATACAAAGAATCCGCCGCGTCAGGTAATAACACTTTTAAGGTCGGGACGTATTATCACACCGAATGGCTGCCTGAGCAGGAACTTCCGCTGAAGGTGGATGGGTTTAAAATTGATGCCGTTTATGAGAACTTTGTGCGGCAGATTGCCGGGGATGTTTTACAGGCAGACAACACGGAATCGCTGAAGGAGTCTGTGGAACGTGATGAACGGCGGCAGAAGCTCCAGAAGCAAATAGCAAATCTGCAGGCAAAGGTACGGAAAGAAAAGCAGCTGAATAAACAGGTACAGCTGAATGATGAATTGAAGAAGTTAAAAAAAGAACTGGAGGAATATAGATAGAATGGGAATTAAGTCTCTTGAGCTTGAACCGACCAAAGAGAATATACTTGATACCATCGCCCGCAACCTGATTGATAGGAATCAGAGTGTATGGCAATTTGTTCGCTTTTGTGATGCCCAAGAAGACCGTTGCTCGATAGCATTAGATGCTCAATGGGGATATGGAAAAACATTCTTTGTGAAGCAGGCAAAGTTGGTTTTGGAATCCTTTAACGATTTTACCCATACAATTACAGATGACGAGAAGGTGCAGATAAAGACCGCATTTTCAAAATATATTAGCTCTGGAGATAACGCTATCAATATCCAACCGCAGGTATGCGTGTATTATGATGCTTGGTCAAATGATAACGACATCGATCCGATTCTCTCACTTGTTTATGAAATTGTTAGAAGTACCGCTTGTGATCATTCCTTCAAGAAGGGCCGTGACTGCGTCAAAATTGCAACATCCATAATAGATTTTTTTACTGGTAAAGATGCGAAAGATTTTATCGATCTTATGCGCGGGGATGATCCATTATCGGAACTAAAGAGCCAGAAGGATATCCATGCTGCTGTATCTGAATTCCTTGATTCACTTCTATACGAGCAAGGAAATAGACTGGTCGTATTTATCGATGAGTTGGACAGGTGCAAACCAAGTTATGCGGTGCAGTTACTTGAACGGATAAAGCATTACTTCTCAAATGATCGGATCACATTCGTGTTTTCGGTCAATGTGGAGGAATTGCAGCATACAGTAAGACGGTATTACGGAGATGGTTTTGACGCTTCCCGATATTTGGATCGATTCTTTGATTATAGAATGGCGCTGCCGCCTGCAAATATGACCAGATACTATCAGGAAATTGGACTTGATAATGGTTCATGGGTTTTCGAAAGCGTGTGTAGGGCTGTAGCAAGGCATTATTCTTTTGGACTTCGGGAAACTGAAAAGTTTTACCGTACTGCTAAGATCGCTGCTTATAAACCGACACATAACCAAAGTTTCTCCGGCTTTTCTGATGGCAATGGCATAACAGTAGGGTTATGTTTGTTTGTGCCGATAATCATCGGGCTTAAAATGGTGGATACATCACTCTATTATGATTTCATCAACGGCAGAAATTCAAAGCCACTTATAGAAATTATGGGGGACAGAGAGTTTGCAAAGGGCATTTGTGACATGCTTCTCGAAAGGGATGAAACCTACGATATGGAGCATAAGACTGTCGAGCAAAAGCTTGTAGCACTTGAAGACAAACTGGAGATGGCCTATGACGCAATGTTTGTGAAGGATGATGAGAATACATGGAGAGAAATTAATGTTGGGAAATGTGCATTCAGCAAGCAAACAAAAGGTATCGTGATGCGTGTTACCAGTATGTTGTCCGAATACACGAGTTTCGAATAATGGTTCCTTAAATAATGGAAGCGAGGCTATTATGGCATTGAAGTTTAACAAAATTGAAAACGCAGATGTTTTTACCCGAGATTTTAATCCGCTAAGGCGGAACAATGTAATTGAATTCCCTACGACAGAAGAAATTGCCGTGATATATGGCCCGAATGGAACAGGTAAAACGAGTCTGATAAAAGTGCTGTCAGATTCACCACATACAAAGGTGGAATTTGAGTATGATGGCGTAACGTATACTTCTGGTTCAGGGATATTCCATATTGTTAATGATCAGAACAATCGGAATATTATCTCAGGCGAGACAAGGGATTTTTTCCTTGGAGACAATATTCAGCGCGAATTCGAGCTTCAGGATCAACTTGCCGAAAAAAGGTCGGCTTTTATATCTACAGTATTGTCGATCCTGAAGGGATATAAGATAGCTACAACAAAACATCCACTGACTGATCTTGCAGCGTTAGATGCTGTCCTTAAGGGATTTATCAAAGACTGTGCTAATAATAAATCTAAAGGTGACCATTATACTAATGAGCAGATTGTCACTATGATGTCTGCACTTACTCGGATTGAGGTTCCAGAGTATGATGAGGCATGTCTGAATTTCCTTGTCGAGGATTATGGGAAGAAGAAGCCCATTATGACTCAGGTTGAAGCATTGGCTGGTGAAACACTTCAGCCCAATTTTCATGTTCGAGAAATTGAGGAGAATACGGAAGCGATCTCCATTCTCAGTCGCTTTCATAAAGACCAATGCATCGTTTGTGATACTCAAGGCATTAACCGTGAAGCTTTACTTGCTGCAAAAACAGCAAACAGGGATACGGTTAAAGAAGCTCTTGATCCGAAAATAAAAGAGTTACTGGAAGAAATTACAGGTTTTGTGTTTGGTGTTGATTCCTTTAACTTGAAACAGCGATTGCTACAAACTATTGAAGATGGAGACATGACGATAGTTGCGCAGATACTTGCTGAGATCAGTTCGTACAAACAAATATTTGCAGCGATTCTGCAGAATGCAATCCTTGATGCTTATGAACAAGGGTCGATTGCTGAAACCTACCGGGAATACCATGAACTTATTAGTACTACTCCGGACATTTCGCAGGAGGACTATCTTTATATTCAAGAGATTGTCTCAAATAGCATGAGTAAGCAGCTGACTGTTGAACGCGATGAAAATAGGCGATTGCGTATTCGGCTATCTAACCAAGAGTTTTTAGGATTACCAAGAGACGAGTTGCCGCTCAGTACTGGCGAACAAAACTTCCTGTCTCTCACATTTGAATTCCTCAAAGCAAAAAACTCTGCTGCGCCTGTTGTGGTGATTGACGATCCGGTTTCCAGCTTCGATTCTATTTATAAGAATAAGGTGGTTTATGCAATCGTAAAAATACTAAGCCATAAAAAGCGTATTGTTCTTACACACAACACTGACCTTATTCGTCTACTTGATGGTCAGTATAGGCACTGCTTTAAACTTTATCTTCTGAATAATACTGACGGTGAAGTTAATGGCTTTATCCCTTTGCGCAACCGTGAACAGGATATGCTTATTAGCCTTGAAAAACTGTTGGATGCATTTAGGACGGATGTTCCGAGAAAAGTACAGAATGTAGAGCTTTATTTGATATCAATGATCCCGTTTATGCGTGGTTATGCCAACATTGCGAACAAGCGGGATATATTTGAGAGCCTAACACAGGTAATGCATGGTTATAAAACAGAGAGCGTAGATATTGCAAGTGCATACATAGAACTATTTGGGAATCCTGGCAATATTATTCCAGCGAGCTATCTCGTCAATGTTTCCGATATCCTGTTGAAGTCAGTGGATGCTGTGACGATTGTAGACAATGCCCAATATCCGTTGCTTAATCGTACGCTTAAGCATTCATTCCAGTATCTATATTTAAGACTTGCAGTAGAGAAAGCACTCGTCGATAAATTCAATATAGATACTGAACGCAATACACAGCTTGGCCAGATTATCTCAGTGGCATTTCCGGATGACAACGATATTGATCAAATTCGAAGCAGAATTCGATTGACCTCAAAGAAGACATTAATCAATGAGTTTAATCACTTCGAAGGGAATTTGAGTATTTTTCAACCGGCGATTGATATCACCGATCATGCATTGAGCACAGAGAAGGCGAATCTTATGACCTTTATAGAGAACTTGTAAAAAGGAGAGTGGAATTATGGAAAAGATGAGAATGGAGAGCGTTGATATGTCTACCCAGAACATTAACAAAATCGCAGCGCTGTTCCCAAACTGCATCACGGAGACTGTAGATGAGAACGGCAAGCCGAAGAAAACTATCAACTTTGACCTGCTCCGTCAGATGCTATCTTCCGACGTGCTGGAAGGCGATGAAGCTTATGAGTTTACATGGGTAGGCAAGAAGGCTGCCATAGTTGAGGCCAACAAGCCTATCCGTAAGACGCTTCGGCCCTGCCCAGATAAAAGCGTTAATTGGGATACCACAGAGAATATGTATATCGAAGGCGATAACCTCGATGTGTTAAAACTACTTCAGGAAAGTTATCTCGGGAAGATTGATGTTATTTACATCGACCCGCCATATAATACTGGAAACAATCTGATATATAAGAACAATTTCTACCAGTCAGAAGAAGAGTATGCTGATGATAGTGGAGAAGTTGACGAAGTTGGAAATCGTTTGGTGTTAAATTCACGCTCAAATGGTCGTTTCCATAGCGATTGGTGTAGCATGATATACGAGCGCCTTCTACTTGCGAGAAATCTCTTATCAAGAACCGGAATTATTGTTCTCACAATTGATGATAATGAAATTCACAATGTGACTTCTATCATGGATGAGGTTTTTGGTGAGGAAAACCGATTGGGAGTAGTGATTATTAAGAATAATCCTCAGGGTAGATCTAGCGTTACAGGTTTTCAGATATCGCATGAATATGCGCTGTTCTATGGAAATAGTGAGGCGAAAATTGGCCGCTTACCAAGAAATGAGGATCAGCTTGCGAGATATGGGGAAAGAGATTCTTATGGACCTTTTGAGTGGCGTAACTTTAGAGCACAATATAGTACTGAGTCGCCTAAAATGGTTTACCCGATTTTTGTGAAGAAAGATTGCTCCGATTTCCGAATCCCTAGTATGGAATGGAATGAGTCCTCAAAAAAATATGATTTATTAGAGCAACCGGCAAGCGATGAGGAAATTACGCTTCCTGTCGATGAGTCGGGCCGCACAAGAACATGGAAGTGGTCAATTGCAACCGTTATGGAATGCAAAGATCGCGAAATGGGTGTGCGAAAAGATAGAAGTGGAAATCCTACAGTTTATTACAAGGGCAGAATGAAAGACGAGGGCATGAATCCATATACAATGTGGGATAACCCAAATTATTCATCATCAACTTTTGGGGCAAATCTTCTTGCTGAGATAATAGGAAAAGGAATATTTAGTTACCCTAAATCGCTGTATGCGGTTATAGATTCCTTAAAGGTTGCGAATGCCCATAAAGACGCTTTGATTTTAGATTTCTTTTCTGGTTCAGCGACAACGGCACACGCTGTAATGAGTTTAAATGCTGCGGATCAAGGACATAGAAAGTTTATCTTAGTTCAACTCCCGGAAAAATGCGAGGAGGGAAGCGTACCTTATTTAAATGGATATCGGACAATTTGCGACATTGGAGAAGAGCGCATCAGGAGGTCCGGCTCTAAGGTAAAGGAGGAATCTGGAGTTTTAGCGCAGGACCTGGATGTTGGTTTTAGAGTTTTCAAACTTGATGAAAGCAACATGAATGATGTGTATTATGCCGCCGGCGATTACACCCAGGGGCTATTAACCATGCTGGAGTCAAATATAAAATCAGATCGCACAGACCTTGATCTATTATTTGGTTGCTTGCTGGAATGGGGGCTTCCGCTTTCCATGTCGTACACTTCCGAGAAGATTGATGGTTTCACCGTTCATACATATAACGACGGAGACCTCATCGCGTGCTTTGATGATAATATTTCCGATTCTATTATCAAAGAGATTGCACGCAGGCAGCCGCTTCGCGCGGTATTCCGTGACAGCAGCTTTACCGGAAGCCCTGCAAAGATCAATGTGGGCGAAATCTTCAAAATGCTGGCTCCGGATACTAGGGTGAAGGTGATTTGAGGAAGGGCAGAAATCTATGAAAATACAGTACAAGCATCAGAAATTTCAGGCGGACGCTGCAAAAGCAGTCGTGGATGTCTTTGCCGGTCAGCCGTACCTGACACCAACCTATATGATGGACCGGGGCGCTGGTTTCTATCAGATGAGTCTTACAGAAGATCAGGATTATACCGGCTGGAGCAACCAGCGAATCATTCCGGAGCTGAATGATCAGTTAATCCTAGAGCATCTGCAGAAAATCCAGCGGGCAAATCAAATTGCCCCTTCTTCCAAGTTGGAGGGCCGTTCTGATGGCTATAACCTGACCATTGAGATGGAAACAGGCGTCGGCAAGACTTATACCTACATTAAGACAATGTATGAGCTGAACCGCGCCTATGGCTGGAGCAAGTTCATAATTGTGGTTCCCAGTATTGCGATCAGAGAGGGCGTATATAAGTCCTTTGAGATGACCCAAGAGCACTTTGCAGAGGAATATGGAAAGAAGATCCGCTATTTCATCTATAACTCCTCGCAACTGACGGAGATTGACCGATTTGCATCCGACAGCTCCATCAACGTCATGATAATTAATTCCCAGGCATTTAATGCCAAAGGAAAGGATGCGCGGCGTATTTATATGAAACTGGATGAGTTCCGCAGCCGTCGGCCGATTGATATTATAGCGAAAACGAACCCAATTCTAATTATTGACGAACCGCAGTCGGTCGAAGGTAAACAGACGAAAGAGCGCCTAAAGGAATTTCATCCCCTTCTGACACTGCGTTATTCCGCCACGCATAAGTCAGATAGCATCTACAACATGGTCTATCGGCTGGACGCGATGGAGGCTTACAACAAGCGACTCGTTAAGAAGATTGCTGTCAAAGGCATTTCAGAGTCCGGCAGCAACGCAACAAACAGCTATATTTATCTGGAGGGCATCAACCTTTCCAAGAGTGATCCCACAGCGACGATACAGTTTGATGTAAAGCAAGCCACTGGAACCAAGGTTAAGAGCCGTATCGTCAAGCGCGGTGACAATCTTTATGACTACTCCAATGGTCTGGAAGAATACCGGAATGGTTTTGTGGTGAAAGACATTGATGGCCGATACGATTCTGTGGAGTTCCTGAATGGCATCAAGATTTATGCCGGTGATGTAATTGGTAAGGTGGATGAAGATCAGCTTCGCCGTATCCAGATTCGTGAAACGATCCTGTCCCATATTCAGCGGGAACGTCAGCTCTTTTACAAAGGCATTAAGGTTCTGAGCCTGTTCTTCATTGATGAGGTAGCTAATTATCGAGAGTATGACGCTGCCGGTCAATCGGCAAATGGGAAATATGCCAGAATGTTTGAGGAAGAGTACAAGGATGTCATCAACAACATGCAGCTTCGTATGGGTGAAGATGATTACCTGAAATACCTCGAAAGCATCCCTGCGGCAAAGACCCACGCCGGATATTTTTCTGTGGACGGCAAGGGCAAGATGATAAACAGTAAGGTTGGAAGAAAAGAGACGACTTCCGATGACGTAAGTGCTTATGAATTGATTATGAAGAATAAAGAGTTGCTTCTGGATCGAGATCCGAAGCGCTCTCCGGTGCGCTTCATCTTTTCCCACTCTGCACTGCGTGAGGGCTGGGATAACCCGAATGTATTTCAAATCTGTACATTGAAGCAGAGCAGCAGTGATGTCCGCAAGCGTCAGGAAGTGGGACGCGGCCTGCGTCTCTGCGTCAACCAGGATGGTGAACGTATGGACACTAATGTCCTGGGCAATGACGTTCATAATATCAATGTGCTCACAGTGATCGCCAGCGAGAGCTACGATTCCTTTGCCAAGGGACTGCAGAATGAATTGGCGGAAGCCGTTGCTGACCGTCCGCGTGCTGTTACAGCAGATCTATTCATGGGCAAGGTGATAAAAGACAACCAGGGTAATGAGCAGGTCGTTGACAGTGATACCGCCCATGCGATCTACTTCGACATGATCATAAACGGTTATATCGACAAGAAAGGCGCACTGACGGACAAGTATTATCAGGACAAGGCTAATGGAGATATTAAGGTTGCTGAGGAAGTGTCTGACTCCGCTGTATCTGTTCTCCAGATTGTCGACTCCATTTATGACGCCAGGAGCATGCAGCCGGAAAATGCCCGCAGCAATAATGTGGAACTGCAGGTGAATGAAGAAAAACTGAATAGTCGTGAGTTTAAATCCCTCTGGTCCAAGATCAACGCCAAGTCTGTTTACGTGGTCGATTTTGATACAGATGAATTGATACGAAAGTCGATTTCCTCCCTAGACAGCAAACTTCATGTATCCAAAATCGTAACTGTTCAGAACCCCTTGCTTACTGCAGGACGATCTCGGCGTTTCCGGCAAATGCCGCAGTCAATGCCTCGTAGGCGCTGACACCATGCTTTCTGCCCGTACTGATATATGACAT
>Ga0256405_10006388_pt1 | contig 18913 bp, 16 predicted proteins | sample RumenRJG_02DNA_FD_189096 | JGI IMG/M metagenome (GOLD analysis project Ga0256405, IMG submission 189096) | Bovine rumen microbial communities from Lethbridge, Alberta, Canada - RJG_02 | ecosystem: Host-associated > Mammals > Digestive system > Stomach > Rumen | place: Canada: Alberta... | reverse complement strand
AGTGACTATGTCCGGCTCTTTTCTGACGCCTGCGACGGCAGTTCTGGAGGGAGGCGACTTCATAGGAGATACATGTGTTTTCACTTATAAAGTGGAGAAACACAGACTTCACGCGGGACGCAATTTCGGGAGGATCATCTTCCGGTCGCCCTATCAGGAGATCCAGATCCCGGTGGAGATCATTTACAGGAGAAGGAGCGACGCCAGAGCGAGGCAGGAGAGGGAGAGCAGAAGAGCCCTTATTGAAATGATGCGCCACTATGAGCGGCTGCACACGGGGTGGGCAAGACAGGCTCAAGGGCTTGAGAGCGGGATCGACGACGGCGAGTGGCTCAGACAGGCGGACGAACTGGTCAAAAGATTGTCGTTCCTGCGAAGAGACAGTATTTTGCCGAGGCTTTACGCCGCGCAGATCTTTCTTATGGAAAACCGGATCCATCAGGCTGTAACGGAACTGGAAAACGTTCGGAGAAAGCTAGCGGGCGTCGCGCCGGGAGAAGTGCTGGAAATGGGGTACAGCCAGTACAAAGGCGAGTCAGATATTGAGTACTGCTACAGGCAGTTTCTGACCGCGCTGGCCTACAATGACGCCGACGTCATCACGCCGAGAGTGGGCAGGATCCTCAGGGAGCGCTACAGAAGGAATCCTTCGGACTGGAGGATCTCCTGGATGATAATGCAGCTCCTTCCCGAGTACGCGCCCGGGCTTCCGGCGCGCTGGAATTTCCTGAAAAAGCAGTATACGAACGGCAGCAGGAGCCCCATCCTGTATCTGGAGGCCTGGGATATGATCCACGCAGATCCCTCTTACCTGAGCCTTCAGGAGGACCGAAGGACAGGAAGATACGGGGGAGACGCCTTTGAGAGGCAGGTGCTTCTGTACGCGATCAGGAAGGAACTTCTCGATCCGCAGACCATGGAGAGCGTGCTGGAGAGAGCAGACCGCAGAAGGGAGTTTTCGCGGTCTCTTTATCGTATCCTGACGACGGCTTACGGCCAGGAGAGAATGCGCGGGATGCAGCCCGCGATCCTCAAGAGCATCTGCACGCTGCTGATCAGGGGAAATAAGACGGGACCGGGATATTTTGTCTGGTATTCAAGAGCAGTGGACAAGGAACTGTCCCTGATGAGGCTTTCCGAGTGCTTTCTGCAGTCTATGCCGGAGGATTACGAGGGAATCATTCCGGACAGTGTGATGAGAAATACTTTCAGAGGAAGTATGCTCTCGAACGGAAGCAGGGCGTATTTTTACAGATACCTTTACCAGAACAGAGAGCGCTATCCGGATGTTTTCAGGCAGTGCGCGGAGGATATCAGGAGTTTTTTGGAGGTCCAGATATCGGAACACCGCATGTCCGACAATCTCGCGGCGCTTTATACGGCTGCGCTCATGGACGAGGAGATCAGACCTCAGAATGCCGGAGATCTGACCAAACTCTCTTATCTGTCGCATCTGCGGACGACGCACCTGTATATGAAAAGGGCTGTGACGATCTACGCGCAGAGCAGCAAAGAGCGGACTTATCCGATCGAGAACGGAAACTGCGTGCTCCCGATCTACGGGGAGGACAACCGGATCTTCCTGGAGGACGCGCAGCACAACCGTTATACGGCCAGCGTGCCCTATACCTGTGACAGGATGATGGACCCTGTGCAGGCGCCGGATCAGGTGTCGGTGCAGGAGATGACGGACCTGCCTTTCGCCCTGGAAATCTCGGGCGCGGCAGGAGAATCCTTTGAAGTCACAGATGAGACGCTCCAGTACTGTGAGATCCTGGTCAGATCCGCGGGGATCGCGCCCTCTTACAGGATCAGGCTCAAGCTAAGACTCATGGATTATTACGAGCGAACCGGCGATCAGGAGAAACTCCGGGGAATGGCAGGAACTCTTGAGCCCGGTGACCTGGGCGCTGACGACCGTGTAAGGACGATCGGGATCATGGCGCGGTGCGGAATGTACGCCGAAGCGGCAGAATGGCTCGCGGCCGGAGGCGCGGACCAATGTCCCGCGGAACTGCTGGCGGCAGTGGCGCTGGGAACGGCTGCGGACGCGGATGAAGATGAACGGAAAACGGAACAGGCGGGAAAGATCGCCTGGGCGGCTTTCGAGCGCGGGGAGCACAGAAGAGATGTCCTGGCGCTGATCCTTCACAGCTTCGACGGACTGACAGAAGATCTTCTGCGGGTGAGAGATACGATCCTGGAATTTGCTGAGAATGATGAAGACCCGCTCTTAACTGCGGCGGAGGACAGACTGCTGTCCCAGATACTCTTCAGCGGTGAGATGGCCGCCAATCAGGAAGACCTGCTTTTGAGACAGTACAGAAGAGGGGACAGCCACAGGGTGCTGGCGGCTGCAGGTATATCCCAGTATTGTCACTATGTTTTTGCTGAGTGGCGTTCTATGGACTCCGATATTATGAAGCTGATCACAATGGCGGACCGGGAGGGCCATGCGCTTCCCGTGATCTGCAGACTGGCTTATCTTAAGACTCTTGCGGACAGAACGGACAGTTTCACAGAGGGCGAGGCGGACACGGCCAAGAGATTTATGACTTCTCTTCTCAGAGAGGAGATCGTTTTTCCTTTCTACCGGCAGTTCGCAGGAGCAGGGCCTGCGCTCAGGCTCTACGACCGGGAGACAATGATCGAGTATCATAATCCGGCGGGAGTCAGGGGCGCAAGGGGCCATGTGGTCATTCACTGCGCGCTGGAAAGAGGCGGCAGGCAGGAACCCTTTATGGCAAGGGAAATGAAGGAGATGGTGCGGGGATTCTATGTGAGTTCCTTCTTCCTGTTCTATGGGGAGCAGGTGCACTATTTTATCACCGACGATCCCGAGGAGAAGAATATTGTGGAGAGCGGCACCATCGGACAGGACGCGAGGATCGACCTGGCGCAGACGGACCGGTTCGCTCAGATTGACGCGATCTCCAGAGCCGCTGCGCTCAGAGAGCGCGAAAAGACAGTGCAGCTGCTCAGCGAGTACACGAAAAAGGAGTATCTGACAGCCGCGCTCTTCGGCGCGGAGGAGGAAAACGATGTTATTTACCAGACTACCTGAGAAAAAATACCTTCTGGGGATAGATATCGGGGAGACTTTCTGCCAGATTTCCTATCTGAACACGCGAAGACTCACGGCGGGGATGGATCCCCATACATTTTCTTATATCACGGGGGGCGAGGAGTTCGATATCCCGGCAGCGGCTTTTCAGGATCCCGAGAGCGGCAAATGGTTCTTTGGAAATGATGCTCTAAATCTGTCCGCCGAGCGCGGAAAGGAGCCTTTGACACATCTTCTCGCCAATGCGAGGGAAGACGGGAACAATGATCATCTGCAGATCCTGATCTCTTTCCTGGGCTACTGTATGAGCCTTCTGTCAAAAGAGGTGACCGCTGAGGAGATTGAGGCCCTCACCTTTACGACCGAGGATATGGATACAACAAATGCAGAGATTCTGAGAAAGGCTGCAGAGGCGCTCTTCCCGGGTTTTGACAAAGTGGCCTATGAGGAGCATATCAGGTCCTTCTATCACTATGTGCTCATGCAGGACGAGGAGCAGCGCAGACAGGCGGTCCTTCTTGTGGACGGCTGGTCCGACTCGGAACTGGTGCTCTACACGCTTTCCTTTAACAAAAAAACGAGGCCCATCGTGTGCTTTCCTAAGGAGCGCCATCTTGAGATCCCGATGGACACGGACGCCGCGCAGAAGGACAGGCTGCTCTTTACGGCAGTGAGAGAACTGATGCAGGAACAGGAATTCTCGGCAGCTTATCTCACGGGGAGAGCGCTGGGAGGCGGATGGATGAAGGATTCCCTGAACCTGATCTGCCGGGGACGGCGGGCGTTTCAGGGAGACACACTTTACAGCAAGGGCGCGGCCGACAGCACAATGGCAGCTTGCGGACTTGCCTCCAAAGCTGACAAGTATTTCTATCTGAGCAGGGACGCACTCCGCTGCAACATCGGCATGGAGTGCCTCAAAAAGGGCAGAACGGTCTATCAGGCGCTTCTGGACGCGGGCGCCGCATGGTACGATGCAGCCGCGCAGATAGACGTCCTTTTGGAGGACGGCGATGAGATCGTCTTTTTAGAGACTTCCGTAGACCGGGGAAATGAGCGGGAGATCGCTGTAAAACTGGAAAATATGCCGCAGAGGCCGAGGGCAGCCACGAGACTCAGGATCAGGCTCAGCATGGTATCCGCGGACAGGATGAAACTGGAAGCGGAGGACCTGGGATTCGGAGAGATCTTCCCCTCCACGGGAATGAAATGGGAACAGGAGATTGCCATCTATGGGTAGGTGTATTTTGACAACAGGGCGTATCGCGGAGAAGCCCTACCGGATCAGGGTCATAGACCGGAATGTCTATACTGTAGAGGAATTGTGCTATTCCATAGCCCAGTGCGCCTCTTTTCTGGACGAAGACTTTATGGACCACGAGCTTTTAGTGTGGCTCGAGGAGTCCTGCGGGCTCGCCGAACTGGCTTCCCAGCTGAGATCGCTGCTGCGGGGAAGGTGTGCGGTCGAAGATTTCGCCTCTGTGCTCCTTCTGTATGTGGGGTATCAGAGCACGGCCGAAATAGAGAGGATCCGCGCGTCGATCTCATCCGGGAAAGGAATGGAGCCCTTCCACAGGAGACTGAGCGAGGCGAAGTTCGTGGCTTCCAGAGGACATATCACCCAGGCGATCGAGCTTATGGACGGGATAGAGGCCGAGCTTCCTGAACTGGAAAGGGAAATGAGGGGAAGGATCTGGGCTGAGAAGGGACTTCTCTACGCGCAGGGATTCAGGTACGCGGAGGCGGCGGACTGTTACGGGAAAGCCTGGAGGCTCTCCGGAAGCAGGCAGAACTGTGTCAGATATCTTGCGGCGCTTCGCTTTTCAATCCCTGAAGAGGAGTATAAAGCCTTCATAGACGAGCACCCGGAATTGGAGGATCCCGCAAGGGAACTGAACAACACCGCCGCGGCAGCGGTGAAGGAATGGAAGAACGGAACTGCCGGCCGTCAGAGCAAGCGGATGCAGGTCTATCTCCGGAACGGACAGGCGAGATCTTTCGATAATTACGCCCTGCAGAGGGTCCGTGAACTGCGGGACCGCTTCAGGGAGGACAACGCGCCCTCTTTCTAGGAAATTAAGGGCCTGAGCAGGATCTTGAACAATCCTTTTATTGAAATCGGGAAAAATATTGTTATACTGTATTACGTTGTTGAATAAGGTGTAAAAAGCCTTACGGATTTTTGATCAGTTCTAGAAAGGAAACCAGGAATGGCCAATGACAGATATGTGAGCCCGCTCTCCGAGAGATACGCGAGCAAAGAGATGCAGTACATCTTTTCTCCGGATATGAAATTCAGGACCTGGAGAAAACTGTGGATCGCGCTGGCTGAGACGGAGCAGGAACTGGGACTGCCCATCACCGACGAGCAGATCGCCGAACTCAAAGCCCATGCGGATGATATTAACTATGAAGAAGCCAAAGCCAGAGAGAAAGTGGTCCGCCATGATGTAATGAGCCATGTCTACGCATACGGACTGCAGTGCCCCAAGGCGAAGGGGATCATCCACCTCGGCGCGACAAGCTGCTATGTCGGAGACAACACGGATGTCATCATCATGAGAGAAGCGCTCAGGCTTGTTCGCCGCAAACTGATCAATGTTTTGGCGGAGCTGGCCAAGTTCGCTGACGAATACAAGAGTCTTCCCACTTTGGGATTTACACATTTCCAGCCTGCTCAGCCTACAACTGTGGGCAAAAGAGCGTCTCTCTGGATGCAGGAATTCTATCTGGCCCTGGGCGAGGTGGAACATGTGATGGGAAGCCTGAAACTTCTCGGAAGCAAGGGAACGACAGGCACTCAGGCCTCTTTCCTGGAACTGTTTGACGGAGACCTCGGCAAAGTGGACCGCCTTGATCCCATGATTGCTGAGAAGATGGGATTTGACGGCTGTGTCTCCGTATCGGGCCAGACCTATCCCAGACTTGTGGATACGATCGTTCTAAACGCGCTTGGAATCGTCGCTTCAGCGGCAATGAAGCTCGGAACGGACATCAGACTGCTTCAGCACCTCAAGGAAGTGGAGGAGCCCTTCGAGAAGAGCCAGATCGGATCAAGCGCCATGGCGTACAAGAGAAATCCCATGCGCAGTGAGAGGATCTGCTCGCTCTCCAGATATGTGATGATCGATGTTCTCAACCCCGCGGTTACAGCGGGAACTCAGTGGTTTGAGAGGACGCTCGATGATTCTGCCAATAAGAGACTTTCCATTCCGGAAGGATTCCTTGCCATCGACGGCGTGCTCGATCTGTGCCTGAACGTCACGGACGGCCTCAAGGTCTATCCCAAGGTCATCGAGAAGCGCCTCATGTCGGAACTTCCCTTCATGGCGACAGAGAACATCATGATGGACGCCGTGAAGGCGGGCGGAGACAGACAGGAGCTCCATGAGAGGATCCGCGAACTGTCCATGGAAGCCGGAAGACGCGTGAAGGAAGAGGGAAAGGACAACAATCTTCTGGAACTGATCGCGGCAGATCCGGCTTTCCACATGAGTATCGAAGAGCTCAGGAAATCGATGGATCCCTCAAGATATATCGGATGTGCGCCTCACCAGGTTGAGAGATTCCTCAGGGATGTGATCCGCCCTGTGCTGGATGCAAACAGAGATATTCTCGGAGAAAAGGCCGAGATCAACGTCTGATCACAATAAACTGCTCCCGATAATTCATTATAAACGGCAGAAGGTTATTGATCTGCCGGTCAAAGGAGGAAAATATGGTTAAAGCTGTCGTAGGCGCGAACTGGGGCGATGAAGGAAAAGGCAAGATCACAGACATGCTGGCCGATTCCGCGGATGTCGTGATCCGCTTTCAGGGAGGTGCCAACGCGGGGCACACGATCGTAAATCAGTATGGTAAATTCGCGCTCCACACACTGCCTTCAGGCGTTTTTCATCAGGACGTGATGAACATTATCGGAAACGGAGTCGCGCTGAATGTCCCGCTTCTCTTTAAAGAGGTTCAGGAGATCACCCAAAAGGGAGTTCCGGCGCCGCAGCTGATGATCTCGGACCGCTGCCAGATCGTGATGCCTTATCACATTCTCTTCGACCAGCTTGAGGAGGAGAGACTGGCAGGAAAATCCTTCGGTTCCACCAAGTCGGGCATCGCGCCTTTCTATTCCGACAAGTATGCAAAGATCGGATTCCAGGTCAATGAGCTGTTTCAGGACGAGGCGGTCCTTGCGGAGAAGATCGCGGATGTCTGTGTCAAAAAAGACATCCTTCTGGTGAATCTCTATCACAAAGATCCTATCGATCAGAAGGAGCTTCTGAACACGCTGATGGAGTACCGCGACATGATCGCCCCTTACGTGGGCAATGTCGCCGAGTACCTGGAGAGGGCCATCAAAGAGGGAAAGACGATCCTTCTTGAGGGCCAGCTCGGAACAATGAAGGACCCTGACCACGGTATCTATCCCATGGTCACTTCTTCCAGCACTCTTGCCGCATATGGCGCGATCGGAGCCGGAATTCCTCCTTATGCCATTGAGAAGATCGTGGTCGTCAACAAAGCTTATTCTTCCGCGGTAGGAGCCGGGGAATTCACATCCGAGATCTTCGGAAGCGAAGCAGAAGAACTGCGCAGAAGAGGCGGAGACGGCGGCGAGTACGGCGCGACCACAGGAAGACCCAGAAGAGTGGGCTGGTACGACTGTGTAGCGTCCAAATACGGGTGCCGGCTGCAGGGAGCCACAGATGTGGCGTTCACTGTGCTCGACGTTCTGGGATATCTCGATGAGATCCCTGTATGCGTCGCTTATGAGATCGACGGGGAAGAGACTACTGAGTTTCCCGTCACGCATGTCCTTAAAAAAGCTAAACCGGTTTGGAAGAAACTCCCCGGCTGGAAATGCGATATCAGGGGGATCAGAAAGTACGAAGATCTTCCCGAAAACTGCAGAGATTATATCGAGTTTATAGAGCAGCAGATCGGCTATCCGATCACGATGGTATCCAACGGACCCGGAAGAGACGACATTATTTACCGCGAATCCGCGCTCAGCAAAAAGTGATATTATGAAGATCGATACAGTGATTTTTGATATTGGCGGCGTCCTGGTAGGGCTTGGCAGAATACACTTTTTTGAACAGTTCGGCTATTCTCATGAGATGTGCCAAAGGCTCCTCGACAGTACGCTCAGAAATCCCAACTGGAAAGAGCTCGACATAGGGCTCCTCAGTGACGAGGAAGTGATCGACCGCTTTGTGCAGGACACTCCTGAACTGGAACAGGAGATCCGGGCCTGCATGAAGAATATCCACGGCGTCGTATACAGACTGGAGACATCGATCCCGTGGATAAAGGAGATAAAGGAGAGCGGAAGAAGAGTCCTGTACCTGTCTAACTATTCCATGAAAGTGGCGAGGGACAATGAGGACGCAATGGATTTCCTTCCGTATATGGACGGGGGACTTCTGTCCTGCGACTACAATGTGATCAAGCCAGATCCGGCTTTCTATCAGATCCTTATCGACAAGTACGATCTGGACCCGTCAAAATGCGTGTTCCTGGACGACCTGGAGGACAACCTTGCCGCTGCGAGGAAATTCGGGATTCAGACAATTCAGGTAAGGGACCATGAGCAGGCGGCGTCAGATCTGCGGGCGCTATTGGAGGAATCTTAATGAGCAACATTTCTGAAAACGGAAACGCACCGGAAAAAGCGCCTTGGACCGCGAAGAGAGTGGCTGCCGTGATCGGCATCGTTCTTTTGGTGGGACTCTATATTCTTACTTTTGTGAGCGCCCTGATCGGAACGGGAGGCTCGGGCAGACTGTTCCGCTTCAGCCTGGGAATGACTATTGCGGTGCCGATCTTTCTGTGGATCTTCAGCTGGTGCATAGGAAAGTTCACTAACCGGTAAAACAGTCACTGTTTTGGCAAAAAAGTCAAAGTTACCGCTTGACAGTGAGAAGACTGAGTGATATTGTAATCTGGTACGTGAAAAACACGTAATTGGTACAAGAAAGAAGAGTTACCGCTCTCACCCAACGGCGAAAGCTTTTGAGGTTAATACCAATCTTTGATCCGGCAGCTGTTTCCGGGAGAAATGAGCTGTGAGGAAACGGGATTTGTTGACAGCGGTACGGATTGTGCCGCTGTTTTCTTTTGTCTTAAGTTGTGGAGGGTACAACAATCAGAAACAATAACGACAATTTATTCATTAATGAACAGATTCGCGACAGAGAAGTTCGAGTGATCGGCCCCGAAGGCGAGATGCTCGGCATCATGTCCGCTCTCGAAGCGAGAAAACTGGCTGAAGAGGCAGATCTTGATCTGGTTAAGATCTCTCCCGGTGCTAAGCCTCCGGTGTGCAAGATCATCGACTACGGCAAGTACAAATATGAGAAGACCAGAAAAGAGAAGGACGCCAAGAAGAAGCAGCACACGGTCGAGATCAAGGAGATCCGCATGTCTCCCAATATCGACACCAACGATCTTCAGACCAAGATCAACGCGGCGAGAAAGTTCCTCACAAAGGGCGACCGCGTGAAGGTGACGCTCCGCTTCCGCGGACGTGAAATGGCCCACATGCAGCAGAGCGCGCACATCCTGACAGATTTCGCGGATGCGCTTAAGGACTGCGCTTCAGTGGACAAGACCCCTAAGGTAGAGGGACGAAGCCTTACCATGTTTCTTGCCGGCAAGAAGCAGTGATCTAAGGACCGGTTCCGGGACTTAAAGATAACTGCGTGATATTCGCAGCCGGTTTGAATAGAGTTCTGTCAGGGGGTTTTATGACAGAAACAGAACCGCAATTAATAGAGTGGACGATGATCCACGTTTGGCAAAGGAGGTAAATAAAATGCCCAAGATGAAAACTAAGAGAGCTGCTGCAAAGCGCTTCAAACTGACAGGCTCCGGCAAACTTATGAGATTTAAAGCCAATAAGCGCCACATCCTGACCAAGAAGTCCACAAAGAGGAAGAGAAACCTCAGAAAGCCTACTCTGGCGGACGCTACCAACATCAAGACAATGAAGAAGATCATGCCTTATCTGTAATTGAGACAGGTGCATGAAGAACGGATTCGAATTAAGAAGAAACGCACAATTGTAATTGTGCCTTACATATAATGGAGGATAGATAAAATGGCCAGAATTAAAGGCGCTCTTAATGCGAGAAAGAAACACAACAGAGTATTAAAGCTTGCCAAGGGCTACAGAGGAGCCAGGTCCAAGCAGTACAGAATTGCTAAGCAGTCCGTTATGCGTGCTCTTACATCTGCGTTCGCAGGCAGAAAGCAGAAGAAGAGAGAGATGAGATCCCTCTGGATCGTTCGTATCAACGCAGCAGCAAGAATGAACGGCATCAGCTACAGCCAGATGATGCACGGCCTCAAGGTCGCAGGAGTTGACATCAACCGCAAGATGCTCGCTGACCTTGCAGTCAACGACGCAGCAGGCTTCGCAGCACTCACCGAGGTTGCTAAGAAGGCGATCGCATAATTGAAATAATGTTAGAAATAATGGAAACTGTCGCTTATTATAGTATAAGCGGCAGTTTTTTTGCTGCCGCATTGTATCGGTGATTCATGCACTGCAAAGTCGGAACATAGACGCGGTGCGCTTATAATATGACAGGAACAGTTTATGAAGAAAGAATTGATCGTGATGATTCTGGCAGCGGCAGTGGTTGTGTTCAGTTCCTGCAGAGCAGGCACAGAGATGCCTCCGGATCAGGGATACGAATCCGGAGAGGTTCCGTATGACAGTTCCAGCGAGATCGGATACACAAACGAATACTCGTACCAGTACACGACAGAGCACCCTGCCTATCTTGAGGAGAACGATATGAATACAGAGGAGATAAACTGCTGGGGAGATTCCATTACTGAGGGCTATGGGAGCGACGGACTGACCTATCCGGATGTGCTGGAGGAACTGACGGGTATCCCTGTCAGAAATCTGGGCGTCGGAGGGGAGGACAGCGTGGATATCCTGAAACGGAGCGCCGCCTATGGCAGCCAGGAGGAGGATATCCTCGTGATCCAGATGGGAGACAACGGCGGCTGGATAAATCTGGGACAGCTGATCCGCCAGTATCGCAAACTGATCTCGAAAGCCGGTACGGACCGCTATATCATCATAAGTTCCACGGACGACCCAAATGACTTCGAACAGATCTGGGGGTATACGACGGAACCGGTGGGACTGGAGAATACCTGGTACGAGGAGGAGTTTGAGAAGGAGTTCGGAGAGCACCTCTTTAATGGAAGGAAATACCTGATCGAGCACGGTCTTGAGATCAATGGGCTAAAGGAGACAGAAACTGATTACATGAGGGCCAAAAACGGTTATATTTCTCTGCAGCTGCGGAATCCGTGGATCGATAACACGCACCTCAACGAGGCGGGCTATACCGCCCTTGCGCATGGGGTATATGAAAAAGGAAAAGAATTGGGGTATTGGTAAATTGCAAAGAAAAGAAAAAAGCTCGTAAACATGACGTTTACGAGCTTTTCTTAATCGGAGTGACGGGATTCGAACCCACGACCCCTTCGTCCCTAACGAAGTGCGCTAGCCAGCTGCGCTACACCCCGATCTTCATTTGAAGTTCCTGCTTTTCAACAGGCAAATGCTATTATATATGCTCATGAGTAGAAATGCAAGCCCTTTTTCAAAAAATAATCAGGAAGATTTCATTTACAATAACAGCAAACAATGGTACAATTCAATTGCATAAAATATAATTACGAGAGGAGCCAATATGAACAACATATACGAATTGGAAAAAACTAACAGCAGTGAGTCATCCCGAGAGAAGACGATCATTAGGACCAGCATCATCGGAATCATTGCTAACGTTTTTCTGGCCGCCTTTAAGGCTGTGATCGGGATCATGACCCATTCCATCGCCATCGTGCTCGACGCGGTCAACAACATCTCTGACGCAGGGAGTTCTCTGATCACGATCGTCGGCACAAAGCTTGCCGGCAAGGAACCGGACAAGAAGCATCCTTTCGGTTACGGCCGAATTGAGTATCTCAGTGCCATGATCATCTCAGTGATCGTCCTGTACGCCGGCATCACTTCCTTTGTGGAATCTGTCAAGCAGATCCTTCACCCGGAGACACCGGAGTATAATACTATTTCTCTGATCATTGTTGCAGTCGCTGTGGCAGTCAAAGTGCTTCTCGGCCGCTATGTCAAGAGTATAGGCGAAAAAGTAAACTCGGATTCTCTTATCAATTCCGGAGAAGATGCTACGCTTGACTCGGTTATTTCCGCGTCCACGCTGGTCGCTGCCGGTATTTTCATGATCTTCCACATATCACTGGAAGCCTGGCTCGGCGCGATCATCTCTGTAGTGATCATCAAGTCCGGTATCGAGATGCTGCAGGATACGATCTCGAAGATCCTGGGAGAGCAGAATGACCCCGAACTGGCCAGGGAAATCAAGAACACCGTCACAAGCTTTCCTGATGTGCAGGGCGCTTACGACCTGGTGCTCAACAACTACGGCCCGGATGCCTGGAACGGATCCATTCATATCGAAGTTCCGGACACATACACAGCCGATCAGCTGGACCTGCTGATCCGAAAGATCCAGATGGCGGTTTACAAAAAACACCGTGTCGCGCTGACGGCTATAGGCGTCTATTCGGTCAATACAAAGGACGCGGAAGTGATTGAGATGAAGCGCCGGGTACGGGAGATCGTCTTTGCCCATCCGGATGTGAAGCAGATCCACGGCTTCTACCTGGTCAAGGAAGAAAAAACCATGCGCTTTGATATCGTGGTCAGCCTTGCAGCAAAGGACCGCAGGGCAGTATATAAAGAAGCAGTCGCTGATGTGCAGAAGGAATTTCCTGATTATACGCTCCATGTAGCCATGGATACCGATTTCGCGGAAGAGTGAGCCTTATCCCTCGCTTTTGCCCATTGCAGAATGAAAGTGAAGACTTTATAATTTAATGGGATTTTTGGGAGTAGTGATCCTGCAAATTGGTTTAGATAAAGGAGAATCGAGCACATGAGCAAATCAGAACGCAGAGTAGGCACAGTATCCAGAGGCATTCGCTGCCCCATCATCAGGACCGGGGACGACCTGGGCGCGATCGTGACAGAGAGCGTGCTGCTGGCAGCGGAGAGTGAAGGATTTGAACTCAGGGACCGCGATGTCATCGCAGTCACAGAGTCTATCGTCGCGAGGGCACAGGGCAATTACTGCACGGTTGAGGATATTGCGGAGGATGTTAAGAATAAACTCGGCGGCGGCACGATCGGCGTTATCTTCCCGATCCTTTCCCGCAACAGATTCGCGATCTGTCTTCGCGGAATCGCGAAGGGTGCCAGGAAAGTCGTCCTGATGCTCAGTTATCCTTCAGACGAAGTGGGGAATGAACTGGTGAGCCTTGATAAGATCGACGAGGCGGGCGTAAATCCCTACAGCGATGTCCTGACTTTGGCAAAATACAGAGAGCTTTTCGGCGTCAACAAACACGAGTTTACCGGCGTCGATTACGTCGAGTACTACGGAAACCTCATCCGCGAGTGCGGGGCGGAGTGCGAGATCATCTTTGCCAATCAGCCTAAAGCGATCCTGGAATATGCGGACCATATTCTCAACTGCGATATTCACACCAGAAAGCGTACCAAGAGGATCCTTCTGGCGAATGGCGCCAAGGCTGTCTGCAGCCTCGATGAGATCATGAACGCGCCCGTAAACGGCAGCGGATGCAACGAACTGTACGGCCTTCTGGGCTCCAACAAATCCACCGAGGATAAGGTGAAACTCTTCCCCAGACAGGCAAAAGGGCTTGTACTTGATATTCAGGAGAGAATTCTTAAAGCGACCGGCAGGCATGTGGAAGTTATGGTCTACGGCGACGGAGCCTTTAAGGATCCCCAGGGCAAGATCTGGGAGCTGGCCGATCCGGTGGTTTCTCCTTTCTTTACGGACGGACTGATCGGAACTCCCAACGAACTCAAACTCAAATATCTGGCTGACAATGATTACAAGCACCTGTCCGGAGAGGAACTTCGCAGCGCGATCTCCGAGAGCATCCGCAAGAAAGACGCTGACCTCAAGGGCAGCATGGCTTCCCAGGGAACAACTCCCCGCCAGCTGACAGACCTGATCGGCTCTCTGTGCGATCTGACAAGCGGTTCCGGCGACAAGGGAACCCCGGTTGTCCTGGTGCAGGGATATTTTGACAACTACACGAATGACTGATGAAGAAAGACAAGTTCAAGAACAGAAAATGGTATAACAATGCTGTCGCGATCGTGATCGGCGTTGTGAGTTATGTGGCGCTGACAAACCTGGGCATCATAAACGATTTCCTGAGGAATGTCGGCGGGTACTTTATGCCCATTTTTTACGGCGGCGTGATCGCATATCTGGTCAATCCGCTGGCTTCCGCGCTTCAGAAGAGGGTCTTTAAGAATCTCAGGAACGAGACTCTCAAGTGGACACTCTCCGTATTTGTGGGAATGTTCCTGGTACTTCTGTTCCTGTCCGCTCTTCTGTTTATGCTGGTCCCCCAGCTGTTTGAGAGCATCATGCTGCTGGTCAGCAATATGGACAGCTATATCGTCAGGCTGAACGGTCTGATCGAGGGCATGAACATAGGAACGCTCGATATCGGATCTCACGTGGAAGAGATGATGGGATCGCCGGAGGATCTGCTTAAGACAGCTTCCCAGTTCCTGAGCACTTCCTTAAGGAGGATCCTGAGTACTTCCGCGAACATCGGCAGGACGATCTTCAACCTGCTGATCGCTTCGATCCTGTCCATCTACCTGCTTTTGGCCAAGGATTCGATCAAAACCGGGAGCAGGCGCCTGATGAGATCGCTCATGTCGCAGAAGTGGTACGATATTGTGCTGAACTTTATGGCGCGCTGCAACAATATACTGGTGCGCTATATCGTGTTCTCACTGTTTGACGGAGTCATAGTGGGCGGCGCAAACGCGATCTTTATGGCAATCTGCGGAATGCAGTATGTGGGGCTGGTCTCGGTCGTGTGCGGCGTCACAAACCTGATCCCGAGTTTCGGCCCAGTCATCGGGGCTGTGATCGGCGGATTTATTTTGCTGCTGGTCAATCCGTGGCATGCGCTTTTATTCCTGGGATTTACAGCGGTTCTGCAGACTCTTGACGGCTATGTGATCAAGCCCAAACTGTTTGGAGATTCACTTGGTGTCTCAGGCCTCCTGATCCTGATCTCTATCGTACTCTTCGGCAATATTTTCGGCGTCGTGGGAATCCTGCTCGCAATACCTCTGGCCGCGATCATCGACTTCACATATGAAGAGGGGATCCTTCCGCTTCTGGAGATGAGGAGGGCGGAAATGGACGCTGAACTGGCGGCAGAAGATCTGGACCAGGCAGAGTTGAAGGAAAAGCGGGCGGCAATGGAAGTGCTCAGCGAGATGTCGGAGGGCGGAAAACGCAAATGAAGATCTCTATCCTTACGATGTTTCCGCAGATGTTCGACAGTTATCTGCAGGGACCTGTTTTGCAGCGGGCGATCCGTAAGGAGAGCCTCAAGATCGAGATCATCGATATCAAAGATTTTGCGCCGGGAAGCTACCGGCACATTGACGATTCGCCTTTTGGCGGCGGGGCCGGCATGGTGATGCGCTGCCAGCCGGTGCTTGACGCGCTCAGATACGCACAGGGCACGGGAGATGGCAGTACGCAGAGCGGAACTGCAGTTTCGGCGGCCATGACGCCGGCCGGCCGGAGGTTTGACCAGAAGACGGCGCGCAGGTATGCGAAGCTTGATCATCTGATCCTGATCTGCGGGCACTACGAGGGCATGGACGAGCGCATCTACAGGCATGTGGACGAGCAGATTTCCATCGGGGACTATATTCTGACAGGCGGTGAGATCGCCGCTATGGCGGTGTCGGATGCTGTGATAAGACTCCTGCCCGGTGCGATCCGGGAAGGGAGCACCTCGGAGGAATCCTTCGAAAACGGCCTTTTGGAGTATCCGCAGTACACACAGCCGGCAGTCTATGAGGGCGAAGCGGTGCCTGAGGTCCTTTTATCGGGACATCATGAGAAGATCCGCAAATGGAGGCTCAGGGAGTCTCTCAGAAGGACGCTCCTGATGAGGCCGGACCTCCTTGAACAGAGGGAGATGACCGCGGAGGAAGCGGAGATCTTAGAAGAACTGGCAAAAGAGAGAAAATGAGACGGGGAATTTTCACCGTCTCTTTTTTTATATATAATGGATATATGAGAGGAAGGAGGGTGCATCGGCATGGAACTGATCAAGAGTGAGTATGGCCTGAATACTATGCAGCTGATCGATCTGCTGATCCTGATAATGGTGAGCAGCGGCGTGTGCGGTTTTATATACGAATTGTTCTTCTACAAGATCGATACGGGAAAATTTGTCAAAAGAGGGTCCAGTTATGGTCCGTGGATTCCGATCTACGCATTCGGAGGCCTGGCGTACGCGCTCCTGGTATACCGGTTTAAGGACAAACCGCTTCTTGTCTTCCTGCTGTGTGTGATCGTGTCAGGTCTTCTGGAGTACGCCACAGGATGGTTTCTCTACAATATCTGCGACACAAGACTGTGGGATTACAACACAGAGATATGGAATTTCGGAAATATTGGAGGGTATGTCTGTTTTCGGTCAGTTTTAGTCTTCGGCCTCGCCGGGCTGATGCTGATCTATGTAGTGATCCCGATGCTGGTAAAGATCATGAATCGGTTTGATCCTGCTTTAGTAAATAAAGTGTGCCTGATCCTCGGGGCTGTATTTGCCTTGGATTGTATATTGTACCAGATTATGAAATTGGAATAGGAGGGTGACCAATGTCTATTCTCGCAGCATTTATGGTGCCGCATCCGCCCATGATCGTACCTGCTGTCGGGCGCGGGAGTGAGGCGCAGATCATGAAGACGACCGGGGCTTATGAGCAGGTCGCGGAGGAGATCGCGGCGCTCAGTCCGGATACGATCATCATCACAAGTCCGCATTCTGTTATGTACGCGGACTATTTCCACATCTCGCCCGGTAAAAGCGCCCGGGGAGATTTCGGACAATTCCGGGCTTCTCAGGTGAGCTTTGAGGAGGAGTACGATACAGAACTTGTCGCAGCCATCGACAGACTTGCGCGGGAGGCGGGATTTCCCGCGGGTGTCATGGGAGAGCGTGAGAGGAGGCTTGATCACGGGACCATGGTACCCCTTTATTTCATCCGCCGGGTTTACGCAGGCGGCAAAATAGTGAGGATCGGGCTCTCGGGGCTTCCCCTGACTGAACACTACAGGCTGGGACAGATGATCCGGGAGGCGGTGGAGAGCCTGGGAAGAAGAGCGGTGTTTGTCGCCAGCGGGGATCTGTCCCACAAGCTTCAGGATTACGGTCCCTACGGATATGCTCCGGAGGGCCCGCAGTACGATGAGAGGATCATGGACGTATGCGGGCGAGCGGCTTTCGGGGAATTGTTTGATTTCGACGAGACTTTCTGCGACAGGGCTGCAGAGTGCGGCCATCGCTCTTTTGTCATCATGGCGGGAGCCCTCGACGGACTGTCTGTAAAAGCGGAACAGTTATCCCACGAAGATGTGACCGGGGTCGGCTACGGGATCTGCACTTTCTATCCGGGAGATCCCGACGGCAGCAGGCACTTTCTGGATGAGTACCTGAAAAAAGCTGAGGATAAACTCTCTGCGGAGAGAGCAAAAGAGGATCCCTATGTGCGGCTGGCCAGAGCGTCCGTGGAGCACTACATCCTTAAGCACAGGAAGATGGAAATGCCGCAGGATCTGCCCGCAGAGCTTATTTCACGGCGCGCAGGGGCCTTTGTGTCGATCCATGAGCACGGGAAGCTCCGGGGATGTATAGGTACGATCTCGCCTGTCAGGGACTGCCTGGCGCAGGAGATCATAGATAATGCGGTCAGCGCCTCGACAAGGGATCCGCGCTTCGACCCGATAAGGGCCGGGGAACTGAAGTGGCTGGAGATCAGCGTCGATGTGCTGGGAGACCCGGAGCCGGTCAGCTCGCCGGATGAACTGGATGTAAAGCGCTACGGCGTCATCGTTACTAAAGGGAGAAAGCGGGGACTGCTCCTGCCGGATCTGGACGGCGTAGATACGGTGGAAGAGCAGATTTCCATCGCCAAGAGCAAGGCCGGGATCGCAGACTGGGATAAGCGGGTCGAACTGCAGAGGTTTGAAGTTGTAAGACATCACTGATCGGACCAGCGGGAGGTGTGACTATGGCGGTATGCGGAGTCTGTTTCAGACACTGTGACCTTAAAGAGGGACAGATCGGCTTCTGCGGCGCGCGGATCTGCGCCGGCGGGATCGTGCGGGCGGCCAACTATGGGAGGATCACTTCCCTTGCGCTCGATCCCATCGAGAAGAAACCTCTCAGGAGATTTATGCCGGGAAGCCGCATTTTGTCGGCCGGCAGTTACGGCTGCAATCTCCGCTGCCCTTTCTGTCAGAACTACGAGATCTCCTGGTCGCAGGAAGCTATGCGGTATGCGGACCGGGCGGAGCTGGTGACGCCGGAGCAGATCGCAGATACGGCGAAGTATTACAGAAGAAAAGGCAATGTCGGCGCTGCCTTCACCTACAATGAGCCGCTGGTCGGATACGAATTTGTGAGGGATACGGCGAGACTGGTGCATGAGAGGGGCATGGTCAACGTGCTGGTGAGCAACGGCACAGCGGAGGCTTCCGTCCTGGAGGAGATCCTTCCCTATATGGACGCGATGAATATCGATCTGAAGGGCTTTACAGACAGGTATTACAGGGATGTGCTCGGCGGAGACAGGGACATGGTAATGCGCTTTATCACCCGCGCTGTGCAGTCCTGCCATGTAGAACTGACCACACTGATCATTCCCGGGGAGAATGACTC